>SDBU01005748.1_pt1 | contig 14738 bp, 15 predicted proteins | sample 2277071 | NCBI WGS metagenome assembly SDBU01 (sample SAMN10397929, study PRJNA504765) | marine sediment metagenome | isolation source: marine sediment core GS08_GC12, 126 cmbsf | place: Arctic Ocean: Gakkel Ridge, Loki's castle | collected 2008
GTTAGCTCCTCCAGGTTAGCTATGTGCCGGTAAGGGGCTACCATCAGGTGACCGGGGTTATAGGGATATTTATTCATCATGACGAAGTTTTTATCCCCATGATACAGGATATAGTTTAGAGTATCATTATCTTGCCCGGGTTTTTCACATAAAATACACCCTTCTGGTTTCTCCATGCGGACATATTCTATGCGCCACGGTGCCCAAATCTGCTTCATATCACTCCCCCTATTATCGGTTACCTACTGCTATTTTAGCCGGCTGACCTTCATGCGTCAAAGGGCATAAAGTAATTTAGCTTGTTGCGAAATGCTTCCTATTAAAGGATATATTATTTATATGAGCTCTTTATTCTATCGAGGTATTTCACGACGCGTTGATCTACAGAATATGGATACGAGTAACCCAGAAGATCTGCAACTTCTATGGCGACATTTCGAAATATAGTGATGGTCTTGAATAACGCTTCCCAGTTTTCCTCTTTTCCAACTCCGACATAAGTACTCTCCAATTCAGACCAGGTTTCCGATGTCACGTATTTCTTTAGATTCTTTCCCCCGGCACCTGGTTTCAGTGACCAGTTGTGGTCAAGCTCTATTCTCCACTCAAGCATCTTGAGTAGTTTATCTTGCTTCGCCACACGGTCCAGACAATATTTCAGCGGCATCAAGTCATCACGGCAGATGTGTTTCGCTACATAGATAGTTATATTAAAGAACTCTTCGACTAAAGCCTGATACTCTTTCTCAGTTGGGATAGCGGGAATAAAAGCCTTGTAGGTAGGAGGTTTAAGCTTTTCGGTCAGGTTATCCTTGTCGAGGAGGACAGCATAACCGATGTCAAGATCAGCCGGAAGTTTTGGTTCTTCGATTATCCTTCGTATTAAACCAACCGGCCAGATCGTATAGTCAATCTTGGTTCCATCCTCATAATTTGTTACCCTAGTAAATCTTTCCAGGCCGTACTCGGGTCTGATAGGGTCTCGATAAACAACGAGGACTTTGCCAAAGTTTTCCAACCAATCCTCGTTATCCAAGAATGGTTTTATACTTGTGACTACCAAAATGACATCGTAGTCGGAGAACCTGTCCACGGTTGTAAACGAGTTGGTGTGAGAACTGGTTAGAAGCATTGCTCGAATGTCGACTTTACTTTCAGCCCATTGCACTAAACTGCTCAGCACATCATTTTCTTGTCTATATTTCATATATCCCCTAAATAAGCTGAGATATAATATATCTTATTTTTCAGTATATCTAGTGACAAGCACAGTATATAGCGTCTTTACTCCCCTGTCGTACAACCTTAACCTCCGAGAAACCAGCCTCTAATAATATGCGTTTTTGTGTTTCAAAAGAAAGAGGAATGTCAACATGGTGACTTCCTTCTTTAATACTCCTAGCCTTGTTCCATTCCTCATATTTGCGTAGATAATTACTTGCTTCCTCCCGGGTAACCACAAAATCACCCTCTATATATTTACCTGTATTTTTCAGGGCTTTTCTCACTCTTTTGTATAACCTGAGCTTTTCATTTGGCAATAAATGGTGCACTGCCATTACCGATACGATATAATCATATGTTGTCTCACTAAAGGGAAAGGTCAGATACGATTTTTGGACTAATGTAATCTGCTTAAGATGTTCCGCATATTTCTCTTTGAGCTTACTTAGCATCTCTTCAGAAACATCTATGCCTGTAATTATTGCATTTGGAGCCCGTTTAAAGATTCCCTTTAGCTCTAGTCCTGTTCCAATTCCGATATCTAGAACCTGTATTCTTTCTTGCGTACTAGCGATACAAGTTGAAATAGAATTGTAGATCTCTTCAAAATTTGAGATATGCTCTCTCATATGATCGTCATACGTATCAGCTCGCTTATTGAAGAAGTCAGCCATTTGTTCTGGTTTTTTCATAATCGTTAATTATACCACGAATTGAGTCTAGAGCATTTCGCAACAAGCTAAATTTAGCTTGTTGCGAAATGCTAATCTCTAACCAATCGTTTCCCCATACTAACTCTTTCTTCCATAGAACAGGATATTGCGCATTGACATAGCTGTAACAGGTGGTATAATAAGTATAAGTAGTAGTGTGATTATTAGTGTTCCTTGATAAAGATGAAAAAAGAGTTTATAGTAAGCGGGAAAGCAATACGGCTGAACGACAATCAAATAGTTTCAGCTCTCAAGGGTGTAAAACCTGGACCGGTTCAAACTCACGGAGTTGTAATCAATGGTTTAACGTATCCGGTGAAGAAAGCACTAGCATCTGTCACTGGGTTGGATGTTCTTGATTTCAACACAAACCAGGCTCGTAATATATTCCGCAGGCTTGGATTCAAGGTGGTAAGGGTTGGTTGACGTTGAGGTTTATGCTGACGAAGTATACAAAATCCGGTGTGATTAGAATTGGGGAGTATTACTCCAGGCGATTGAAACAAGGGGAGGGTACATGGTAGACAAGCCGACCATCGAACTAAAGGAAGGCTATCTATATGACCCAGTCGCGCAAAAACAGCGTAAGGCAACTGACGAGGAATTTGTTCGTCAAGAGCTCATTAAAACGATGGTCACTGAGTATGGTTATCCCCTCACTTCGATGGAGACAGAATTCCCCGTTAAAGTCGGCTCAGCTACAAAACACGTTGACATAGCATTATTCCCCGATGCAGGGGAGCATAAGCAGGAAACTGTCCACCGTATAGTCGAATGCAAGAAACCTCAAACCAAAATCACTGATAAACAAGATGGTGTTGGCCAACTAATTTCTTACGTGGCAGTGTGCCCAGCATGTGATTTCGGGCTCTGGACTAATGGTGCGGGTTTTGAGCGTCAAGTTGTACACAAAGTCGACCCTACCGATGTCAGACGCGTCGATTACGACATACCTCGGCACGGCGAGAGCCGTCCTCTCGACAAAGCCCCTCGGTTGGATAGTCTCACGCCAGCAACAACAGAGTCTTTGAAATGGAGATTCCGAAAATGTCACAACATTATCGCTCAATCCGGCGATGATAAAATGACGGCCTTCTGGGAATTCCTTAAAGTCATACAAACCAAAATTGAGGATGAGAAAGAAGATAAAGAGCATTCTGATTTCTACACGACTCCACAGGAGACAGAGACTCAGGATGGACAAAGCAGGGTATTAACACGCATAAACACACTCTACAAGCGTTTGGTGGTCCCAAAATTCGGTCAACTAGGCTTTCAAGGAGACAAGATAAATATCCGGCCTGCGGTACTGGCTCGGATTGTAGCTGAACTACAGGACTATTCTCTTCTTATGACCGGGCCAACTGTGAAAGGCGCAGCCTATGAAGAGATTGTTGGTGCCAACATTCGTGGGGAAAAAGGTGAGTTCTTCACACCGCGTGTCGTGGTTGATGCTGCCGTAGAAATGCTTCAAATTACCCCAGACGATATTTGTTGCGACCCAGCATGTGGCTCAGGAGGTTTTAGTGTTTTAATGTTAGTTGAAGGGATGAAAGCCATTGCGGACAGGTACTCCCGACGGAAGGGTGATTGGGCCAACACAATTAGAGATGAGCAAAGGAAGTTCGCACTCGCTTCTGTGATATCGAATGATATCAATCGAAATCTCGCAAATGCGGCCCGCCAGAACATGCTCATGAATAATGACGGTTCCGGGCACGTTTTTGACCAGGATGTCCTTGAGCCACCACAAAATTGGACTTGTGACAACGCCGATAAGCTCAGAGAGAAACTGGGACTGACCGAAAGGGTAGTAGGTAACCATAGATTCTTTGTGGGAAACGTCACAGCGTTGTGTACAAATCCTCCATTTGGCAACGACATAACCCGTAACGAACGCCACGTACTCGACCAATTCGACATGGCTCGGGACAAGTCTTCTCAAATAGTCGAGATTCTTTTCATTGAGCGATGCGTTCAGTTCCTGAAGCCCGGATTGGGTAGGGCCGCAATTATCGTCCCCCAATCAATCCTCAATAACCCCGGATTGGAGTACGTCCGCAAATGGCTCCTTGCCCATACCCGAATCCTCGGCGTCGTCGAACTGCCAGTTGAAACTTTTTTGATTAGCGGTCGAGAGGGCACTGGCACGTTGACCGCAATTCTAATCATCGAGCGGCGTGAAATTGATGACACACTGACGATTCTAGAAAATCAACCGATGACCCCGTATCCTATCTATATGGCCATCGCCCATAGCGTCGGGTATGACCGTCGGGGGAATACCACTTATCGTAAACGACAAGATGGCTCCGACATCATTCAGGAAGTCCCAATAGCTAGCGGGGACAAGGTTGTCCGTACAGGTAAAGAACGCATAATTGCCAATGACCTATCCTCAATAGTTCAGGACTATGCTGCCTTCCGCGAACATCTTCGGTGCGGAAGAGTACACTATGATTTATCAGAGGGCGTTTACCGTGTTCTTGAATAAACCGGAGAACTCATTCCCTGTAGACCGTCAAATAGTTTCAAGTACTGAAATAGCTAATAGACGCTTTCGCCTAGACCCTAGCCGTTATAGCGGCGAAGGCGAGGCGATGCTTCGCCAAATCAAACAACTTGGCGTCCCGTTAAAGCGGGTTTGCGACCTTGATGAGTTCAAAGAGGTATATCTTCCCAACCGCTTTACTAGGGTATACATCGAGTCACCTGAGTATGGTGCCCAAATGTTGGGCACGTCGTCAATGTTCATGACTCGCCTTCCCAATGACTCGGTGATTCGTTTTCACGACTCAAATAAATCTTCCCCACTATGGATAAAAGAAGGAGACATACTCATTTCGCGGTCTGGTAGCGTCGGGAAATCGGTGTTGTGCGGGAAGTCCTACACTAACCACATCGCGAGTGATGACTGTTTCCGGTTGCGCATCGATGAGTCTATGCGCGGATATGTTTTTGCGTTCTTGCAATCGAGAATGGGCCTAACTCTTCTAACACGTGGCGGACATGGCAAAGTGATTAGACACCTAAAAGACCACGACATAACCGATGCCATAATACCTTTGATTGAAGAAACCAGCCGTAACAGAATCAACCGTAGCATGTTGGATGCTGTGACTAATGTGGACAAGGCTAGAGTATCCTTGCAATCTGCCGAAGACCTTATTTCCTCATTTTTACTCAAAATAGGGTTTACTAAACCAGAATCATTTTTGGTGGGGTCAGGTACTAGCTTTATGTATCCAGCGCATCTTCTTTTCCATTCCCGGCTGGATTCTCATTATTATACTCCATCTGTTACCAAGTTACGTTCCGTCCTGTCTAAAACAGAATCAAAACCTTTAGGCGAGATTGCTGATGTATGGGGTGTGCCCCGTTTTAAGCGTCACAGGGCAGACAAAGGGTATGGCACCTCGTTGTTCTCGTCTGCGGATGTAATGCGGGCCCGCCTTCTCCCTAGCGCGACTCTATCCTCAGCGCGCAATAAAAGAAGTATAAACAAATGCATGGTTAACAAGGGGACAATCATCGTTTCATGTTCTGGAGCTTTTGGTGGAATACTCGGACGAAGTGTTCTTGTTTCAGATTATCTTAATAACAAAGCCGTTACGCAACACGTCGTCAGGGCTCAAATTACTGACCCTGAGTATGATTTTCATTACGTTGCAGGTATCATTGGTAGCAATCATTTAGGGTACCCTCTCATAACTGCTTTGCGCTATGGCAAAGATGTACCAGAAATCGACCCGGATGACTTAAAAACATTTCCAGTGCCCTGCGCAAAGCCAGAAGAACAAAAGGAAATAGCTGCTCTCGTCAAGTTTGCGTATGAATGTCTAGACAAGGCTAATGAATTGGAAGATAGTGTCGAGAATGAATTAACACAGTCTCTCGCAGTGTAAAATACAGAAAAACAACAGAGGCAAAGGCATGGTGAGATTACGACTTTACCATAACATTTTGTCACTTCCCTACTAATTGTCAGCGGGATAAAATTTACCTTTTGACCGAATTGCAGCTAGTGGACACTGGTGGAAGAAAGAGACTGAGTTTTTATTGTCTCTAATTCTGCTACGTCTTCAGTGAAATCAAGTATCAACTGTATTGGCTTTCCAGGATTATTATAGCTTGTTGTTAAATGCTATTACTTGACGTCGAAAGCGAATAACTAAAAGGTGTCTATTTCCTTCCGATGAGGCTCTTAATTTTAATCAGAGCAAAGGCAGCCATTCCCACTGCTGCCACAGAAATACCTATGGACACCCAGTTCAGCCATAGGAAACCTACGAATCGGCCAAAAACGCCAAGGCTGGCTATTGCCGCTACAGCAGCTATGATAATGGCCAACACAATAAATATGACCTGTTGGAACCCCCGTATCTCGCTCCTCATATCTTTTATATCATCACCCATTTCCTTAAATTGTGCCTTGGGAGCACTTTGTATTTTATCATCATCCAATCGTTCAAAATCGAATGTTGAGTATTTATCCCCACGAGGCTTCCATAGTCCGTATTTATCAGGGCTAGGAGTAGTTAGGACGAAGTCGATTATGAAGAGCGGGTCTTTATATATAAGGGTCTGAGGCTTGTTGGACAAGTTGTATATTGGGCAGAAAAGGAATCCTTGATATCCCGGGTCCACCTGCAAGCTACCTACCCAGACTAGTCCTCTATAGACCATTCTGACCTTAAGATTCCAGCGGGCAATCAAACAACCCGGAATATTGAGCCACTCGTAAGTAGAGACTACCGCTATGCCGTGAGGCGGAATGATGAGGTCTTTCTTTGAGTCGGTTAACCAATCAGCACTATCAGATTCCCCTCTACGATACCTGCTTCCGAGACTTAGCTCATAAGAGGCTGACTCTCTGAGATGGTTCTGGTTAAGGGGATCAATTAATGGCGGAGTTCGCTTTTCACAAAAAGACTGTATATCCGGCTTACGGAGCACTGAACCCACACCTGTAATCGACGCGAACTTAGGTGGATCAGCTAGTGCTTCGTGTTGTTCTAAGTAAGAAAGATATCTGGCTATTTGCTTCTTATCTACTATCTTGGATAACGTCTGCACGACTTCATTATTACACTCGTCTATTTCTTGAATGTATTTGCTTAGTTGTTTGTCTGTAAGCTGCTTAGCGTCTTTAGGCGACACCACTCTCACTCCTTTGGGCAAGAACCAGTCTTCTCTGGTCGCAAACCCTGTCCACGACTTCGTACTGTTCTGGCCCCGTTCCTATAAAAGTTACAGGAACCGCGAGTTCATTCTCTAGGAGCGTAACGAATTCCTTTGCCTCGTGTGTGAGTAAGTCGTAGTCTAGAATACCTTTGTTTGCAAAACCTAGGTAATCTGCACCATGCAGGGCTAATTCTGTGGGTCTGTTGACCATGATTGCTCGACGTACTAATTCCATATCAAATGCAGCAATCCGTCTAAGCTTGTTGGTCACTGTTGAATACTCACCGATACTGTGAGGGTACCCGCTCCTCTGCTGAAGTTCCTCCCAGGTTATCTCGTCTTTGAGGGGGCCAGACTTACCTTCCACCCTTATTGGGAAGGTTCTTACAGCCATAACGATAGAGGCTACTTCCATAGGGCCGAGTCCTACTTCGCTTAGAAACGCACTTGCAGTGGTGTCACGGCTGGTGGCATACGGGTAACAGAGAGTGTGATAAAGGGATAGTCCGAAGCCCTGAGTACCTTCGACTATACAGAGTTGACCTTTATCAATACCATAGTTAATTTCATCGGAGACATTAGTTATAAAGGGGCTTGCCTCTGGAATATCTGATGCGAGTTTGATCGTCCCGTCTCTGAGGGCACGCTTCACTACTCCTATACCTGTACCGGAGAGTGTTGAGCCTATTCGGTCTCTTAGGCCGAGTTGAGATTCCCTTTTCTCATCTTCGTGTGTGATGATAGCCGCGTTACGGTCTATACCTACCCGATGACTATCTATCCCCGTAATCTCTATTTCGGTAAGTAGCAGTTTCAAGTTAATAATAGAACCAGCAGCAAGGAGCAAGCGACTTCGTGAATTTACGAAGCCGGCAGGAAGCATTCTAAGTTTGAATATCTGATCCTTAAGGTGAACAGTGTGACCGGAATTTGGCCCACCACAACGCACCACAAAGTCTGGATTGTCCCTCTTTGCAAGGTGTGCTACAATCTTCCCCTTACCTTCCCCACCGTATTGTCCACCGACCACAATAGTGACTGCCATTATTTCCTCCTTAGCCACACAAATAATTAACTATAGCTTGTCATTCTTCGGGAGTATTAGATATCCTTCGTCTTCATTTCCTAAAGCTTCATACCAGTCTGACAAATAGAAATAGCCGACTAAAGCAGAAGTGATAGCATCCAATTCATCATGGGTAACTTTATTATCTTCGAATTGCCCAACGAGTCCAAAATCCATCAAACCTTGTTTTAGTTCTTCGGTACTAATCTTTTTTCTGGTAATTCCAAGGATATCTTGAGCGGCTCCAGGATAACTCTCGATCACGTTGAACCCAAGTTCCCGCAAATGCTGTGTTAGTCTCATACCTCTTTCTGTGAGACCCTGCATGCTTTGGATAAGGCACCAAAAGACATTGATGTTCCGGCTCCGTAGTATTCTTTCGCATTCCCGGGTGATACCAAACTTCCTACATTCACAATCGTCGCTAATGCAATCTCGTCCCTTGGGGAGAGAAAGTGGTGAATCTATTGAAACCAAATCTGGCTTCCATTCCAATATAAGGTCTATGATATCACTATCTTGTTCCGCCAACGTTGTTTGGACTGATTTAGTCTCCATTAATGCCATCCCCGATTTTCGTGCAGCTGAAGCTCTTAAGTCAATACCAGCTACCTTTGGAGTTGGGCCTCCGTGACCATCCATCTTTGACAGTAATGTCTCTACATTGATGCTAGGCTTAATAAATTCGTGGTGATTCTGAGCCGAGTATACTTTTTTCAAGACTGACATAGGAAATTTCTTATTCGCTTTTATAATAGGGGTATAAGTCTGGCTGCTGAGTCGATGGGCATTGTCGGGATGGCTCAGCCCAGATAGTGTTTTCTCCTTCATCATAGAGTAGCCAAACTCCATTAATACCTTAAGGTTGGTTACATCGAAGAAATTATATCGTAATAGAAGTCTTAATGCATCTAAGTCACCGCTTATATATCTATGCCACAGAATAGTGGCACCAAATCCATCAGTACTGTCAACACTACTGTCCCTCACGATACCCAATTGCTTTTCTATCGACTTAAGTCCACCTGTATATCCAAGTCGCTTGAGGAAGAACCTTAGGTCGATGTGGACTGGAGGAAAATTTACATCCCTAAACTCCGAGCTTAAGAAGGGTAGGTCAAAAAGAATACCATTGTAGGTCACTAGTAGTGAGTATTTTTCAATTTCATCCTTGAAGTCTGCCAAGTTCTGACCTCGGACATAGGCTTTGAACTCTTTACCATTGAATAGGCCTATTGCTGTGATGTTGTTGTAGTAAAAGGACAGACCAGTTGTCTCGATGTCGAGAAAAACCGTGCTGTTTTTGAACTCTGGATACAGTCGCCACCACTCGCTCTTCTGTAGGGTTCCACTGAAGAATCGGACGTCTTTTCTTCCTAAAGCGTCTTTAGAAAGGGCAAGATACTGAGAGATTCTTTCAGTAGTCTTCTGGGGAATCCCAAGGCCATTAGACTTAGTGATATTTCTCCAGGAGGAGGCATTCCTTTCCCAGAGTTTCCTTTCCGTCTTAGGACCGACACCGGGGATATGTAAGAAAGTATTTCTTAGCATGATGACTCCGAAACACCTAAAAATTCCATCCGATTACATTTCACAAATTTGTTATATCGCTATTGGAATTTAGAATCATCTGTATAGCCCATATTATACATTATTGTGAGATATTTGTCAATACTTTATATTAATAGTTACTATCTAATTTGACATATTTGTGAAATTATGTTAGGTTAAGCTTCTCTAGTTTCTTGCTAAGATTACTAGTCGGACTAAGAGCTATGAAGCAACAAAGTGGAAATTTCGGAAAACAAAGGCAGATTGCCTTTGGCCTCTACCTTAGGAAGTTGAGGAAATGTGTCCGTCCTCGATTAACACAAGAACAGGTAGCGAAAGAACTTCGTATCAATCTGTGCGAGATGGAAAATGGAGTTCGTCCAGTGTCTGTTGAAGTGTGTGCAGACTTGGCTAAGAAATATGGCGTGTCACTTGAAGAGATTCTAGAGAGGAAATACTTGCATCAACTACCACTTCTGACCGGAATGATAAGACCAGAAGACCTCGCTGAGGATCTTCTGGACGGTATTAATCCTAAGGAAATGCAAAGAATCAATGAAGAAGTTCAACGCTATACTGCGTTTCTTCTCCTTAGGCAAGCTGCATTGAGTAGATCCTAATTAATAAATAACTCCGTCATCACTACTACTGAATAGTTTTTTACACCCCTAAGATAGCAAGGATAATAACAAAAACTAAAACTCACGCCTTACCCAACACAACGCCTTGGCGTATCAGGAAAGACTAAAGCCATAGCTTGCGTCACGATTATTGGAATTAAACTATGAACTGTTACTTTGCGACGACGCCTCACCGTAATATTGTTAAGTCTTCTCTGGGTTTTCATGCAGCTAAAGACTCTTTCCACAGCCGTTCGGCGATTAAATATGGTTTGCCATTCCGCTGTCTCCTCGGGTATTGATTTATTGCGTCTCCTGTTAACTTTGATGATAGGCTCTGCCCCCCATTGTCTCTTTATGACTTTGCGAAGACGCTGACTGCAATATCCAGCGTCACAGATAACATAGTCTGGGTGGAACCTACTATTAATTAAGCGAGCTTGCGAGAGGAGAGGCGTAGCCTGACGAACATCGTTTATATTTCCTTTAGTAATATTAGCTGTAATAGGAATTTCATAAGTGGTATCCACCATTAGGTGCATCTTATATCCCCAAACAAACTTACGCCTGCCATTCGTATCACCCTTTATTACCCATCCAGCATCCTTATCGGACTTATGTTTCTTACTTCCATTTGACCACGCTTTTAGATCTGTGGCATCAATTGCGACGCTCTGACCGAAATTAGGGAATGTCTCATAGCATTTACGGGTAAGCATCCGCATGATGTTCTTTACCTGCACCACGTTATAACGCTCTTCAAGTTTACGCATAAATCGTGAGTAGGCGAATTTAGATGGGATAGATTCTCGACTAGTAATCCCGCAAGCTAATGCGATGAATGGATTGTTTTCCAGAGTCCTTATCAGAGCAGCAAATGATGGTAAATTCAGCATAGTCATTGCTACATAAGTACGCCACAGTACTTTATAGGTATAGCCATTTCTTCCAGCATAATATACTTTCAATGCCTTCAACAGTTCACGTTCTGGAATAGTCTCGAACAAGACTCTAAGTTGCCTGTAAACCGGTGGTGTGGCATCTTGACTTTTCGTCTGCTTTGTAGTTATAATAGAAGTGGCGAAGGGGTTCATGCGAGTGTTCCTCCGTAGCTACGCTCTCGGTAGTCTGCCAGGACCGGCGAGAGCGGTTTATTTTTCAGTCTTTACCGATATTTTCTCTTGCTCCTTTTACCTGATGATGCAGGCTTATTCCAGTAGGGAGAATGACAGGCTGGACACACAATAGGTGATTTCATCCTGGGAACCCATTTATGCTTGCATCTCTTGCATATTAGAACTACTAGTTTCCTTCTAGGTCTAGGCATTAGTTTCTCCTCCATGTCTATTTGTTCATCTAACTGCGAAACCATCATCATTATATTCACCACCTAGTAATTGATTATACAATATATTATACCACAATATTCTATTTTGTCAATACCTAAATATACCATTTTTACACATATTGTAAAAATTATACTTGACATTAGTGGAAAAGTATTGTATAATGCCTAGAAATGGAAGTGATTTTTAATGATGACGACCTTGACCAATTGGAAACTAACTCTAAATTCACAGGGGGGAGACCAACAGCTATTGTAAAAGCATACCGTAAGAGAATGCAGATGATAAGAGCAGCACCAGATGAGAGAGATTTTTATAAATTGAAGTCTCTACGCTTTGAGAAACTTGGAGGGAAAAGAAAACACCAGCATTCAATGAGGCTCAATGACCAATGTCGCCTCGTATTAGAGCTCTTAAAGAATAATCCTGAAGGTACTATTATCAAAGTGGTTGGAATAGAAGATTATCATTAGCCATAGAAAAAGGAGATAGGATGAGGAACAGGAAAATTGCCAAAGTGTTTCCACCTGGCGAATTTATTAAGGAAGAGCTTGAATCTAGAGATTGGACTCAGGAAGATTTAGGGGAAATTCTTGGTCGCCCCACGCGTTTAGTAAACGAATTGATTGCAGGGAAACGCGGAATTACCTTTGAGACTGCGAAAGGATTGGGTGAAGCTTTTGGCACTAGTGCACATTTATGGATGAATCTGGAATCGTCATATCGTCTATCATCGAGTGTTTCTGAACAAGAGCCAATAGCTAGGCGTGCCATCTTATATGCAAAAGCACCAGTGCGAGCTATGGTTAGAAGGAACTGGATTGAGCCTTCAGATGATATCGATGTTCTAGAAAAAAGAGTGCTTGATTTCTTTGAATTAGAAAATATGAGCGAAGAACTGCAATTGGTGCATGTGTCAAGGAAGTCAACTACCTATACTGAGCCTACTCCAATTCAGTGGGCTTGGCTTTATAGAGCTGTTCATCTTGCAAAAGCTGTAGATGCTAAAAAGTTCACACAAGCAAAACTAGATAATGCTTTGGAGCGTCTTAAAGCGATACTTCCAAATCCTCAAGATATAAGAATTATACCTAAGATATTAGCGGAATCGGGTATTAGGCTAATAATCATTAAACCCTTACCGCAATCAAAGATAGACGGCGTTACTTTTTGGGTAAACGATTCGCCTGTTATTGCTTTGTCCTTGAGATATGACCGAATTGATTGGTTCTGGCATACATTAGCACACGAATTGGCTGGTCATGTAAAGAATGGTGATGGGAAAACCTCAAAAGCTATCTTTGATATAGACTTACTAGGTCAACAAAATGATATTGACCGACCACAGTATGAGATTGATGCCGATAGAAACGCTGTCTCCTTTCTTGTCTCACAGGCGAAACTAGATAACTTCATTGCTCGTGTAAGCCCTGTTTATTCTAGAGCTCGAATAGTAGGATTTGCTAATAAAATCAATGTCCACCCTGGCATAATCGTTGGACAATTACAGCATTCAAGCCGGAACGAGCTTAATTACTCTCAGTATAGAGATATGTTGGTAAAAGTACGAGAGATTATTACTAATGCGGCTTTGACTGATGGGTGGGGACACTCACTTCCAGTAAGCTTATGATGAGGAGGTTAGACAATTGCATAAATTAAAGTTCAAAGAACAATTACAACGTATAGTGAATCAATATATTGATGCCGGTGGAGAGTGGCCAGCCACATCACATCAAATAGCGAAATTTGCTATCGACAATCATCTATGGGAAGCACAAAGAACAACCGTTATGGACCTTTGTGCTGAGCAGTTGGCACGTGCTATGCGTGAGGAATATATTCATGACCCACAAGGTCGTATTGTTAGAGCGAAACATGCTGCAAGAGTCTCTGGTAAACAGACAGTTCTGTGGGGTGATATTAGAACGGCAAGTAGGGAACATATGGTGATTGCTCTTCAGCAACGTAGACATCAAGTCGTTGGTGATTGTAGACAACTAAAAGCCGACACAGACAGTTACAACGAGAATAATAATCCTGGAAAGCCAATACAGTTGATACTTGATTTCACTGAAGACGTAGCAGAATTAGAGACAATAAAAACTCAGTCTCTTTCTTCCGCCAGTGTCCACTAGCTGCAATTCGGTCAAAAGGTAAATTTTATCCCGCTGACAATTAGGGAATGGGGATGGAAAAGTGAAATATCTTTAACCCTGCATACTAGATAAATATATAAACGTAATCTGCCCCACCGCCTCCACCAGTTCCACCTTTCATTCCTTCAGCTAGGAAATACGCCTCAACGTTTCTAGCAGCGTCTTGGGTATCGGCATCCCATTGAAACCAAGTACCAAGATTCCCGTGCTCAGTCTTACGGCGGTTCGGGTCATCAGTTACACCAATAGTCCAAACAGAATAGTGTGTGACCCTGCTCTCAATAGCTGCCTTTATTGCTGATTCAGATGCCATTCCTCTCACCTCCATTTCAGATTTGTCGTGAGCGGTAGGATGATAATTATACTCTCATTTGGGTAGTTGTCAATACACCACGGTATAGATATGAAGCAGTGTTTGTGTGGAATAAAGTGCGAGACAATTTTAGCTTGGGGTGAAGTATTTTCCGTGGATTCAGATCAGTCGTGATGGTTAGCTTTGGTACGAGTTTCGCACATCCCTAGTTTCTTTTTAAGACTCTTGACAAAGTATCATCTATGAACTACACTCAAGCTCTGATATGTAGAACATCATAAGACTTAAGACATAGGTTTAGAAAGATGAACCATATAGAGAGCATCAGAACCGCTAGAAAGAGTAGCGGTGGCTGGTGCCCTTTTTGATTCACGTTAGGAGGTGATTAGAAATGGGTGCAGGAATTATAGTCCTCATAGTCATTCTGGCGTTGGTGGTATTGGTCACACTTGCCAAGTCGGTAACCGTCATTCACCAGGCTGAGAAGGGTCTTGTCGAGAGGTTTGGCCGGTACAAAGAAACCCTGGACCCGGGGCTCAGGTTCCTCATACCTTATATGGAT
>SDBU01005749.1_pt1 | contig 14738 bp, 8 predicted proteins | sample 2277071 | NCBI WGS metagenome assembly SDBU01 (sample SAMN10397929, study PRJNA504765) | marine sediment metagenome | isolation source: marine sediment core GS08_GC12, 126 cmbsf | place: Arctic Ocean: Gakkel Ridge, Loki's castle | collected 2008
GCTGGGGGGGAGAGGGGAGGGGGGGTGAGAATCTTTTTTGGAATTCTCGTGCTTTAGGGTTGACAAGGAGGTGTTTAGCTGATATATTCTTAGTCGTATGAAGACGATTCAAGTCTAACTGTTCTTTGACAATTTGGTAGCCCGTTAGACAAGATGGTGTAACGGGCGACGTGAGAACCGTCGTCAAAGTCATGTCATTGAGCGATGCGGCTTCGGCCGTGTCGTTAGCTAACTTTCCAATTGGAGAGTTTGATCCTGGCTCAGAACGAACGCTGGCGGCGTGTTTTAGGCATGCAAGTCGAGCGGTAGCCTTGGCTTCGGCTGAGGTGAGAGCGGCGAACTGGTGAGTAACGCATAGATAACCTGCCCTCGAGACTGGGACAACTCCGGGAAACTGGAGCTAATACCGGATACGATACTTGCTCGCATGAGTGGGATAGGAAATGTTTTTTCGCTCGTGGAGGGGTCTATGTTCTATCAGCTTGTTGGTGAGGTAACGGCTCACCAAGGCGATGACGGATAGCGGGCCTGAGAGGGTGGCCCGCCACACTGGGACTGAGACACTGCCCAGACTCCTACGGGAGGCTGCAGTTAAGAATCATTCACAATGCCCGCAAGGGTGATGATGCGACGCCGCGTGGGGGATGAAGGCCTTCGGGTCGTAAACCCCTGTCAGGGAGCAAGAACCGACCTTCGGGTCCTGACTACTCCCAAAGGAAGCCCCGGCTAACTCCGTGCCAGCAGCAGCGGTAAATCGGAGAGGGCGAGCGTTGTTCGGAATTACTGGGCTTAAAGGGCATGTAGGCGGACAGGCAGGTCAGGAGTGAAAGCCCTCGGCTTAACCGGGGAAGTGCTGCTGAAACCGCCTGTCTTGAGGGGAGCAGAGGAAAGTGGAACTTCTGATGGAGGGGTGAAATCCGTTGATATCAGAAGGAACGCCAGAGGCGAAAGCGACTTTCTGGGCTCCCTCTGACGCTGAGGTGCGAAAGCGTGGGGAGCGAACGGGATTAGATACCCCGGTAGTCCACGCCGTAAACGATGGGCACTTGCTAGAGGGGGTCTCAAGCTTTCTCTAGCGGAGCGAAAGCGTTAAGTGCCCCGCCTGGGGAGTACGGTCGCAAGGCTAAAACTCAAAAGAATTGACGGGGGCTCACACAAGCGGTGGAGCATGTGGCTTAATTCGAGGCAACGCGAAGAACCTTATCCAGGGCTTGACATGCTAGTGGTACTGACCTGAAAGGGAAGGGACCTTCTATACGGAGGAGCTAGCACAGGTGCTGCATGGCTGTCGTCAGCTCGTGTCGTGAGATGTTGGGTTAAGTCCCGTAACGAGCGAAACCCTTGCCCTTAGTTGCCAGCGGTTCGGCCGGGGACTCTAGGGGGACTGCCGCGTTAAGCAGGAGGAAGGTGGGGATGACGTCAAGTCCGCATGGCCTTTATGCCCTGGGCTGCACACGTGCTACAATGGTCGGCACAGAGGGAAGCAAGACCGCGAGGTGGAGCAAATCCCAAAAAGTCGGCCTCAGTTCGGATTGGAGGCTGCAACTCGCCTCCATGAATGTTGGAATCGCTAGTAATCGCGGATCAGCAGGCCGCGGTGAATATGTTCCTGAGCCTTGTACACACCGCCTGTCAAGCCACCCAAGTCAGGGCCACCCGAAGTCAGAGACCTAACCCCTCGGGGAAGGATCTGCCGAAGGTGGGTTTGGCGAGGGGGACTAAGTCATAACAAGGTAGCCGTAGGAGAACCTGCGGCTGGATCACCTCCTTTCTAAGGAGACAAAGGTCTTCTAATCTTGAGCACCATCGAGCTTTCGGGCTGCCAAATTGTTCTTGAGTTATTCAGGTCTGTAAGTACGACCACATTTCGTTCACATCATTTATCGAATTCGACTGCAGCGCGGAGTCGGGTATCATTAGTGGGGTGACAAAATTGCACCTGGCTTTATCGCGCGAATAACCGTGTGCTCGGGCTCATAGCTCAGTTGGCTAGAGCGCAGCTCTGATAAAGCTGAGGTCGGTAGTTCGAGTCTACCTGGGCCCACCATTCAAGGAGAAGAACGAAGCTCCGATTCAGCGAGGGAGATCCATGAGGAGGAAGTTCAAACTGGGGCATGGCGTGGCGGTGGCGGGCGTGGCTGTTTATGTGGTTTTGGTGTTGGTCTCGTTCGTTGTCTTACTGGTAGCTGCCGGCTGGAGTTTCGTGGCTTTCAACAAGATTATCTTGCTGCTTCTGGGTTTCAGCGCCGGTGTGGTACTGGTGGTGAGTTTGAGACAGCCTGAGCTTCTGAGGCTGTTGTGCATATTCTCAGCAGGCGTTTTGGTGCTGCGCCTGGTGGGCATCAGGAGCCTGGGCGCCGGGTCGGGCTCGGATGAAGGGCGGGATTTCTGGTATCTCTTGGGGGCCTTTGCCACCGGCGAGTGATCGTTTCCCAGACAGCGCCTTTGCCAGCCTAGCATACCTTCTTAGTTGTGGTGAGCGTTGTGATTCGACTGGCGCTGATTGGATGTGGCATTCATTCTCGGAGGGAGCATGCCAGTTCGCTTGCCAGGTACAAGCTTGAGCATGCGGGTGAAATAGAGCTTGCTGCTGCCTGCGACTTGAATATAGAGCGTGCTGAGGACTTTTGCCGACGGTTTGGCTTCGGCAAGGCTTACGACAGCATTGGCAAGATGCTGGCCGAGCAAAAGCTGGATGGCTGCATCAGTGTTATGCCTGTGGAGCAGATTGTCGATGTGGCCGTCACGCTGCTCGAAAGAGGGATGCCTTGCGCGGTTGAAAAGCCGCTGGGCAGATCACTTGGGGAGGCAGAACGACTGGCGGAGGCGGCAAGGAAGACGGGCACACCTAACATGGTGTCCGTGAATCGCAGGTTCATTCCCTCGCTTAATCGTGCCATATCCTGGGCGCAAGATGCTGGACCGGTTCGCTACCTGCGAGGGGCAATGGTCAGGCATGCCAGGCGGGAGCCCAGTTTTATCTGGTCCACGGCCGTACATGCAGTCGATGTCTTCCGCCACATAGCCGGTGAAGTGGAAGAGTTTCAAGCAGTTATGCAGGATGAGGCGGAGCTTTTCTCTAGGTGGTTTGCTGTTTTCTTCAAGTTTGCCGAGGGCATTCGGGGACGGTTGGATATTATTCCGACCGGCGGTATGAAGGAGGAAAGTTACGACCTGTTCGGGGAAGGTTACCGGGCTAGAATGTCCTCGCATTTTTACGACGATATGTACGTGAGATGTTGGCGGGACGGGAAGCTGGTGGTGGAGGACCATGTGCCTGATGACCAGCCCCACGAGATTCTGACCGGTGGATATGGAGAGCTGGTCGAGTTCGTGAGTGCTCTGGGTGAGGGCAGGTGCCCAAAACCATCAATCGAAGATGTCCTGCCCTCGCAGGATATCTGTTTTGACATTGCTCGGACTTGCGCTGGAGTGGGAAGCTAGCTATAATATAGCTGGTGGACTGTCAGCGTCTGTCGGCGGGGATGTAGCTCAATAGGGAGAGCGTCGGCTTTGCAAGCCGAAGGTCGGCGGTTCGAATCCGCTCATCTCCACCAGTCGATAGCAAATTTCAAGACTAATATTTCGTTTTGTGCTTGACATTTGATAGCCTCGACGGTATAAGTATATAGTGCAAGAAATGCACTGGTGTTCTTTGACAAGTGAATAGTGGTAAGTGGCAGAGTCTCACTACGACGAAAGGTGATTTGAGCCTATACCGGGCTCTTTCGGAAGGAAGGGACTGGTGTGGTCAAGTTACTAAGGGTGTGTGGTGGATGTCTAGGCGTCAGGAGTCGATGAAGGGCGTGGCACACTGCGATAAGCTCCGGTTAGTTGTGTAGCGAGCGTTGACCCGGAGATTTCCGAATGGGAGTACCTGCTGGGGCTAATCCCCCAGCATCTCCGTCTGAATACATAGGGCGGAGAGGACAACGGAGGGAACTGAAACATCTTAGTACCTCCAGGAAAGGAAAACGAAAGTGACTCCCCCAGTAGCGGCGAGCGAAAAGGGATGAGCCTAAACCGGATACATGTCAAGGTCTTGTCCGTTGTGTGTTCGGGGTTGTGGGATCCGTCCGGGGCAGGACAAGAACTGCCCGGGAAGTTAAAAAGACGAACCTAGCCAAAAACACCTGGAAAGGTGTTACCAGAGAGGGTGATAGTCCCGTAGGCGAAAGGGGAAGTCCTTCCTGGGAGGGATACCCAAGTAATGCCGGTCACGTGGAACCCGGTGTGAATCTGGCCCGTCCACGGGCTAAGGCTAAGTACTACCTGACGACCGATAGCGAAAAAGTAGCGTGAGCGAAAGATGGAAAGAACCCCTTTTAGGGGAGGTATTGCACCTGAAACCGCATACCTACAAGCGGTGGGAGCACTATGCTGAACACTAACTAGTGTTCGACAGTGTGACCGCGTGCCTTTTGCATAATGAGCCGGCGAGTTATCGTATGCAGCTAGGTTAAGCCCTTACGGGGTGGAGCCGCAGCGAAAGCGAGTGTGAATAGCGCGATTTTGTTGCATGCGGTAGACCCGAAACCGGGTGATCTACCCATGGCCAGGGTGAAGGGGATGTAACAATCCCTGGAGGCCCGAACGCACCAGCGTGGAAAAGCTGGGCGATGAGCTGTGGGGAGGAGTGAAAGTCTAATCAAACCCGGAGATAGCTGGTTCTCCCCGAAATATATTTAGGTATAGCCTCGCGTCACTATGCAGTGGGGGTAGAGCTACTGAATGGAGTGTGGGCCCTACCCGGGTACCAACTCCAACCAAACTCCGAATACCACTGTAACTATCGCGGGAGTCAGAATGCGGGGGATAAGCTCCGTATTCGAGAGGGAAACAGCCCAGACCATCGGCTAAGGTCCCAGATGAGGACTTAGTGACAAAGGAGGTGAGCGTGCCCAGACAGCTAGGATGTTGGCTTAGAAGCAGCCACCATTTAAAAAGTGCTTAACCGCTTACTAGCCGAGCTCGCTTGCGCCGAAAATGAACGGGACTAAGCCTCCACCGAAGCCATGGATGTCTGTCAGTGTTACTGACAGGTGTGGTAGGGGAGCGTTCCATACTAGGTTGAAGGATGACCGTAAGGACATCTGGACGAAATGGAAGTGATGATGCCGGCATGAGTAACGATAAAAGGGGTGAGAATCCCCTTCGCCGAAAGCCTAAGGTTTCCTGGGGAAGGTAAGTCCGCCCAGGGTTAGTCGGAACCTAAGCTGAGGCCGAAAGGCGTAGGCGATGGACGAGCCGTTAATATTCGGCTACCACCAACATGGTGTTTGAGTGATGGGGGGACGTGGATCTGAAGGCCAGCGCACGGGTAGAAATGTGCGTTCAAGCCTGCGGAACGGTGATAGGTAAATCCGTCACCACAAAGTTCCAGGGGTGATGACGAGTCCTTTGTTGGACGAAGTGGTTGGTGGGTCCACCAAGAAAAGCCTCTAGCGAATCATGTGGGTGTCCGTACTAAAACCAACACAAGTTGGCAGGGTGAGAATCCTAAGGCGCTCGAGAGAACTCTGGTTAAGGAACTCGGCAAAATGGCCCCGTAACTTCGGGATAAGGGGTGCCCTCTGGGGTAGCGGGTTTTACATCTTAAGCTCCGGGGGGCCGCAGAGAATCGGCCCGGGCGACTGTTTACTAAAAACACAGGTCTCTGCTAACTCGCAAGAGGATGTATAGAGACTGAAACCTGCCCGGTACCAGATCGTTAAGGGGAAGGGTTATCCGCCAATTTCGACGGAGAAGCTCTGAACTGAAGCCCTGGTAAACGGCGGCTCTAACTATGAGAGTCCTAAGGTAGCGAAGTTCCTTGTCGGGTAAGTTCCGACGTGCATGAATGGTGTAACGACTTGGGTACTGTCTCAACCAGAGACTCGGTGAAATTGTAGTCGTGGTGAAGATGCCACGTACCTGCGGCAAGACGGAAAGACCCCGTGAACCTTTACTGTAGCCTAATATTGGGCTTTGGTATAGCTTGTGTAGCATAGGTGGGAGACGGTGAAAGAGGGACGCCAGTCCCTCTGGAGTCATCAGTGAAATACCACTCTGGTTATGCCGGAACTCTAACCCGACGCCGTTATCCGGGTCGGGGACCGTGTTAGGTGGGCAGTTTACCTGGGGCGGGTTCCTCCCAAAAGGTAACGGAGGAGTCCAAAGGCTTCCTCAGTGCGGTTGGCAATCGCACGGCGAGTGTAAAGGCATAAGGAAGCTTGACTGTGAGACCGATAGGTCAAGCAGGTGTGAAAGCAGGGCTTAGTGACCTGGCGGTTCCGAGTGGAAGGGCCGTCAATCAACAGATAAAAGGTACTCCGGGGATAACAGGCTGATCTCCCCCGAGCGTCCATAGCGGCGGGGAGGTTTGGCACCTCGATGTCGGCTCATCGCATCCTGGGGCTGTATCAGGTCCCAAGGGTTCGGCTGTTCGCCGATTAAAGCGGTACGCGAGCTGGGTTTAGACCGGCGCGAGCCAGGTCGGTCCCTATCTGCCGTAGGTGTAGGACACTTGAGAAGATCTACTCCTAGTACGAGAGGACCGGAGTGGACGCACCTCTGGTGTGCCAGTTGTTCCGCTAGGGGCATTGCTGGGTAGCTATGTGCGGCAGGGATAAACGCTGAAAGCATCTAAGCGTGAAGCCTCCTTCAAAACTAGGTGTCCATGTCCTTCGGGACGAGAGACCCCTGGAAGACTACCAGGTTGATAGGCCGGGTGTGTAAGTCCGGTAACGGATTGAGCTAACCGGTACTAATCGGTCGATTACTTGACCACACCATTCCCTTTCTTCCCGTGAGCTTTGCTCACTTACCCACTATTCATTTGTCTGAACGAAACCCCCAGACCGAGAGGCCTGGAGTTTTCTACTGAACTTTTGGCTCCTGGTGATTATAGCAGGCTGGCCACACCCGTTCCCATCCCGAACACGGTAGTTAAGCAGCCTGCGCCGATGGTACTGCCCTCGGGCGGGAGAGTAGGTCATTGCCGGGAGCTTTTCCTTTCCCCCGCATGCGCTATTCCAAAGAACTTCATCAAAGAGCTTGACGTCACCGCCAGCTAATATTATATTGCGCTGTCCTGATGGCTCTGTGTAGCTATCCCACTTGGCGAAGTGGATGAACAACATGTCAGGGATGTTTGGGGTTTATTCGCTGGAAGAGAAAAGTGTGATGGAAGCGCTCTTCTACGGGCTGAGGGCGCGGCAGTGCTCCCGACTTAAGGAGTGGGCAAAGCGACGGTCGTGTGGTGGACAACACAGGGGTTACAGATGAGCAATACGGAGCTGAACCAGACCGAAGATGCCAAAATAAGCCTCACGGACCTGGTGGATGTTGCCATCCTGCAGCAGATTCAGGATTGGCTGGCGCGGGTGACGGGCTTCACGGCAGCCATTCGCGATGCTGATGGCAAGCTGGTCACCAAACCCAGCGGGCGCACGCGCCTTTGCGAATTGATTCGCAGTACCCGCGAGGGTGAGGAGCGCTGCCGCCAGTCCAATCTCAATGCCCTCCGCAGTACTGCCCAGAGCGACGAAGCTGTAGCGTACACCTGTCATGTGGGCCTCACGCAGTTTGCAGCGCCCATTATGGTAGCAGGGCAGCGCCTGGGAACGGTGGTGCTGGGTGACCGTCCGCAAAAGCCCATCACCCCGGAAGAGATTGCTGAGCTGGCTCAAGGATTGCACCTCGATGGTGAGGAGCTGGCGCGGGCGACGGCAGAAATTGAACCTTGGTCCGAGACTGAGATGAAGGCGGGTGTCGAGGCGCTGCGCACCATCACCAGCGCCGTGGCGCGCATGTGCTATCAGGGATACCGGCTGAGGCTGGCGCTCACAGGCGTGCATCTCTTGCACCGGGTGTCCGCCATGATGATTGCCTCACCTGAGGCCAGCGATTTGTTGAACTACATTGTGCAGACTATCAGCCGGGTTTTGGGTGTCAAAGCGTGCTCCTTGAGACTACTGGATGAGGCAGGTAAGGAACTGGTCATGAGAGCTGTCTATAACCTGAGCGATGCCTACCTGCAGAAGGGCCCCGTCATCATCAAGGATAGCATTATCGACCGCCTGGCCATGTCCGGCGAGCCGGTGATGATTAAGGATATGACTCAGGACTACCGCGTGCTTTACCCCGAGGAAGCGAAGCGGGAGGGCTTGGCCTCGGGCCTCACCGTTGCCATCAAATCCAGGGGGAAACCCATCGGCACCATCCACGTCTATACCGGCGAGCTCCACGATTTCACCGCTGACGAGATAGAGCTGCTGGAGACGCTGGGCAATCATGCCGCCGTGACCATCGAGAACGCGCGGCTCTATCAGGAGAGCCTGCGGCGGCAGCGGCTGGAACAGGAACTGGAATGGGCGGGCCGGGTGCAGGCTCGCCTGATTCCTACCGAAGCTCCGGCGGTCCCCGGATTTGACATCGCCGCCCGCTGTATTCCTACCAGTCACCTGGGCGGTGACTTCTATGACTTCATTCGCATCACCGGTACTCATCTGGGCATCGCCATCGCTGACGTTTCAGGCTCCAGCGCACCGGCCGCAATCCTGATGTCTGGCGCCCGCTCGGCGCTCAGAGCGCACGTGCGGAATATCTATGCCGTGCGCCACATCATGGGGGTGGTGAACCGTGCCCTGTTTGAGGATACCAGCCCCAGTGAGTTCATCACCTTGTTTTACGGGGTGCTGGATGGTGAGAAGCGGGTCTTCACTTACACCAATGCCGGCCATTTCCCGCCACTGCTTTTTCGGGGGCGTGAGGTGAGCGAACTAGCGACCGGAGGACTCACGCTGGGCGTGGCGCCCGATGCCTCCTTCCGCGAGGCCCGCGCCGAACTTGAGTCCCAGGACGTGATTGTCTTCTACAGCGACGGGGTGACGGAACAGGCCAGTCGCAAAAGCGAGCTCTTTGGCGTGGAGCGATTGAAGCAGGTCGTGAGCGTTCACCTATCGGAATCGGCAACCGCCATTCTCGATGCCATCCAGGAAGCCCTCAGGAACTTCCAGGAGGGCACCTCTCAAAGTGACGACCGCACCCTGATTATCCTGAAGGCGCTTTAGCAGGGCGCGCGCTGCTTCAGTCCCGTCTTCGTTTTCCCAAGAGCAGAATGTCGCGCATTTCTTGTGGGTTCCTAGCGGCCAACCACTTCTTGTCAAAGTCGGCTTGCTGCACAATCTGGGCAATGGCCATCAGCGCCCGCAGGTGGAAGGGGCGCTCATCACGGGAGCCGGCCAGCGCAAAGACCGCATGAACCGGGGGCTGTAACTTGGAAAGCGTAATTCCCTCCCGAGAGCGCACCACCAGCACTTCGAACTTGCTCTCGCCAGGCACCACGATATGTGGGATGGCCAGCCCCGGTCTGATGACGGTAGTGGATTCCTGCTCCCGAGCAATAAACTGGTTGAAGAGAACCTCCGGCTCCGTGTGTAATTGCCCTCCCAGAGATTCTGAGACCAGTCTGAAGAACTCGTCGCAGGACTGAGCGCGCTCGAGGTCGAGAACCAGACATGTCTTTATCAAGCGGTCGAAACGGTCTTCGGTAATCTCGTCCCGTTCCTTAATTATCTCCTTTAATTCCGTTTCCAGTGAGTAGCTGGTGAGCTCCTTGGCCGTGATTCGGCTCACCACGTGCACCAGCGCAAAAGCCCGCTGCACTTTGACGCGCGCGTAGAACCAGTACCAGGCCAGTGCCAGGGCAAAGAAAAGCGCTGTCAAGAGCAGGGGCAGGTGTCCCATTTCCACCACCAGAAATCCGGCGCCGATGATGCCTGCGATTTGCATCCAGGGATAGAGAGGTGAGCGGAACTGTGGCTGATAGTTCATGATTTTGCTCTCGCGCATGATAATCACGGAGAGATTGACAAAGGCAAATAGCAGAATCATGAGCAGCGACGCCACTTTGATTAGCATCTCCAGCTCCAAAAACACAATGATGAGAATCATGAGGCCGCCCGTAATCACAACGGCGTAATGGGGGGTTCTGAAGCGCCTGTTCGTTTTCTGGAAGAAGTCGGGCAGCAGCTTGTCCCGACTCATGGCCAGGGGAAAGCGCGCCGCCGACATCAGGCCGGCATTGGCAGTGGAGATGAATGCGAAGAGCGCGGCGACGGCCAGCGCCACGCCTCCTAACGTGCCCATGAAAACACGGGCGCCATCTGAAATAGGCGTGGGCGAAACGTGGGTCGGATCAGATTGTAAGGCGCCCACCCCCACCGTCACCAGGGCCACCAGCGCATAGAACACCGTGACGGTTGCTAGAGACAGAATCATGCCCAGCGGAAGGTTGCGTCCCGGATTCTTGACCTCCTCTGCTATGCTGGCAACCTTGGTCAAGCCACCATAGGAAACATATACCAGACCGGCGGTGGCAAAGAGTGAACCGAGACCCCCGGGCAGGAAAGGGGTCAAGTTCTCAACCTGTATAGCCGCAAGACCGCGCAGGACGTAAAGCATGAGGATGCCCAGCAGACCCACCACCAGAACAACCTGAAACCTGCCTGCAAGCTTGACCCCCAGGACATTGATGAGTATGAAGAAGAGACAACATCCCACCGCCACAGGTTTCATGCCGACGTGTGTCAGTAGGGCGACATACACCCCCATCCCCACCAGCGCAAAGGCACTCTTAAAGGCTAGGGAGAACCAACTTGCCATCCCCCCACAACTGCCGATGGCAGGTCCGAAGCTGCGGTCGATAAAGAAATAGCTTCCGCCCGCTCTGGGCATGGCAGTGGCAAGCTCCGCCTTGCTGAGCATGGCGGGTACCACCATAATGCCTGCCAGCAGGTAAGCCACAATCAGCGCCGGGCCGGATTTGAGGTAGGCGAAGGCGGGCAGAATAAACAGCCCCGAACTGACCATGGCGCCCGTGCCTATGCAAAACACATCTATGAGTCCAAGCTCTTTCTTCAGTTCGCGCTGCATCACAATCTTTCTAACTTGATGACGTCCGCTACTATTGTCATCAGACCGTGGCAAAAGTTCAAGTTGATTTTCGCGTTCGTGAGCATCGTTTGTCACTTATGAGCTGTCCAGATGCACATGGCAGACACCGCGACGATGTGGTTGTTACTTCAAGGGTCAGGATTGCTTGACGAGATACTTGACTTCAGGCCGGAAGTGCATATACTGAGAATCCTGCTGCGAGACCACCTGAGCCCCCTTAGCTCAGCGGTAGAGCAGCGGATTCTTAATCCGTTGGTCACAGGTTCAAATCCTGTAGGGGGTACCACCTAACTTCTTGATGTGAAGCTATTTGCGTCGGCCGCAGGACTGGCCGTGTTGGCTGAATTGACTCCGTGTTCCGAATATGTTCCGTTTTCCCCTTCAGACTCTACTGACAAGGCGTTTTTCCACGCATTCCGGATAGCCTTCTGACTGGCCTTCATGTAGTAGCGCTCCGTGGTTGTTATGCTGCTGTGACCAGCCGCTTCTTTCACCGTGGCTATATCCCATCCCTCTCTAACCCAATGAGTAATGGCTGTGCGCCTGAGGTCATGGAACGTGCACTTGGCTATTCCTGCATTACGGACAATCCTTCTCAGATTGCGGTGCAAGTTGTTGACCCAGGGACGCCCGCGCTCAGTCTCAAATGCGTAACGGCTTCCTTCCCTGGCTTTCTGGTGCAGCGTGAGCAACAGCCTTTCAGTTTCTGGATAAAGGGGTGCCTCGCGAGGCTCCTTGTCTTTGAGGGCATGTTCGGCCTTGTTTCTCATCTTGACCACATGATGTTGCCAGTCGATGTCGCTCCATTCCAGGTACTGGACCTCGCCCAACCGTAAGCCACTTTGGATTTGTACCAGCAGGAATCCCTGCCATCGCCCGTTGGGGCAAGCATTTAGCGGGCTAGCGACCTCATCATCGTTAAGAATACGGATGTCCTTCTTGGGGATTCGCTTGGGCTTGATGTCCCTGCAAGGGTTCGTCCTCAAGTAGCCTCTCCGAATGGAGTAGTTGAAAGCAGACTTCAGCACTCGCAGGTCCTTGTTGACCGTATCGTCAGACAGCTCAGGTTTCCCATCCTGCTTTCGACGTCTTCTGCGACCGCTGAGGAACTTCTCCACCATGCCAGGCGCCACATCGGTTAGCCAGGCCGGGCTACAGGCCTCAGCAAACTGGCGCAAGACACGTTCGTGGTCCGCCAAGGTCTTCATACTCACTGTGCTTTCCAGCAGCCCGATATGCTCCTGCCTAAACTCATCGAAGGTAATAGGTTTCAGGTCAATGTAAGCTCCGTCATTCAGATCACGTTCCTTTTTCTTGGCAAAGATGTTGGCATCAGCCCTGGTACGTGCCTGGCAGGCTTCGGCATGGCGGCTGCCGTTCTTGTCTGTCCAGCGCAAGTAGTAGGCATTCCTGCCCTTTAGCTTGCGCTGCCAGACCCTTACGGTTATGTAACCTTTTCTCTTCTTCGCGATTCCACCATCCTTCCACAAAAATAACCCGCTGGTCAGCCAAGGAAGCACGATGCTCCTCCAGGGCTCCGTAGAGCCCCGGCCAGCGGGTTACATACTGTGACCTTCTTCTCTGCATCGGACTACCTTGGCTGCCATCTACAGACAACACAATCTGCTGTTTGTCAAGGCCCCCGGCAGAAAAAACCAAGAGATTGCGTGATTTTCTACATGGAGATAGTCTCTCTGCTCACTGACCAGTCCTGTTTTTCAGTCATATAGCTCTGCCCCAATCGCCTCGTGGGTGTGATTCCGAATATATTCCTCAATGTGCTCAGGCTTGAACATCAAACTGCCTGCCACCCTGGTGAACCCAATCTGCCTGCTGCGCACCAGGTAATAGAGGCTCGCCTTCGGGTGCTTCTTCACCCTGTCAAGGCGCAGCGCCTTGATTGCTTCTTCCAAGGTCAGCAGTCCGTTGTTCGTCACCACAAGCTACTCCCAGCAGCTCACCTGGTAATTGGATTCAAGCTCGAAGCCCCGTTCCACATCGGTAGCGGAACGAAACATAAGTGTCGAAAAACATTCCCTTTTGGCACACCTTCTGGTCTTTTTGTTTGCCCGCAATCCCTTGCACTCTGAGGCTCCCCAGCTTTCCTCGCGCGTGCGCGCCGCGAGGTTCTAACTCTTGAAAAAACGCGTACGTCTGCGAGAGCGGTCAGGAAGGCGCAACCCCACAGCTATTTTGAGGGGTATCCCCCTGGCAAGTGCGCTCACTGCTTTCCTTGTGCATGGAAACCCCGATACAAGCCATTCTATGCCTTATTTCGGCCTATCTTAGCTATCTTACACCTCTTTCCCTGCCGCGCACCTCGCACGCGCGTAGAGTAGTATCATGTGCCCACAGACAGCTTCGATTCCTGCCAGAAACACCCTCTAACATATTGCCGCTGTATGCCTCCTGTATTCATCCTGTATCTCATCCCAGCCTTTTTCAGCCAGTTTTCAGGTCCACTCCAGGACACCACAGGTCGTATCGTTTTCTTGGCCCACGTCCCGCCCTGGCTACGTTTGCCAACTACCCGGCAATTTGCGCTCACCTATTACTCGGTCCATTTACTGAATCGCTCTCAGCACCCCACATGACAGCAGTCGCTCATCTTCAGCATATAGCCGCAAGCCCTTGCCTTACTTGCATTGGCGGAGATTCTTTGCATACAACCGAGGCTCCAGAACGTGTAGTTTTGGGAAGTCTCCATCCACTTCAATACTACCGGCCCCGACCACACAACATGACAAGCGCAGCAAATCTTCCCCAAGTCGCTGCCAGCCCTTGCTGTACTTGAGATAGCGTCCAATTGGCAGCCTCGTTCAGCACTTCAAGAATGTTGTGTCTTGTAGGATTCATCAGCAGCAATTGCGGTGCTGGCGTTACCGCAGCGCAGTTGTCAATCACCTTATGAGCATCTTTGAGAATAATCCCTAGCTGCTCCCGATGACCCTACAGTTTGCGCTCACCCACTGGGCCACCTCATGCTCCCAGTAATATTGCCTTCTTCCGAGGCGCACCGGCTTCAATCCCTGCTTCTGCCAGCGCCGGAGCATCTTGTCACTCAAGCTAAACCGCTTCTTCAGTTCGTCCCTCGAAATCAACCCGTCCAGGTCCCGTCCCATGGTCAATTCTCCTAACTGCACTTTGTGCCTGCCCTGAGAGCCTTTTTTACAAGCCTTCCAGGGCACGTCTTGCGAAATAGCCCGTTCTGAGGCAGGCCCTCGAAAAGCCCAGAACAAGAATCCTTATTTTTCAAGGCTTCCAGCCGTCTCATGCAGAAAAGACGACTCATTGGTCATTGTTCGTTTCAACCCCCTCTAGTTCTCGGCGCTTCGCCATGACTTCTCGCCCGTGGCCGGCAAGCTGCTGGTAAGTTTCGTCACTACCTGCTGTTCTTCGGCAGTTGCTGATAATCCAGCACATGACCTCGGGGGTCAGATACCAGACCATCCCCCCGATGCGGTAGTAGGGCATCCCTTGGCGGCGATAGTTCTGAAGCGTGTTTGCCGACACCTTAAGAGCTGAAGCCAGGGTCTTCTCCGAAGCCAAGTGTTTGGGCTCCAGCTTTCCGCTTTCCAACATGGCTTTCCAATTCATCGAGAATCTCCTTTGCCTTGCTGCGTATGCACTCACCAGCATTTCCCAGATGATGCTCCGGGGACAACGTTGTCCTTGCTGCGTTCACCTCCCTTCGTGTTAGGTTCCCCACATACCGAAACTTGTGTTTTTTCAACTCTTCAACGAGCGCCAGCTCCAGCAGGTTCGTCTGCCACAGCCTCACGTTAATATCCCCGCCCTTC
>SDBU01005750.1_pt1 | contig 14736 bp, 21 predicted proteins | sample 2277071 | NCBI WGS metagenome assembly SDBU01 (sample SAMN10397929, study PRJNA504765) | marine sediment metagenome | isolation source: marine sediment core GS08_GC12, 126 cmbsf | place: Arctic Ocean: Gakkel Ridge, Loki's castle | collected 2008
ACCGTCCCATAAATTATCATCATAACTGCCATCCCGCCGGTGATATCGTCTCTGGGATCGCTAGAGCCCAACAACAGCAAAACGGCGAAACCCAGGAATGACCCGGCAAGCATGGCATGAGTAACAGTATCAAACGGACCAACACTAATCAGATTGTGGGTGGCCAATGGTTCCGAAGCCATGGCCAGTGACCACAACAGAAAAAATACGGCCGTGATTCTTAGACTTATCTGAATTTGATCTCGCATATTATTTTTCCTCCACGTCAGTAGCGGCTATGCTATTATTTATTTAGCACAATTATTGGTGGACCGGTTTTATCGAGCCACCTCATCCTCCCATAAGACAAGCTAATGGGCAACGAGGAAAACAAGATCTTTGACAATTCTGGCTCACGATTCCGGGCATCGGGACGTGAAGCTTTAAAAGAAAATGTGGCGCTGGCATTTGAAAGTGCCCGCCGTGCCATCGCAATCTATTCCCCCCACCTTGACCCAACGCAATTTAACCAGTCTCGCGTAATTGATGCGCTGGCAACTTTCTGTGCCGGTGGTCGCCACAATAAAGTACGCATTCTGGTGGACCATGGAGTCGAAACCATACGCAGTAATGGTCGCCTCACTGGCCTGGCGCGGAGATTTAGCGATTTCATTGACCTCCACCATCTGGGCGAAGGCATCAGTGCGCCCACCGATATGTTTATTGTCATCGACCGCGATAGTTACTTGCACCAGCCGGACAACCAAAAAGCGGAGTGTATAGTGAATTTCGGCGCCTCCCATGAGGCCGGCGCACTTGCCAAACGATTCGAGCAGTTATGGGAACGAAGCGAACCTGTCGCCGGTCTACACGTGCTGGGGCTCGAAAGATAGCAGGAATGTTATAATTGGATGATGACCAGACAGACATTCTTGTTTTTTTCACTGTTTGCGCTGGTGCTGACAGGTTGCTCAGGTGGGCCGGCAAAACCTCTGCACAGCTATTCCATCTATGGTGAACGGGCGGCGGCCCATGCGCAAAAATTCATTGGTACCCGCTACGTCTTCGGTGGTGACCATCCCAGTCGTGGATTCGACTGCAGCGGTCTGGTGCAATACAGCTACAAACTGGCGGGGCTGAAGGTACCCCGCAACACCAAATATCAATTCCGTTCCACGCGCCGAGTACCACGCAACCATCTGCGTCGTGGCGACTTGTTGTTTTTCAACCAGCAGGGCAAACGCAATTCCCACGTTGGTATTTATATCGGCAAAGGCCGATTTGTGCACGCCCCTTCCAGCGGTAAACGGGTAAAGATATCGACCCTGAAGAATCGCTACTGGCAACGGCACCTGACCAGCGCCCGTCGATTTGAGGTGTTCTAGACAGGCGATCTGGAACAGTTCTATTTCGCTGTCTTCTCCACTCGGTTCAATAACCTACGTCGCTTTTATCAGACATATTCTTGGAAACCACTGATTTTTAAGGCGTTTTTCTGGATAAACAATTTATCGCCGTCTATAATCAAGAGACATCGTCCGATTCTGGCGAGGCCGCAAGGTGCTCTCGACCGTATCGATCACCTCTCGATGAGCAAACCATTGCTCGATTGCATGAACTGGTACAGATGAGTTGAGTATTTGCCTTACCGGCATTGAACCAACTCCAAGGAGTGGATATGCAGTCGGAACACCGAGAAGGAATTGGACAGGAGCGGCGCTGGTCCGCACGAAAATCCATCGAGCTAGACGTTGGCCTGTACTATAACCGGCTGGGATTGCTGGCCTGCAGAACCCTCGACATGAGTATGGAAGGCATGTTTGTAAATACCGGTCGCATCACACTATCCGCATTTACTAAAGTGGAGGCAGTACTGACACACCATATCGGCACAAACAGACAGCAGCTTCGTTTACCAGCAAGAATTGTGCGTGTTAGCCCGGAAGGTGCGGGTCTGCAGTTCCACAACTTTGATAGTGATACTTACTATTTTTTAAGAGAACTTCTAAGCGCACACTGACAGCAAGAAATAATTATTCCCTCATTACAGGCTGTCACATTCCACGGCAAACGGGTATATTTCGTTTGCCGTTTGTTATTATCTCCTCTTCATGAGCCAACAAGACTCCCTGCATCGTTTCCTGTTTAAGGGCGGTTTCGTCCGCGGTGAACTCGCCCGACTGGACGCGACTTGGATGACCGTGCTGGAAAAACGTCCCTACCCGAAACCAGTGCGAAACATGCTCGGTGAACTCATGGCTGCAGCCACATTACTTGCCTCCACACTGAAGTTTCAGGGTTCATTGATCATGCAGGTTCGTGGTGACGGGCCGATTACGTTGCTGGTTGTAGAGTGCAATAGCAATGGCACTCTGCGGGCAACAGCAAAGTGGCGCGATGAATTGGATGGCGAATCTCCTAAAGCGTTGTTCGGTAGCAGTCAGCTCGTTATCACCATCGACCCCAAACAGGGTAAGGAGCGCTACCAGGGAATCGTCAATCTGCAAGGCGACTCGATTAGCGAGGCTCTGGAAAACTACATGCTGCAATCCGAGCAGCTTGATACCCGACTCTGGCTGGCGTCAGACGACAGGCAGGCCTGCGGCATGTTACTGCAGAAGCTTCCGAAGGAACATGCGCATGAAGAAAGTGACGACTGGAACCGCGCACTGCATCTTGCCAACACACTAACTCGAGAAGAGCTGCTTGAACTGGACCCAAGCGACATCATACGACGCCTCTATCATGCGGAATCTATTCGCATGCTCCCGTCTGAAATGCTTAGCTTCCAGTGCTCATGCTCAAGAGACCGCGTCGTTAAGGCGCTGCGCATGATGGGGCCAGATGATCTTAATAGCCTGATCGCGGAACGAGGCAAAGTTTCAATAAATTGTGAATTTTGTAGCGAGCGCTATGAGTTCGACGCCGTCGATGTGGAGCAGATATTTGCGGCCAGCGCACAGATCAGCGCTCCTTCAGCCCGACACTAATCAGATTTGCGCTATGAGTGAGAAACTACCACCTTCTGCAGTTGTTCTAGTTGGAACAACTTGCGCGCACTGCGCACAGGTCGTGGATGCACTTCACGAGCTGGTGAAAGATGGCAGTCTGTCGCGCATCGAGATAATTAATGCCGAATTAGAAACTGAACTCGCTGCCAGCCTCGGTGTGCGCTCGGTACCCTGGATCAGGATTGGCCCGTTTGTTCTGGAGGGATCTCAATCCACAGCCGAACTCCGTCAATGGGCAGAACGTGTCGCCGCACCGGATGGTATGGCATGGTACTTCGATGAGCAATTTAGAGACGGCAAACTCGCAAATGTTGAGAAAATGGTCAGTGAAGAACCTGAACGGCTATCAGCAATTATCCCGCTTGCATCGGATACCGATACCGCAATTCAGACGCGCATCGGCATTGGTGCCCTGCTTGAGGGGCTGGAAGGATCGGGCATAGCGAGTGCCCTCGTTGCCGATCTGGGTAAGCTTACCGGACACCCCAACGCCCGTGTGCGGGCCGATGCTTGTCACTACCTGGCACTGTGCGAGAATCCAGATGCAATCGCTTTCCTTGAGAAATGTATCGAAGATAGTGACCCCTCGGTACGCGAAATCGCAGCCGAAGGCATTGATCACCTGGCTTCGCTCCACTCCACCCCCAAGACCACATCCCATTAGCTTGTCTCTATTATGGACGAAGAGCAATATCGCGAGACTTACCAGCAAATAAACACACTGCCGTGCGTCTTTGAGCGCGCAATATTGCGCCGCTGTGGAACTTGCGAATCAGCGCAACGCCTTAATATCGCCGAAAGAGAAGCAGTGAAATGTCTTTCTGAAAACTCACATAAAGACTGCAAAGAATTTCTCGAAATCGTTCATGAGAAATCTACCTTTGCCATTGGCCTGCCAAACCCCGGCAAGAAATTACCGTTTGGCAAAGAAATAAAAATTCAATGCGGCAGTATTGCGGGACTAAGAAATGAAATTTATAAAGAAAAAAATAATTTTGGGATACACGCGCTAATTCGAGGCGCCACAACTGACAGCGGTAACATCGGCAATCTATCTTTTGAAAATATCATCCGTGAAATTTCAGCGTTCAAAAGTCGCCACAGAAAAACTTAACCGTTTATCGAAGGCTAGGCACTTGCGCTTGCTTTAAATCGTAGTATGTCCCCTATTGCTCCCCCAGCAGCCGAACCCAGCGACGAAGCCAAAAGAGTGAGCCAGTGGAAATAATTGGGCTCAGAGCCGAAGCTGTTGACCCCGTTTTTTCTGTTGGTTTTAACCTCCCCGTGGACACAACCGAAGCCTGACAACGAAAACCGGAAAAGAGCGAGCCCCCTGTTGAACCCGAGCCAGATGGAGTGAATTACGACATCTGGCCGGTGAGTTGAACCCACAGGGCATAAAGGCTCGCGTCGCCGGTTTTTTTAGGAGGGATGAAGTGACCCGAAGCGCAAGTCACCGGGTGTCATAGTCGCTCTCGGCCATCCCTGGCCTTCACGACACTAGAACATCCTGTTCGTCGTCTTTTGGGTACTTTTCTCCTGGACAAGCAAGGGAAAAGTATCTCGCCTTCGGGTGCGCGACCAGAACGAGTTTGCGAGTTCAGGAAGTACTTGATGAAACGCGATAGCGGTTCTGAAGTGAGAACCCGATTGGAAGAAGTTAAAAACTCCGCAGGCGGAACAGCTAAACCAAACTTGCCCACCACAACCTTAACCGCAACCCGATCTCCGACGTATACCCAACCTCCACTGCTCGAATAACGCCGCGCCTATCGATAACAAAACTACTGGGCACACCACGCACACCATAATCCATCGCGTATTGCCCAAATGTATCGTTGATGACAGGAATGGATATACCATTCTTCTTTATGTAGCGAATCACTTCGTTGTCATCACCCGACTGGATAACAATCGAGATAACTGCGTAGTCCTTTGCCAATGACTCAATTGTGCCCTGCTCCCACTTGCAGATATTGCACCAAGTTGCCCAAAAATGAAGTAACACCGGTTTCGCTGATTTCTCTATGGAAAGGTGTTCACCGCTTAATGTTATACCGGCAACTACTGGCGCCACTCCTTTTGGCATATCGACCTGCTGATAAAATCGCACGCCAAAAAACACCAGCGCAAATAGCGCGACCCAGACTATGTTGGTAATAACGGATTTTTTACTGAATTTGATCGACATCTTTATTTCTCATGTGGTCCGCCATACGGGCAAACGCATCGGTTAGCTGATTGCGAAGTTTCAGCTCGATCTGTAGATCTTCCATTGCACGGTTCATGCATAGCAACCACTGGTCACGCTCTTCCATGCCGATAGGCGCCGGCAGATGGCGCGCGCGCAAACGGGGATGCCCGTATTTCTCTGCATAAAGCGACGGCCCGCCGAGCCATCCGGATAAAAACATAAACAACTTTTCCACTGAAACCGACAAGTCTTTTGTATGCAGGTTCCGAATGCCCTGCGCTTGTGGCAGGCTGTCCATCAGTTCATAGAAACGCCGTACCAGGCGACGCAGCACTTTCTCTCCACCCAGTCTGTCGTAGGGTGATTTTTGATACTCGTGTGAATTCATTCAGAGATAACGCTGATATGATCTGGCATTCTTTATGAGGGCGAGTTGTTGCTTTTTCCAGGGCTCGCGCCATTTTAATCCCGGTTTCGTCAGCGCGCGGCATAGCTTCAACAGGCCGTCGATATCATCCATGTGCACAGACTCCGGTGCCGGACCATCTGGCTTGGGACAATCATGTCCGCCCTCAAAACCCTGATTGTGATAATTCGCCAGTGGTAACGTGATACCGATTGCAGGAATATTCCAGATGGTGGCGGCCGCTGCCTCACAGGTACCCCCGTCCATAATGCGTTGCTGATATCGCCCCGGCAGCACTTTCTGCGCCAGATCAGTCAGCAATTTCAGGTAGCTTGATTCGTATACCGTGCGCCGATCCCCCAGGCGCACAACAGGGCCCTTACCCAGCACCGCACCCGGCAAGGTGCGTGATGCCTCCAGACTAACGAATACATAGGGACGTTTTGCTCTGGTAAGCCACGCTAACTCGAAGTGCGCTATGGCACCGACAAAACCGACTTCTTCTCCCCGCGTCAGCAGTCCAATAAACGGTGGTGGTATCTTCGGCTTGCTGCGAAAAGCGGCGATCGCAGTCTCGATTATGGCAAACACACCCACCAGGTCATCGGCTGCCTTGGTATAGAGTCGCTTGCCGCTCTGCCACACTGGTTTACGGAAGGAAAAACCGCCAAAGATCTCACTGGCCCGGGAATCCCGGATCTGGATCGTACTATCAAGCTGGATTTCTGCAGATAACAGATGTCGCTTTGACGAATGCAACTTGGCGGCCTGCATCCTGCCATGACCGATCATCCCATTGGTATTGGCCAACCAGACGCGGGAACCGTTTAGATGCTTGACTGGCGACCCGCCAAACCATTTAACCTGCAAACGATTATCGGACAACCATTTAATGCCATGGAAGCCCGGGTGATCCATGTGTGCCGCCAGAACACGCACCGGTTCCGCATCTCGATCACGTAGTAGCTCTCGATACGCCATTGCCGATGTTACGCCGACAACAATATTGCCAACCGGGTCGAGGAAATGAGGGATGCGATACCGGCTCAACGCACGCACGGCCGCGTCCGCCACAAAATCTTCGCGGAAAGGAGCCGTAGGTTGAGCCAAAATGGTACGAAGGAGAGTTACCTGACGCTGATTCATGATGCGATTAAACTACCTGGCTCGCATCATTGCGAGCGCGACGAATCTCCGAACAAATGAAAATTAGTTGCTGTACAACAATTCCAGAAGTGCGCTGTAGGCCTCCATGTCCAGATGGTCGAACTTCAGGCCGAACCCGTTCTCGGTGCGACGTGATACAACTGCCGGCAGTCGATACTCCTTGATTATCCGCTGCTCACCGCTGCGCAGAGTCACGGTCAACTCCACCGCAGTGAAGGTTGGCAGATTCTTCCAATCGGATTCCACAAAGACACCATCGAGGCTAATATCCCTGATCAGGCCTGCTTCAGTGCCATATTTAGTATGATGCAGAACAACCGGTCGGGTGACCCTGATGCGCGGGTTGTCCCGACGCTCAGATTCCCGCGTCACATCCACATCTTCCATGTCCACCCCTCCTTACCCCTCCTTGGGTACCTGGGTAACAAACTAAAATCTATCTCTACCCTAAATATAGACTAGGAATGACACAATTTCTTGAGTCGCCTTGCAGTTGAATGGGCCTGAACTAACTGAATGTGAAGTAATGTCCCGGAATCTCAGCTTTGAAGGGTCAAATCTAGCAAGGCACCATAAGTATCCATATCTAAACTAAGGAATTTAAGTCCAACCCCTTCCGGGGTAATTCGAACAACGGTGGAACTAAAGCGATACTCTTCGCTCGTGTCCGTATCAGCTGTAAATGCGAGATCAATGCTGTCTCCGGGCACAATATCGGCAAACCTGCCTTCCACAAAGGTACCACTCAGACTCAGGTCGTGTATCTCACATTCCCATTCACCAATACCGGGATGGCTTAGCTTGAACATATGCTGAATCTGCTTGCGCAGCTTTTCCCGTCGATCTGAAACAGCAAGACGTTGTACTTTTACCATTGGGGCTCCTTGATGCATCATTGTCGTTGACAGTATGGCTCACCTGTCACGAGATGCTACATAAGAGTTGTAAAAACTGTTGACCGCATCTATTTTCATTACAACTGATATTTATATGCTTGAATCACAAAGACTGGATAAGTGGCTCTGGGCCGCACGCTTTTACAAAACGCGCGCACTCGCGGCTAAAGAAGTGACGGGCGGCAAGGTAAAACTTAACGGTGCGCGGACCAAACCGGCGCACGCAATCATCCCCGGAGACCAAATTGACATTAATAAAGTCTCAATTACGTTTACCGTGATCGTGCAATCGTCATCCTCCATTCGTGGTCCGTCAACCAGGGCGAAAGAGCTGTATGAAGAAACCGGGGAGAGCCGGAAATTACGGCAGCAACGTGCCAAGCAGGATCGATTCACCAGTCAATTGATTCCGCGTTCCTATGGTCGACCGGGCAAACATGAGCGTCGACGCGTGTTACAACAAAAGGGCAAGCTCTGACAATCGTTACCAACCAATGGTGTCAGACGTGCGTCGCCTGTCTTGAGTCTTGCCGGGCTCATTGAGCGACAACATCGAATTGTTATCAACTTCTACGGGCTCAAGGCGACGGTATGGCTGCTTGAGATATATCAATGCCTTTTCATAAACGAGGTCAGGCGGTGGATCGCGGAAGGTAAATGAACTATCTGGATCGTCACCCGCGGCTTCCAGCTCACGATACATACTTACCGCTTTCTTGCGATCTCCGATTACGTCATAGGTTTGTGCCTTGGCAAGATACCAATGATGGTAATCCTTGTTTTTAAATACAGGCGCAAGTTTCTCGATATCATCCAGCGCACCCATCGCCGGATAGACCTGTAACTTAACCAGATCAAGGACACCCGTTATATCGGGAAAGCGCTTCGGATAGACCCTGAAGGCACGTTTATTTTCCGCCAGCGATTCTTTGGGATAACCGCAGTGCGCCAGTATCAGTTGTAGTGCAGCAGAATAGTGTGGATTTTGCGGAAATTTCGTTCGCATGTCTCGAGCCAGAGGAAGATAATGACATGGATTATTATATTCCGGTTGCACCGCTGCGGCCGCCAGCAAGATACGAGCCGCCTCGGGTGCCATGACCTCGGCCCGCGCCGTGGCACGTTCAAGATACTGAATCCCCAGGTCGCGATCTCCGCTGACACCCAGAATAGAGGCAAGCCAGCGCAAACCTTTCGGCACCGACCCCGCCAGGTATTCATACATCCCCAGAACAAAATAGGCATCTTCAGTGTGAGGCCGCTCCTTAATCAGGTCACGCAATATATCTCTGCCCTTTTTTGCATAGCGAATGGCCTTAAACGTGTGTTTGCGTTCCAATTCGGCACGACCGGCAAAAAAGCTTGTCATCCCCAGATTCAGTTTCCATAAATAGTTATCCGGGTTTTTCTCCATGCCTTGTGTGGCAATTTTTATTGCTTTGGCTAATTGAACTGATGCCTCTTTCCACGCCGGTTTTCTTGCGCCTCCATTGCTGGCCTCGGCCTCCACCCAATAAACACTGGCTTTCAAAAAACCGAGCAGGGGGTAATCCGGATATCGAGAACCCAGACGCTTGAATACACGCCTGGCCTCATCAAACTCCAGCCGCATCAAAGTATCCACACCGGTTCGCGCCAAACCTGCAGCGCCAGTACCCGCCTCGGCAGGAAAGGTGATGATTAAAACGACTGAAACAGAAATAATAGTTAGGAAACTGCGCACGAAACTCGCCCATTCTTTTTAATAGCCGCACTCACCATGAATCTCCATCAGTGACGGAAGTCTGTCTTAAATAATCAGTATGGAAACTGCAGAACTGCCATCTCGCCACGGTGATCACGCACCCATACAACATAAACCCATCGGCAGCCGGATACACTGTGGACTGCCAGAAATATCGGTGACACCCTTAAATTACATTTGAATTATCAAATATACTGCTATATTAAACAAAGTAAAACCTGTTGTGAAAAGATATTGGCAAATAAAAAACCGTATATACTGATCGTCGACGATTCGCGCGTTGTCCGTCGCACCATTGTCAAGTTTCTCTCTCCCTACTTTGATCTCATTGAAGCTGAAAATGGCGCAGCAGCTTGGCAGGTTTTGCGCCATGACAGCCGAATTGAACTCGTTATCAGTGACATCCAAATGCCGGAAATGGACGGGTACACCTTTATCTGCAAGATTCGCGCTGAAGACGATGCTGGACTGCGAGATATCCCGATTATTGTCATCACCAGCGCCGATGATGATATCACCCGCGAACGCGCCTATGCTTGTGGTGCTAATGATTTTGTTCTCAAACCGTTTGACAACAAGCAGCTTCTGGAATGTACCAAAGCGCAGCTAAAAGACTACCGCGAATCAGTCGAAAAGGTGGAAAACCAGATGTCGGCAGCCACGGAAGTCGTGATGCCAAACGCGAACGATGGAAGTCTGACCAGCGCCGTAACCTATATCGACACCGGCATGAAAATACTGGCAAATCTCAACAGCAACGCTATTGCACCACACTCGCTGGCGCTGGTGTTGCGATTTCTACCGCTACTTAAATTCTGTAATACGAAATTCGATCTTGGCATGGATAGCGAGATCGCCATTTTCCAACAGCGTATCGCGGCGGCCCGTGACACATTAAAGAAATAGAGGTGCGCGGTCATACGCAACAGGATACCCAACCATTTTCCGCAGATTGTGGACTGACCTGGCAATATAATACAAATTTGATCTGCCAGGCTAAACGGGGCTGATGGGTTATTCAGGTACTGATCTAGTTTATTGCCTCAGGTGTCTGGTGGCGGCATGGGCAGGCCCGCCAGTTTACACAATTCATGTATCGGATCTGTCGGGAAAAGAGAATAAATATGTTTTTCGTATTCTTTTTGATCGTGAAAATGATCACCTTTGGATTTTCCCAGCGACCGAACCATGTTATGCATAGTCGGGTTCCTCTGGTTTTCTTCAAAGTAGTCTCGAAAATACCAAATCAGTTCCCAATGATCAGTATAGAGCTCTAAACCGTCTCGTCGAGCAATCTCACTGGCGAAGTCCTCGTTCCAGTCGCGCTTCTCCATCAAGAAGCCCTGCACATTTGTTTCGACAGCCTTACCATGAACATCAATTTGCATGGTTACCTCCATATCAACAATTCGGACACGTTTTCGAAGCAGGAGCTGTGTAATCAATCTTATACCGCAAGACTAGAGCCGACTCCCGCCACAGTCCAGCCTGATGAGTTTACAATGTCCGCAGAATTGTTAGGATTAAGTAAAGTATATAATTGGGGTTGCGCACAATGGCACGAATATTGGTAGTAGATGACTCTTCGACAATGTTGGCGGCGACAAAGAAGGTGCTGGAAGCGGGAGGACACCAGGTCATACTGGCTAGCAGTGGGGAAGAAGGTGTCGAGAAAGCGAGCAGCGAGAAACCCGAATTGATTTTCATGGACCTGGTAATGCCCGGTATCAGTGGATTTGAGGCTACACGGAAGATAACGACTGACCCCGACACCAAGGATATACCAGTCGTAATTCTCACGACAAAAGACCAGGAAACGGACAAGGTTTGGGCGAAGCGTCAGGGCGCATCTGATTTTACTGTCAAACCACCGGGCCCAACCCTGCTACATATAGTCGATTCCCTGCTAGATTGAGCGAATCGCCTCAGGCTGTAGGCGACACCTCAGCCAGCCAATTATTCTGGCGTTCAATTGACTGGTATTTCCTTGATTGTTGATGCGGCTTTCTTGAGACTGGCGAGGATGTTCTCCATTTGCAATGGATAGTAGAGGGCATCAAACACCTCGAATCGCTCCTTCAGGCGTTCCAGATTCGGACGGTGCTCCGGTTCCAGAAAAACAATGACCCGGGTATTAGGGCTGGTGCTCTGCAGTTTTGCCAGCAAAGGTTCCAGATTGCTGACCCGGTCGCGAAAGCTGGGATCGTAATTGAGCTCCGTGCATATGATGTCGGGTGTATCCGACTTCAGTTTTGCCAGTGCCTTGCGCATCGATTGCACCACGCTGACATCAAATCCGGCCCGGGAATACTCGTCAGCATAGACCGGGACACCCCCTTGTTCGATAATAAATAATAATTTCAACATGGTCTTGGTCTGTTCCTGCTTGTGTCCAGGCACTAAACTCACTCTATTTCCAATACCGGCATGTATCGCGTCGGAATTAAATCAATCTATACAGGCAGGTCATGAAAATCAAAGTTACAATTGGTGAGCAATCAAAAGTGGTCAATGTACCGGATCATATCCTGACTGACGGTAAGTCTTTTTTCGACAAAATGGACAGCGACATGGACAGGGGTTGGCAAATGGGGGCCGATTATGTAGAAAATCCGGACCAGTTGCAGCGATGCCAGATTGCCGCGGACAGGGTACTGGATGCTATTGGCACTCACAATAATAATCTGAAGCTACTTATGTTGGGCTTCATACTCGACCGTGTACCGACTGTCTCCGAGATTGTAATCGACACTGGCGGCGAGATCATGAACACAGAAATTATCGAGGAACGTGTGCCACCGCGAGACAAGGGTCAAGTGCCCCAGGGCATGGGTCGACTTGATGCTCTGGAACAGGCCAACAAGGACGTGGGTAAGGTATATAAAGTTGGCCGATGCTGGCGGTTTGCAGTATTTGATGACAATTCCGACGAGTGGGTTGAGTCACCGCTGCTGGACAGTAAGGAACAGGCTGAGCAAATCAGGGGCAAGGCGTTTGAATCGCGATTTCATTACCTGCTGGGAGATGAATAAAACGTGCTCCGAAAACGCTACAATAGCCTGACCTCGACAGACTCGTTTTTGTGGACATTGACCAGGCGATAGGGAAATAGCTCATCCCGGTTTTCTGTCACCGTAATCATCTCGTTGACTTGCCACGTGCTTGTCTTACCGACAAACCCCTCATAGACCTGCCAACGCGAACCGTCTTCCAGCACGATCTGGCCACCGTCGTCCTCCACCGTTTGTATTGTATGCCCACGGCTGTCGCCCTGGTATTGATTGGCTGAGCTCATGCGTCGTCTTCTGCTTTAAATTTCAGCGACAATGAATTGACGCAATAGCGCAAACCGGTCGGCGGCGGACCATCATCAAACACATGTCCCAGATGAGAATCGCATCGCGCGCAGGAGATCTCGGTACGGCCCATCCCATGACTGAGATCTTTTTGCGCTGCCACCACATCCTCGTTTTGCGCCGCATAAAAACTGGGCCAACCACTGCCAGAGTCAAACTTGGCAGTGGAACTGAAAAGACGCTCACCGCACGCCACACAGTAATAATACCCCGGCGCCTTGTTATCGATATATTGGCCCGAAAATGCACGCTCGGTACCCTTCTGCCGGCAGATTACGTACTGATCCGGAGTCAGTCGTTGGCGCCATTCGGTATCAGAGTAAGATATCTTAGGTTTATTTCCCATGGTTAAACAATAACCTCGCTGAACTGTCTTGCTGCTTATTACCATTCCTAACTAGCTGTTTTATATACTATTATGCTGGTATTATGATGGATGCGGTGATAGTTTACCCCGACCTGGGGTCAACAACGATAATAGACACTGTGAAATTGGCGGATTATCGTCAGCAATCGTTGCTGTCCGTTTATCTGCCATGTTGACCGGATCATCCGGTGCACGTGTGGTTCCGGAATCAGGTGTGCTATTTACACTATTGAGGGAATTTGGGCTGTGGTTCATCAGGGCTTTGCATGAGCATTTTTAGCAAAATCTGCCCACGTTGTGCGGGTGATAATCCGGTAGACGTGACGCACTGTGAGTGCGGGTTTGTCTTCGAGACATCGGCGACAACAGGTTCTTATCGTGCGCTGGAAATGGCCGAACAGGAAGCGCAGGTCTATGCCGAATACCTTCAGGCCCGCTTAGGCCAGGCCAAAGAAACCGCCGAGGTCGCCATTAACGATCAAGCCCGTTCCCCCAAGGACGCCAATAAAGTGGCGGCGGCAAAATCAGCCAACGAGGAACATCTCATTGCCAAGGCTGAGTACGATGAGCAAATGAAGCTCGTAGTGGAACTACGCAAGGAAGCCGAAAAAACCCAGACACTGGAACACAAGGAACAAGAAAGCGTCTGGGATAAGGCAAAAGAGCGCACCAGGCAAAAGGCCTTAAAAGTAAAAGAAGAAACCGCAATCAAGAAAAAGCAGGAGCAAGCAAAACTGGTTGCTGCCAAAAAGGCAGAAAAAAAACGTCAACAGAAACTGAAAGCCGAAGCGGCAGCTAAAGCCGCCGCCGATAAACTGGCAGCGCGCGAATCAAGCCGGACATCACCTCCGCCCAAGATGAAAAAGAAAATGGCGAGCGCAGCAGAAGCGGCCGTTGATCGTGTTCGTCAGGCGCATTCATCGATTGAAAAGGAAATAGCGGCTGCCACTTCCGCACTCATTCCCAGTACCTGGACTGCGGCTACCCCCGCCGACCACCCCCGCACACCTGAGCAAATAAACCCAAGCAAGGTTAACAGCGCTACCTCTGATGACAAGAATGCACCCATTGCAGCGAACACAAAAACTAGCGCCAATCCGAATGAAAATGAGTGCCCGAATTGCACGGCCGTCGTTCCTGTAGCTGCAAAAAAATGCAAGTGTGGTTACGAGTTCCCCCAAGGCGCGGAACTCATGGACAGTATTGGCTTGAGCGACGAAGAACGCGCCAATCTGCTCAATATGTTTCAGCCCGGTAATGGCACCTGATTAATCATTCCCTCTCTGGTCGCGGCTGCGTTGAACTCGCCACCACACCAACGGCCACAGGTACATTCGCACCAGAAATTCGGCAAGATTCTTTGACGACGGGAGAACGCCTCGCCCCTTGTTTGCACCAATCCTGCCCACCAAGCAAAGATCGGTAAGTCCTACAATCGGCCACGCAATCACCAGTACAATAATCACTCGCTCCATATTTTCGTATTTACTCTACCCGCTCACTTTTCATTTGCTACAGGAATCCTGAAGTTGGCCACACGCTAGTGGAATTCTTTCTCCCTTTCAACGAAAATAAGTGTCTGAAACAGGGGAGTTCTCGTGTCTCGTATCGAAAAG
>SDBU01005751.1_pt1 | contig 14735 bp, 13 predicted proteins | sample 2277071 | NCBI WGS metagenome assembly SDBU01 (sample SAMN10397929, study PRJNA504765) | marine sediment metagenome | isolation source: marine sediment core GS08_GC12, 126 cmbsf | place: Arctic Ocean: Gakkel Ridge, Loki's castle | collected 2008
GATCAGGCAGCTCATCATCGAGGTGGTGTCCCGCAACCGGGGCCACCTGGCCAGCAATCTGGGCACCGTTGAGCTGACACTGGCCCTCCACCGCTGCTTCGACTTCTCCCGGGACAGGCTGGTGTGGGACTGCGGGCACCAATGCTACGCCCATAAGATACTGACGGGTCGACGCGACAGCTTCGCTACCTTGAGGCAGCAGGGCGGCATCAGCGGGTTCGCCAACCCGAGCGAGAGCCCCTACGACAGCTTTGGTTTCGGCCACACCGCCACCAGCATCAGCGCGGCACTCGGCATGGCCTGTGCCGACAAGACGCTCGGGACCGAGAGGCGCGTGGTGGCTGTGATCGGCGACGGTGCGATGGCCAGCGGCATGGCCTTCGAGGCCCTCAACCATGCCGGCGCCCTGGAGTGCGACCTGCTGGTCGTCCTCAACGACAATGAGATGAGCATCTCGCGCACGGTCGGCGCAGTTGCCCGTTCCCTGAGCAAGATACGCGCCAGCGCCCCCTACGCCGACGTCAAGCGCGAACTGCACGATCTGATGGGCATGGTGCCGGTTGTGGGCGAGAAGTTCGACGGACTCATGGCCAGGCTCCGTGAGGGCATTCAATCGGCCCTTACCCCCGGCGGCCTCTTTGTGGAGTTGGGGTTCCACTACTACGGGCCCGTCAACGCGCACGACATCGAGGAACTGGTGGACACCTTCGAGCACTTGAAGCGCATCAAAGGCCCGATCCTCCTCCACACGCTGAGCGAGAAGGGACACGGATTCCGTCCGGCGTCGGAGGATCCCACCCGCTTCCACAGCAGCCAGCGGTTCGAGCTGGCCAACGGGTCCGTGTGCACCGAGGAGGCCCCGGAAGGCGTGTCCTATTCGGCCGTGATGGGCGAGACCCTCTGCGACCTGGCGCGCGAAGACCCCAGGATAGTGGCCATCACCGCCGCGATGCCGGACGGCACGGGCCTGAGCGCATTCGCGAAGGAGTTCCCCGATCGGTTCTACGATGTCGGGATCTGCGAGCAGCATGCAGTTGGCCTGGCCGACGGCATGGCGGCCGGCGGGATGCGGCCGGTGTTCGCGGTCTACTCCGCGTTCCTTCAACGGGGCTATGATCAGCTCTTCCACGACGTCGCCCTTCAGGAGGCGCCCGTGGTCTTCTGTATTGACCGCGCGGGGCTGGTGGGAAGCGACGGGCCGACGCACCACGGCTTGAACGACATCGCCTACTGCCGCGCTATGCCCGGCTTCGTAGTGATGGCGCCCGGGGATGCCGCCGAACTGCGCAGGATGGTCCGGCTGGCACTGGCCGGTGAGGCGCCCGCTGCGATCCGCTATCCGCGCGAGAGCGTGGCAGCTGGCGCAACAGACGCCGCCCCTCCTGACTTCCAGGTGGGACAGGCCGAGGTGTGCCTGCAAGGCCGGCAAGGGGCCATTGTCGCCTACGGCGCCATGGTGCAGAGGGCACTGGACGCCGCGCGGATTCTGCGGGAACAGGACGGGTTGGAGATAACGGTCGTCAACGCGCGTTTCGCCCGTCCACTCGACCTGGACGCGATATCTGACGCCGTGAGACAGCACGAGGCCGTGCTGTTGGCAGAGGACCACTCCGTGGCCGGGGGGTTCGGCTCTGCCGTGCTTGAGGCGCTGGCGGGACGGGGGATTGATACGCAGCACATCCGTCTGGCCGGCGTGCCGTTGGAACCCATACCGCACGCGACGCGGGAGCAGCAGCTCGCCCGCTGTTGTCTGGACGGTCGGGGTCTTGCCGAGCGGCTCCGGCATCTGCTGGCGTAGGGGCTACCGACGCGTATCATGGTCTCACTTGACACCGGGGCCGCGCAGGCGAGAGGATGTGGCCTGTCCCGTCACGGCGGGCCTTGCCCCGCATCGGGCAGCCGTTCTTTGCGAGGCGCAATCGTGGGGGATCTCCAGGAACTCAGGCGGAAGCACGTTCGCTCGGCTCGGCGCATCGTGGTCAAGGTCGGCACGAACATGCTGGCCTCAGCACGTCCGCCCTACGGCGGACTGGACGACGAGCGCGTCGGCCGCATTGCCGAGCAGGTTGCCTCTCTGGTCAAGGGCGGCCGACAGGTTGCCCTGGTGACCAGCGGCGCCATAGGCTGCGGCATGTCGGAGCTGGGCATGCGCAACCGTCCCGTCGCGCTGCCACTGAGCCAGGCTGTGGCCAGCGTGGGGCAAGGGGTCCTGATGGCGTGCTATGAGCGTCACTTCCGCCGTCACGGCCTCCATGCCGCTCAGGTGCTGCTGACTCACGAGGATTTCGACAACCGCGAGCGTTACCTGAACGCCGCCAACACCCTCCACGCCTTGTTCGAACTGCCCTGCGTCCCCGTCATCAATGAGAACGATACGATCAGCACCGAGGAGATCAAGTTCGGGGACAACGATCGCCTGGCCGCGCTGGTGACGCATCTGATCCGCGCCCAGCTTCTGATCTTGCTGACCTCGGTTGCGGGCCTCTACCTGGAGCGGCCCCGCGGCGGCTCGCCCGGGAAGATCGTCGAGGTCGTGGAGCGCGTTGACCGGGACATTGAGAAGCTGGCCTACGAAGGGACGTCGCTGTCCGGCGTAGGGGGGATGAAGAGCAAGATCGAGGCGGCCAGGGTGGCCACGGAGGCCGGCGAGGCGGCGCTGATAGCCGACGGACGCGACCCGGTGATCCTGCGCAAGATCATGGCCGGCGAGCCCGTCGGCACGCTGTTCCTGCCCAGGCCCGGACGGCTGAAGAGCTACAAACGCTGGATTCGGTTCACCAGCCGACCGCGTGGCAGCCTGCAGGTGGACGCCGGGGCGCGCACTGCGCTGGTCCAGAGGGGCAAGAGCCTGCTGCCCAGCGGGATAACGGGGGTCGAGGGCGATTTCAAACGCGGCGACGTGGTCCGCATCAACGGGCCGGAAGGCGAGGAGTTCGCGCGCGGACTCTCCAACTACGCCGGCGACGAGGTCCAGAGGATCAAAGGCCGCCAGACCTCGCAGATCGAGGAGATCCTCGGCTACAGCTACTACGACGAAGTCGTGCACCGGGATAACCTGACCTTGCTCGAATAGCTGTCAGATCGTCCGGCCGACCGCCGCGGCCAGGGGGCGAAGCTCCTTCATCAGTTGTGCGAATCCTTCGGGGGTCAGCGACTGCTGGCCGTCCACGAGCGCCATTTCCGGGTTGGGGTGCACCTCTATCAGCAGCCCGTCGGCGCCGCATGCCACGGCGGCCTTGGCCATCGGAGGCACCAGGCTTTGCCGGCCCGTGCCGTGGCTGGGGTCGGCGATGACGGGCAGGTGCGTGACCTCCTTCAGGTGGGCCACGGTGCTCAGGGACAGGGTGAAGCGTGTGTGCGTCTCGAAGGTCCGGATGCCGCGGCAGCACAGGATCACCTGGCTGTTCCCCCCCTTCAGGACGTACTCGGCGGCCAGCAGCAGCTCGTCCACCGACGCGCTGATGCCGCGCTTGAGCAGGACGGGCTTGCCTATCTTGCCGAGGGCCTTCAGGAGCATGAAGTTCTGCATGTTGCGCGCGCCGACCTGGAGCACGTCGGCGTACCCGGCCACCAGGTCCACATGCTCCACGCCCAGCACCTCGGTCACGATGGCCAGGCCCGTATGCTTGCCGACCTCGTGCAGGATCTTCAGGCCTTCTTCCTCCAGGCCGCCGAAGGAATGGGGGCTGGTGCGCGGCTTGTAGGCGCCGCCCCGCAGGCCCACCGCGCCGGCCCGCTTCACGGCCTCGGCAGTGTCGAGCGTGCTGTCGAAATCCTCTACAGCGCACGGACCGGCGATTACCTGCACCTTCTGCTGGCCGATGACGCTGCCGTTGATCCGCACGGGCGTGGATCCCACGGAGGCCTCCCGGCTGGCGAGCTTGTATGGGGTGAGTATCGGAATGATCCGCTCCACGCCCGGCGAGGCCAACCAGCCGTTGATGACCAGCTCCCGTTTGTCGCCGATGGCGGCGATCACGTTGCGGCTCTCGCCGCGCAGGAGGATGGCTTCCAGTCCGGCTGATTCAATTCTTTCGATCACATTCTGGATGTTCTCCTGGGTGGCGGCCGGTTCCATCACGATAATCATTGCATTGCCTCCTTTTTCCTGCTGCTGGGCACAAAAAAAGCCCCGAAGTCGGCTGACTCCGGGGCCCACGCAGTTCGTCTCAGGTCTGCAGGCTATCTGCCCGTTAGCCAGCCCCCCCTTCGGAGCCGAAATAGAAGTAGAAGAACGCACGCTGCCCGCTGACTGCGCAAGTGCAGCCCGGGACCTTTACTTGCGGAATACCGATCGTGCGTTCGTCCATTCGGGTCAGTTCCACACGGGAGACTGATGGCTTCAAGCCAACTAACGATGATACTGGCGGCGGCTCCTCTTGTCAAGCCTTTACTGCGTGTGAGGCATTTGCGATGTTAGCCTCTGGCAGGCAATTCTGGGCTCCTGCGCAAAGGGGAGCGTCCTTAGAGCCCATCCCGAAAACCGGATCTAGTGCCGCCGGCTGCGAAGCCTGTCGGCTTGTCCGTGCCACCCCAGCACTCTACCCAGTACCGGGTGCCACGGGCGAAAGCCCTGAGCCTCGCGAAGGGCTTTGCCCGTGCTCTCCCTGCCCGCGCTGAGTCGGCGCGCCACGGTAACCAGCCCCGCAGGGGCGGCAGCCATATAGCCACGGGCGTCAGCCCGTGGACTTCAGTTTCCTATTGAGGTTAGCCCCCGCAGGGGGCGGCACAACTCTACCACGCAACCAACGGCTCTGCCGCCCCCTGCGGGGGCTGGGATATTCCTTGCCTCTCCACACCCCGCGCTCACGCGCGGGGCTAAGCAGATGCCGCCCGCACACGGCGGGCTTATACACAGGCCGACAGGCCAGTACTTGGCCCAGAGAGAAAGAACTCTGGGGTGAAATGGCCACCGGCCAATCACAGAAGCCCTCTTGGGTCCCTCAGACGCCCCGAATCTGGGGTAAGAGCATTCTACTGTCTCTGTTAAAGCAACACCTCCTCAACAGTTACGATCAAAGCAAATGCCTTGCGCGTCTCGCAGGCCCTTCATCCCGCCAGGTCTGCCAGAAGTTGCTTTACGGTCTTGTGCAGGACGGGGTGGACCACATCGGGCGCGATCTGACAGAGCGGCTCGAGGACGAAGAGCCTCTTGTGCAGCAAGGGGTGAGGAACCTGCAAGTCGGGGTCGCTGACGACCTGGTCGCCATGGAGAAGAAGATCGAGGTCCAGCGTTCGCGGCCCCCACCGGACGTCGCGTTCGCGGCCGAACTGATCTTCGATCTGCTGAAGGACGCCCAGCAACTCGCGCGGGGTCAGGGTCGTGCGCAGCTCCGCCGCCGCGTTTATGAAAGGGCCCTGCGGGGGACCGCCCACCGGTTCGGTCTCGGTGAAGCAGGACACCTGCGTCACGCTCACGCCGCTACGGCCGGCCAGGTCCTGGAGCGCCTGCCGCAGCGTCTCTTCCCGAGGGCCGAGGTTCGAGCCCAGTCCGATGTAGGCCGTCAATTCCACGTTCGCCCAATGAGCCCGTGCGGAGCGGGTTAGTTTGCGCCCCTGGTTCCGAGTTGCTATCATAGCTCAGATGCGCTCGTCCGAGCAAACGATGCGGGGGCCTGTGCCCATGATCCCCGATGACCGCGCCTACACGAAGTACCATGAATGGGTGAAGCCTGACACGGCATTCGTGGAGCTGGGGCTCACCGACCCCCTTCTGCGCAAGCTGCGGCCCCTGGTCTCGATCGAGCTGCCGGATGCCGACGACGAGCTCATGGTGGAGCTGCCGTTCGGCGAGGTGGAAGGAGTGGACGAGACCTATCAGCTCTACCCGCCGGCGGAGGCCAGGATTATCGAGGTCCACGCAGAGCTGGTCTGGGATCAAAAGAAGCTGCTCACCGACCCATACGGGGCCGGTTGGCTGATGAAGATAAGGGTCTATAATCCGCGCCAACTGGACGGTTTGCTGAATGCGGAATCCTATCGCGCGTTCTGTATCGTGGACCTGGGAAAGGAATTCGTGGGTGAGTGAGAAGGCCTACAAGGTTGGCGTCGTCGGTGCCGGGATGGTGGGCGACCGGCTTGTGGCGGGGCTCGAGGAGCGGCACTTCCCGCTCGAAGAGCTGCGCATCATGGCCACTTCGGCCCGCAAGCAGGAGATGTCCGGGCGCGAGCGGGACGTCATAGCGGCCTCGCCGGATGCGTTTGACGGCCTGGACATCGCCCTCTTCGCCGGCACGGAGGGTGAGAGCGGCGCCAGCGTCCGCTTCGGCTGGCAGGCCGCCGACAAGGGCGTCTTCGTCGTTGACAACGGTGGCGACTTCAGAATGGACGCGCGCGTCCCCCTCGTGGTGCCCGAGGTGAACGCGGAAGCCATGCGCCAACATCAGGGCTTCGTTGCCAACCCGAACTGCAGCACCATCCAGATGGTCATGGTCCTGGCGCCGTTGCACGAGGCCGCCTCGCTCCGGAGAGTCGTGGTGAGCACCTACCAGGCGGTCAGCGGCACGGGCCGGTCCGGCGTCCAGGCGCTCGCGGAGCAGAGAAAGGCCGCTGCGCACGGCGGTCCGATGGACCTTGGCCCCTACCCACATGCCATTTATGACAACGTCATCCCCCAGGTGGGCGGCCTGAAGGAGCATTTCCCCGGGTGTTACAGCGAGGAGATCAAGATGATCCAGGAGACGCGGAAGATCCTGGGCCGCCCGGACCTGCCTGTCACGGCCACCTGTGTGCGTGTGCCGGTCGCGAAGGGCCACAGCGAGGCCATAAACGTCGAGTTCGAACGGGAACTGTCCGCCGAGGAAGCGAGGGACATCCTATCCCGGTTCCCGGGCGTTGTGGTTGTAGACGATCCTGCTGCGTCGCGGTACCCCCTGGCGGCGGATGCCCGCGGGAAGGACGCCGTGTTCGTGGGCCGCATTCGCCAAGACCCGTCGAGGCCGAACGCGTTGGACATGTGGTGCGTTTCGGATAATCTGCTGAAGGGAGCGGCTCTGAACGCTGTGCAGATCGCCGAGAAGGCCGTCGAGATGGGCCTGATTTGAGACGCCGTTCCCCCTCCCCGCTCGGAAGGAGTGCGAAGATGGCTGAGGCCGCCGGCCTGTCGGATCAGAGCCGTCTGACCATCAAGCTGCCCCACGAGCTGACCCCGTCTCCGGAATGGGGGAGGGACAAGTTCCTGGTCTTCGACGCCACAAACGACGGGCCGTACATGGCCGATGTTGAGTGCCTCTTCGTTCAGGACGACCTGGAGATGCGCGTCAGACTGGGGATCTTCCCGGGCCTGTTGACGCGGCTCGTTGTGCCCCTGCGATACCTGGAGTCGCAGGTCGTCATCCCGGGGCGCACGCCCCACCGCTTCAAGTGCGTCTGTTCCGGCGGTCCGGTTGACCCGGCGAAGGTCACCTCGGCCCGGTTGGCGGGCCTGATGGTGGGGGGGGAGGCGGCGATCCGCATCTCCGAGCCGCAGCTGACCGACAGCATGCCCCAGGAGTGGCCCAAGGCGCCGTATCCGATCGTGGGCGAGTTGCACCAGTGGTCCGAGCGTGACTGGCCGGGCAAGGCCCTTTCGCTCGAGGTCGCGGGACAGATGCTGACCGAGGAAATGTTCTCTAGCGAGTTCTTGCCTGCCGACGAGTTGAGCCCGTGGGGCGGCTGGACGCAGAAGCAGTTCGAGGCGACCGGTTTCTTCCGCACCGAGCACGACGGCCAACGTTGGTGGCTGGTGGACCCGGACGGATGTGCTTTCTACAGCGTCGGGGTGGATTGCATTCGGCCCAATTGCGAGGTGGACACTGAGGGCAACGAAGACCTCTTCCTGGATCTACCGGACAAAGAGGGTCCGCTGAACCATCTGTGGACTTCGCGCGGGGACGGCCAGAGGACCCTGTTCGACGGCATGCGTTACAACCTGATGCGGGCGTTCGGCGACGACTGGTTTGACAAATGGATGGAGCTGTGCAGGCAGCGAGTCACCAAATGGGGCTTCAACACCGTGGGCAACTGGTCCCATCCGGACTTCTGTGCCCTGGCCGGGCTGCCCTACGTGATGCAACTCCTGGACTTCCCGACGACGGAAAAGAGCATCTTCCGCGATTTCCCCGACGTTTTCTCGGACGAGTACGTGCAGAACAGCCGCCACTTCGCCGGGCAGCTCGCGCAGATAGGCGACGACCCATACCTGGTGGGCTATTTCCTGCGCAACGAGCCGCACTGGGCGTTCGGCGCCTACAACCTGGCCGAACGCATGCTTGTCCAGGCCGGGCCGTCCGCCTCGCGGGACAGGCTCGTGCAGTGGCTCAAGGAGCGCCACGGCGACGTCGGGGGGTTGAACGGGGCCTGGGGCACGGCCTTCCCCGACTTCGAGACGTTGGCCGCCGCCGCGGTCCCGGAGGACCGATTGACTTCTGAGGCGGCGCGCGCCGACCTTGGTGAGTTCAACCGGATGATGATCGAGCAGTACGCCCGCGTGCCGAGCGAGGAATGCAAGCGCGTGGACCCCAACCACCTGAACCTGGGACTGCGCTACGCCTGGCTTGCCCACGAAGACCTGCTGGCGGGGGCCGAGGTCTTCGACGTGTTCAGCATCAACTGCTACGCGGACAAGCCCGACGCAGAGGTGATCGAGCGCTGCTCGAAGGCTGTGAACGCTCCCGTGCTGATCGGCGAGTTCCACACCGGCGCGCTGGATCGCGGGCTGCCGGCGGGCGGGCTGCGCACGGTGGTGGCACAGCGTGAACGTGCCGAGTCATATGGCTATTACGTGGAGCAGGGGGCCGCGATTCCCGCCCTCGTCGGGACGCACTACTTCCAGTGGAACGACCAGCACGTGGTGGGACGCCACGACGGCGAGAACTGGCAGATCGGCCTCGTTGACATCTGCCAGAAACCGTACGACGAGATCGTCTCCGCGGCCAGGCGTAGCCACGCCCGGATCTACCGCGTCGCCCCGGGCCAGATTCCTCCCTTCTACCAACTGCCGCGCGCCATTCCGGTAGAATGAGACGCGGCCCTCGCCGCCCAGCGCACGCCCTTGCGAGTGATGTCGTGGACTGTCGTAGAGGGCCGTACTTCGGGAGGTATGCGCATGGACGTAATGGACGGAATGCAGATCGAAGAGATCGTCTGCATCTACATGGAATACGGGGACGATTTCCACGAGTGCGTCGAGAAAGCGGCGCGCGAGAAGGACATCCGGACCGGTGTGATACTGAGCGGCGTCGGCACGTTCGACCGCGCCCGCATTCACTACATCGTGCACACGGAGTTCCCGTCTGAGAACAAGTTCGTGGAGATCGAAGGGCCGGTCGAGCTGTGTTCGGTTGACGGCATAATCGCCGACTATGTGCCGCACATGCACTGTACGATGGCGTTGCGCGGCAACGAGCTGTTCGCCGGCCACCTCGAACCGGGCTGCAATGTGCTTTACCTGGCCGAGGTCGTCATCGCCAGGTTAACCGGCAGGGAACTTGAGCGGGACACGCACCCGGAGCTGGGCACGCCGCGCCTCAGGTCGAAGTGAGCCGGGCGAGCGCGCCTGTTCGGGCTTGAGCTTCCCCCTGTGGGGATTCTGGCTATGTCGCGGGAACCGGGCGGCGGGCGGGGCATCTTCAGTTCCGTGCCGTCGGAGTACCGCAGGCGCGGCTACCGCCACACGGCGAGTTGGGTGTTCTACGGGGCCTTTTTCTCCATCGTCGTGGGGCAGGGGCCCTTCGTCATTCGCCAGTTGGGGGGCTCGGCGCTTCAGTGCCTGCTTGTGAACTACGGGCTGGGCCTGCCGCTGCTTTTCGCACTCGTGTGGATGCCGTTCCTGGCGAAGCGCAACCCCGTGCGGCTGACCGGGCTGCTGTTGGGCCTGGGCGGGCTGCTGGTCATGTTCAGCGGACTGGCTTGGAGCACCTGGTCGCTGGCGCTCGTGCTGGCCGGTGGGATGGCCCTCGGTGCCATTTCGCAGCCCGCCCTCGGCACTGCGCTTGCGCAGGTCTATCCCACCCGCTGGCGCGGCAAGCTCCTGGCCCTTCCCAACACGGCTGCCATGCTGGCTCGTGTGCTGTGCCTGGTCCTGGTGGGCCGCTTGCTGAGGCAGGATATCGGCCTCTACCGCTGGGTATTCCCGGCGGCCGGCGTGTGCATGATCGTCAGCGGCGCGCTGTTCCGGGGAGTGCGCGGCAGCCGCGGCGTCCGCAGTGACACCGAGGGGCAGGCCGGCTTCTCTGCTTGGGCTCAGGTCATGGCGGCCCTGCGTGCGACGTTCCGCAACAAGCGGCTCCTGGTCTTTCTCATCGGCTATTTCATCACGACGTGCGGCTCGGTGGCCTATGCCAACGTGCTGCCCCTTTTTGCCAGAGACCAGTTGCAGCTCACGACGGCGCAGTGGGGCTACGCGCGCGCTGGATTCATGGCCGCGATGCTGGTGAGTTTCACCTTTTGGGGCATCTTCCTCGACCGCTTTGGCGCCGCGCTCACCGTTGTGCTCTCATGGACGCTTCAGTGCGCCGTATTCGCCCCGATGTTCTTCGTGAAGAGCTGGCCTGTCTTCTTCTTTCTGGTCGCCGCACGGGGCCTGTTTCAGGCGGGCAATATGTTGGCCTTCTTCCCCCTGGTCATGCACTTCACCGACCCATCCGAGACGGCCCGTGGCATGGCCCTGCACTTCTCCCTCTGGGGCCTCCGCTGGATACTGATGGCCAGCGCCGTCGTGTGCATCGTTGACAGGGGCTTGTTCCCCATGCGATACGTGTTTCTATTCACCGTGGTGCTGGTCGTCGTGGGCCTGGTCATAATGACCTGGGTCTGGTGGCACGACCGCGCAGCCAAGCAGGTTTCCGATGTCTGATTTGGGGCTGTCTCGGCGCAGTGAGATGGCGCCCAGGGGCCGTCAGGCTCCCTGTCTGGGGCAATGCTGGCTGCCCCTTCCCGCCAGACCTTGACTGCGTCGGCGATGGGTGCGATGATTACGTCAGAGGGTCGTGTGCCGAGCCCCGCGGTCGCTGGCGGCAGGCTACACAAGCAAGGCGAAAGAGAGGTGGCGTAGTGGCGCGTATTATCAGGTTGACGTTCGCTTTCGGCGTTGCGGCCATGCTGTGCGGCATGCTCCTGCCGGTTGCAGAAGCGCATCTGTGCGACAACGTGTTCCGCCAGCCCGAGAAGCTGATCGTCAAACCCGAGATCACCAACATCATCGTTAAGGAGTCTATCGCCTTCAAGGTGTACCTTCAGAACAACATGGACCGCGGCATCTCGCAGATTCGGTTGGGCGGCCGGAGTCCGGCCTTCATAGTGGTGGTGAGCCCGGAGCAGATGGTCCTGCCCAAGGGTGCACGGGCCTTCTTCAACGTGGAGCTGAAGACCAGGCCAAACACGCCGTCCGGCAGCTATCCGCTGGAATTCCGGCTCTTCGCCGTCAAAGGCCAGGTCGAGCAGGACTTCAAATCGTTCAGCCTGGCAGGGAGCCCCGCTCACCTCGTGCCGAGGCTGAGCGAGGAGAAGCAGGCGGACGCAGCCGAACCGGGCGGACCCATCAAGGTGGATGGGAAGGCAACGGAGCCGTCCTGGCGGAAGGCGCTGGTCATGTCGAGCTTCCGCTCTACGGACGGCAAGCCTGCGAACCCGCAGACGGTGGTGCTGGCCGCGTTCGATTCAAAGGCCTTCTACTTCGCATTGACTTGCATCGAGCCAAAGCCGCAGGAATCGGCCGCCGGGGATTCGATCGTCTTGAAGCTGCGTCCGGACGGCCGCAAGGACCTCTACACCGTAGCCGTGAAGGGCGACGGGACGTTGGCGTTGTCCGTTCGCAAGGACAAGGAAGAGCGGCGCCTTCCGGCAGAACGCGCCGAGGTCAAGGTCAGCCGAAGAGACCGCGAGTGGTTTGTGGAAATGGCCTTGCCCTGGGCGGTCTTCGGTATGGATGGGCCTCCGGAATCTGGTGAAAGATGGCGACTGAACATAGTGCGCCGGCGTGCAGTAGACGGCGTGCAAACAAGCTTCTGGGCCGGCTCGCCCGAGAACTACGAAGAACCCGAGAGCTACGGACAGTTGTTCTTTGCGCCGGAGTCTTGATGTCGCTGGCGGCTTGTTCGGTGGCCTTTGCCGAAGATGACGCCCCGCAGGTGAAAGGCATCAGGGTGGCCGCGCCTTCTCCGGGTCGCTATGTGGTCAGCGGCTTTGCCGCGTTCCCCCCGGGGGCGACCCCATCAGCCGGCAATATCAGGATAGTGACCACCGGCAGTACTTGCGACGAAGTTCCCTCCGTTGTCCGGGCGGAAGCCCTCTGGTTTGACGACAGCCTGAAGCTTGCGGAGGTGGTCTTTCTCCTCGAAGCCGACCAGCAGGGCGCGCAGTATTTCTGGCTCGAATGGGGCCCGGGGGTTCGGCGAGCCGACCTGGAGACGCCCGATGTCGGGGGCTCCCTCGAGACGCTGTACTTCGAGGAAGCGGAGGTCCCCTCGCCGGGCTTCGACGTAGAGGCCGGCCGGCTTCTTGTCCGCGTAGTGCCGCACCCGGACTTGTGGTACTACTCCCTCCTCTTTCCCGCGGGCGTCATCATAGTCGTCCTGGTCTGGCGCAAGGTGAAGCTGAGCAGGTGAAACGACCGATAAGCAGAGCGCGATGGCTGGTGCAGATTATTGCTTTCGTTCTTGTCATCTACGGTGGATTCTTCTTCAGGGCGCCCTTGGGCAAGGACATCCTGCCGCCTCTGGAGGCGCCGGAGGGATCCTACTCCATAACCGAGTTGCCAGAAAACGCCATAGCCTGGGCTCCCGGCGATGAGCCCGCGTTCGACTTCTATCCTCCCGGGGCAGCTTGCCGGTTCAATCCCGGCGGAGGGTTGTTCAAAGCCTGCATCGTGCACATGCTGTCAGAGAATCTCACGTGGCAGACGCCCATCAGGTACCTCAGCATCTACATCTTGGTGTTTGTCGTGTTTGCCTTCCTTTTCGGGCGGGCCTGGTGCGGGTGGGTATGCCCGCTGGGTACCATGGGGGACGTGCTCAACGGTCTGAGGCGACGCCTCCACGTTGACCGCGTCAGCTTCTCTCCTGCGTTCAGGGGGGGCTTGAGGATCGGCGCCTATTCGATCCTGGTGCCGACCTTGGCGATCTCTTGGCTGATCGGGACTCCCCGGTACGCCGAGTTTCAATGCTACTGGTTCCTACCTTACTGCCAGATCTGCCCTGCCAGGATTCTGTGTCCATTTTTCGGCTTGCGTTCCTCGACGCTGGCGGACTTCACGAACGGGGTGACGTCGTTCTTCACGGTCACAAGCTGGATCGTCCTGGGACTCTTTGCTGCGGCATTCCTGCTGGGCAGGCGGATATGGTGTCACCTGTGCCCCATAGGCCTCGTCAACTCGTGGTTCAACAGGGGGTCAGTCACCGAACTTCGCAAGGACACGTTGAAGTGCAACCAATGCGGGGCGTGCGCCGATTCCTGTCCCATGGGGCTGGACAACGTTGCACGCGAGAAGGAAAACGTCGTGCTGAACCAGCCGGGATGCGTCATGTGCATGAGGTGCGTGGAGTCGTGTCCCCGGGACGATTGCCTCCGCTTGACCTTCTTCGGCAAGACGATCTTGCGGTCCAAATACAGGGAGACTCGTTGATGAGCACCGGCGAGGACGGCGACATCTCCGGGCGATACCCCTTGCCCCGCATCGGCGTCCCCGGGGGGGCGGCTGCCGAGGAGCGGGAGCTTCAGGAGGCCGCACTGGCCTCCCTTGGTCGGCGACCCGGAAGGCTCCCCGGCCTGAGTTGCTTTGAAGATATGCTTCGCTCGCCGGCTGACGCTCTGGCGGATGGGCCCGTGATCGGCGTCTTCTGCAATTTTTTCCCCGAGGAGTTGATCGAAGCGGCCGGGGGAGTGCCTGTGCGGCTCTGCACCGCTTCGGTTGTGGCGGAGTCCGTTTCCGAGCAGGTGCTGCCCCGCGACGTGTGTCCCATAGCGAGGGCCTCGTTCGGCGCGGTGGCCGGCGGCCTGGGTGTTGCGTCGAAGGCGCAGGCTGTGGTGGTCCCGACCGCCTGCGACGCCAAGCGCAGGTTGGGCGAGATGCTGCTGGATTATGTGCCGGTCGTGACGCTCTCCATCCCCCCGCGCAAGGACCATCGCAGCGAACTCAGTTACTGGGTTCCGGAGCTCGAACGCGTGGCCCGGAGGCTTTCCCGGGTGACCGGGACCGCGGTGACGAGGGCGCGTCTGAGGGAAGCGATACTGCACAGGCGCACCGTGCAGGACGCCTTTCACGACCTGGAGAACGCCAGGCGGGATCATCCGCACGTGCTCGCCGGCAGCGACCTGGCGCTGGTGGTCGCCACGTCCTTCGCCGCCAACTGGGAGGCGTGGGGGCAGGCAACTCGCCGCCTGGCCGAGCAGGTGAGAGCCGCGGGCCCTGCGCATCCGCAGCCGGACGGGTTTCTGCCCCTTGTGATGACAGGCGCCCCCATTCTCTGGCCGGCGTGGAAGCTCTATCACGTGATCGAAGACGCGGGCGCTTCCGTGGTGACGGACACGCTCTGCTCTGTGACTCAGAGGCTGTGCGATCCGGTCCAGGTAGATGACTGGAGCCGATCGGGAATGATGCGGGCGCACAGAAGAGGCGTGGTATCATAGGTTTCGAGCGGAACGATAAAGTTTTCACATGGAAGATTGTCAATAAAGGGGATTTCGATTTTTCCGACAAACTGGGAATCCGCTTAGACAGCGAACTCACAACCAGTCTCAACCAGCGAAGCGGTTCGGAT
>SDBU01005752.1_pt1 | contig 14732 bp, 11 predicted proteins | sample 2277071 | NCBI WGS metagenome assembly SDBU01 (sample SAMN10397929, study PRJNA504765) | marine sediment metagenome | isolation source: marine sediment core GS08_GC12, 126 cmbsf | place: Arctic Ocean: Gakkel Ridge, Loki's castle | collected 2008
CCGGGCTGTAGTTTTTGCGCTGTTTTCTCATTGTTTTTGGCCTCCGTTTTTATACTATCATAGGGAAGTCAATTTTCCTTTTCCGTCTGAAGCAAAACATTAATAACTGCGGTTACATTCAAAATCCGCAACATAGGTAGTGCAGCAAGTACTCCATCAAGAGTTTACGTAAATGCCATAAATCCTGACATCCCTGAGCCTGGGGACGTGAATCAAATTCGCTTACAAGATAGCTTCTCTATAAGTGCACTGGGCCCCGGCGAAGAAACAGCAGAGATTGTTAGTACGGTTACTCAGGAAGAACAGAATCAGCTTGGGATCCAATAATTTGATGTAATTACAGATCCTAAAAACGAAGTTGCTAAAAATGTATTCCATAAGCTTCATGTTGAATATTATGATGATATGACTTTTGACCTTGGTTACTCATTAGATTGGCCAACACCTAGACCTGTTTCTCATTACATTATACAAAAAGAGTTAAAGTGGTTTGGTTATCATGATTACGAAACCGATCTATTAGATATGCTTGATGCTTAGTCTATGATTTATTGTTTCCTAATCCCCGCTACTCCTGACACAGGTGATATGGCAGCGCAAGTATAATCAAGTTATCTTAGACGGGTGAGCTTTTCTGTTATACAAGGAAGGATTATCTTTGGGCCTGATTTCCAAGTTGATTTCCTCTTTTGATCCAGCTGCGCCTAATTTGCTGCTCACCACACAAATTCAAGGAATCATTGCCGATATTTAGAGATAACATGAATCTTAAAAGGTATTCAGATTGTATAGGTAAATTAATAAATCTTTGGTTTGAACACCTGGATCTTGAGGAATATCGTGACTTGTTTGCAGAGGTATTCTCTCAGACTATAATTAGTGATGATGTGACAGGGGTACCTGATGAAGTGGGCGAGACTCTAAAAAAAGCGTTTCTCTCCCAAGAATATAAAACAATATCTTCTCTCTCAGACGGTTTGTCGGAAATCGAGTATTGTTTAGATACTCTATCAGATACAAAGATATATCTTAGAAGGTTTCCTTTTTCCGGCACTCAAATTACAAAAACAAACCATTTGAGACGGAGTATTGAAATGTATTTAGAAGAGATATATCTATTAAAAGAAAGATTAATTGGTTACATCGGAGAAATTAAGGAAAATCAAGACATAATATCTGCGCTGCAAAAGGAAGATATTTTTCTCTTGGATCGAGCAAAGACTTTGTCGATAGAATCATTAAAACCAATTACTGGTTATGGGATGATACGTGGCAAACATGTTCATGAAAGAAGATACACAGACACAGATATTGATCGATTGATTCGTCTCGAGCGATTGATAAGCTACTCAGATATCGAAAAGCAATTTCGAGAGCTATTTGAAGCTTCACGAGATCTGGAATATGTGAAAGCAAGACAAAAGTGGCATAAGCGCGTTGAACAAGAAATCACAGTAATTGAAGAAGTTGTTGATGTATATTTCGAGTGTCTCCTAACCGCGCTATTTAATAAAGAATGTGCACCAAAGTTTCCCTTTTATGAGTAGATAAGTAATAACAATTAAATATCAAGTAATTTGTAACTTTAATGTTGGAGCAAATTATGAGCAATAAAAGCTCAAATAAAATTGCAATTCTTGGTTGGGGATCATTATTATGGGAGCCTGGTGATATTTTCAAGGAGCAAATAGGGGAATGGGTAGAAGATGGACCTGTTCTTCCAATTGAATTTAGTCGTATTTCAGGAAAAAGGAATGGTGCACTTACTCTAGTAATAGATCCAGATTATGGTGTTCCTGTAAGAACACAATATACGTTTAGCAAAAGAAAGAATCCGGAAGATGTTGTAAGTGATTTGAGAACGAGGGAAGGCACCATCTTTAGGCATATCGGATTGATAGATTTAGATAAAGCAATTTTCCGCAGCCATTGGACTTCAATAATAGACAAAATTAAATTATGGGCTGAACAAAAGCAGTTTAGAGCCGTCGTTTGGACGGATTTACCCTCTAATTTCCTTGAGAAGACAAACAAGATGTTTAGCACAGAAAATGCTATCGATTATCTCAAAAAACTTAGCATTGAAGGACAGAAATCAACAAAAGAATATATCAAGAATGCACCCAATGTAGTTGTTACTCCACTGAGAACCACCCTTTCTCTGGACCCTTGGTATGATGAATAATAACCAGGATTATATTTCAGGATTTTCTTTCAAAGGTATTGACAAATGGATCTTCGAGAACAAGTAAAAAACTTTATCAGGGATATCACCACCGAAAACTTGATTGCATTCTTTAGGCTGGCAAATGAGGATTATAAACCTCGCGAAGAATCATTTGATCATTATTTAGATGATGACCTGCCTATCACTGATTTGAAGCAAATCGGGCAAATAGATTTTCCTGAAGAACGTCAACTTGTACTTATTTTAGGATATGTAACCGAAGACATCACAATAAGAAGTGGGAAGAAAAGGCAGTATGATCTCGCAGTAAAAATCCTTAAGAAAGAGCTGCTTGATGCAGGAATTTTTATTTTTATCGATGATAGTGGAAATTTTCGGTTTAGCCTAGTGGTTTCTCAGTTCATTGGTAAAAAACGCACCTTTACCAATTACCGTCGTTATACCTATTTTGTTGATCCGGAGACATATAATCGGACTTTCATAGACCAGATCGGATTGGCAGATTTTTCAAGTATTGAGGGAACCCTTGATGCGTTCAGTGTTGAAAAGGTCACAAAAGATTTCTTTAGGAAATACAACCAGGTATTTACAGAAGCTGTAATAACAATCTCCCTTGATTGGGATGATGAACATAAACGTCTATTTACCCAACGGTTTTTCAACAGAGTATTATTTTTGACCTTCTTAGAAAAAAAGGGATGGCTCAAATTCTCTGATGGCCCTGATTATCTCCAATCATTATTTGACGATTATCTGGAAAATAATCTGGGAAATGGAAATTTCCATAAAGATCGCTTGAATATTCTTTTCTTCGAAGGTTTGAACAATCCATACACCAGAGATAGTGAGGAATCGCAAAAGGAAATTGGTAAACTTATAGGCAAGGTGCCCTATCTTAATGGGGGGTTATTTGAACAGCAAGCTGATGATCTCGATTGGCATTTTCCTGATGAGGTGATCTCTAATTTATTGGATGAGATCGTTTATCGGTTCAACTTTACTGTAGCCGAATCTACCCCAATGGATATTGAAGTTGCGGTGGACCCAGAGATGCTAGGGAAGATCTTCGAGGAACTGGTTACCGGTAGACATGAGACTGGCTCTTACTATACACCGAAACCGGTTGTATCTTTTATGTGTAAAGAAGCAATAAAAGGATATCTTATCTCTCACTTAAGCGATGAAGATGATACCGCTATAGTGCAATTTGTTGACAATCATCTTGTAGAGAATATTAAGAGTTATAAGGATGTCCTGAATACATTAAGAAATCTCAAGGCTTGTGATCCTGCTTGCGGTTCTGGAGCATATCTTCTTGGATTAATGCATGAATTACTTGACCTTTTTGCTATCTTAACAACAGATGGGAGTGTAATTTCCAAATCAGTTTATGAAAACAAGCTAGAGATAATTCAGAACAATCTATATGGTGTAGATATTGATTCCTTCGCAACCAATATTGCTAGATTGCGACTCTGGCTTTCTTTAGTTGTGGATTTTGAAGGGGAATCCCCCCCACCTCTCCCTAACTTAGAATACAAAATCGAAATAGGAGATAGCTTAACTTCACCAAATCCAACAGGTGGTCTTGATATTGGTTTTAGGAAACCTTTGGTTGATGAGTTTGTAAGAGCAAAGAAAGAATATTTAACCTCATATGGGCAGAAGGCTGAAAACTTACGATCACAAATAAAAAACATTAGGGATGAAATTGGGAATTGGAGTAGTGGCACTAATGGCACTAAAGGTACTAATTCCTTTGATTGGCTAATGGAATTCGCTGAAGTATTTGTTCCTCAAGATAGTCTTGAACAGGAAATGTTGAGTGAAGAGCCAATAGATTTAATTGGGTTTGATATTATTTTAGCAAATCCCCCATATGTAAGAGCTGATGCGCCGTTTACACACATACAAGATGGGACTGAACGCCAGAAAGCCATAGAAGATTGGATTATCTATCGGAAAATGTTGCGTGGTTCAGATTTATACAGTACCCTAATTGAAAAGTGGGATCTGTACGTTGCTTTCTTAGAACGGTCATATCATTTACTCTCTGTGGATGGGCAAATGTCAATAATTATCTCTGATTCATATAATTCAGCAAAATACGCCGCAGCATCTCACTTATTCTTTCTGAAAAATTCAAAAATAAAACGCATTGATTTTTGTTCAGATATTGATCTTTTCGATGCTGGTATAAACAATACGATCATACAATTTGAAAAAGGAAAACCCAACTCCGACACAACTCCAATAAGGACAAGGCGATGGGGTGACAATAGGGAGAATTTTGAAATAAACTATGATGAATTACCGACAGGACCTCAACAGATATATGGCAATAGATTAATTCGCCATATTGATATAACTACTGAATTTGATCTAACTGGTGTTATGCTTTTGGATATGATTTGTTACATTAGTAAAGGCATGGTTATAAACGCGAATGAGAAAAGGCATAAAGGGGAATTTGGAGCCGTTGATTTACTCTCAAACGTAAAAGATGGAATTCATAACAAACGGTTTGTACTTGGAAAAGACCTTGGTAAATGGATTGCAATAAATATTAGATATCTGGAATGGGGGACAAGGCGAGCTCCTCACTATTTTAGTCGCCCAACATTCCCGGAATTGCATGAAACAAATGAAAAATTGATATCGATGAGAACTCCCGGTGAATATCCAAAAGTTATTTATGATGACAATTCATTATATTTTGACGCAAGTTCAGTAGGGTTCGTACTTTGGAAGGATTTATATGGAACATATAATAGATCCATAAGTCGTTCAACAAAATACAAGAATCAAGATCCAGAGGGTACACGCGAAATAAGAGAGGAAATATCAGAGGGTTTTAATCTTAAATTTCTTCTAGCATTAATGAACTCTGCTTTTGCTATTAAATGGTTGTCCAATCGACGTCAGAGCAAGAGGCACATATATCCAAATGATTGGAAAGACTTTCCAATTCCAATGATCTCTTTTGAAGAACAGTCGAAGTATATAGAACTTGTAGATGAAATAATACGCTTATATTTAGAGAACATATTAGACCAAGACTCGAATTTAAAGAAGAATATTACGTGTCTGGAAAAAGAATTGGACGAGATGATTCTAAATCTATACAAAAATTGTACTGTTTAAATAAAATAACCTATGATTATCATGTCTAATAAATAATATGAGCCACAATTTCATCACTAATACTGATTCTCAGACCTTAAGGAACCGCCTGAATCAACTTGTTGGATTTAGCAAAGAGTTAAAATTCCTTGTTGGATTCTTTTATTTTTCTGGTTGGAAAGCCCTGTATGAGGGCTTGAAAGAGCAGGATGAAATAACAATCAAAATCCTTGTTGGGTTAGAGGTTGAAAAAAATATTGATCAAGCTTTTGAGATTGCGAAAGATAATAGCGAGCTTTCCAATAATGAGCTTGCAGACTTGTTTTTCCAATCTCTTGGATATGCGCTGAATATTGATGCTCTGGATACTCGTGAATTCCACGAACAAATTAGTTTCTTCCTTCGTTTGATTGAAGAAGATAGACTTCAAATCAAAAAAACATTGGAACCGAATCATGCGAAGTTATATCTATTTTGTGTAAAGGAGGAATATCAAGAATTAGTATCTGGATCAACTGATGAAGAATATGGCATCGGGAGATTTATTACTGGTTCCAGTAATCTTACATATTCTGGTTTGCATGGCCAGAATGAATTCAATGTTGAGATTGGCGATTATGGCTGGGAAGATGCCAACAGATATTTTGATGATCTCTGGGAAAGTGGAGTGCCAATAACAGAAATCCCAAAAAGAAAAAATGACCTCATTACTTTTATTCAAAACAGAACTCAAGTTGCGAAAGTTTCTCCATTTGAAGCATATGTGCTGGTATTAAAGGCATATCTGGATCTTATAAAACAAAAAGAAATCAAACCCCATGTGATCCGTATTCTAGAAGAAAGGGGATATACCTCATATCAATATCAGATAGATGCTGTGAACCAGGCATTATCAATTCTGGACCAATACAATGGTGTGATTGTTGCCGATGTTGTTGGATTGGGAAAGACCATTATCGCCTGCATGCTTGCGCGTAATATCGGCCGACGGGGAATGATTATCTGTCCTCCCGGACTAATCGGGGATAAAAACGGGAAATCTGGTTGGCGGAAATATATGAACGATTTCCACCTTTATGATTGGGAGGTTCGATCCTCTGGCGCATTGGACAAAGCAGCCGAGTATTTAGAGAGATATGGGGATGATATCGAAGTTGTTATCGTTGACGAAGCACATCGATTCCGGAACGAAGATACTGAGAGCTACGAGTGGTTAAGTACAATATGTAGAAATCGGAATACGATACTCCTAACAGCTACACCGTTTAACAACAGGCCATCTGATATTTTTGCCCTCCTGAAATTATTTATAATCCCCGGCAAATCCAGAATAACGTTGGATGAAAATCTTGAGGGATTGTTCTCTCGGTACAATAGTGAATTTCGCCAACTCTCCTATATCATGCGTTATTCAAATGCAGGGGGAGAAAAGCAGCAACGAGCAGAGGAATTTTATACCCAGTTATTTGAAAAACTACTCCCAATAAATTTAACTTTCGTCCAAACTAGAGCGGGTGAACTAGCTAATGATATTCGGGCGGTTATTAGCCCTGTCTTAATCCGGCGTAATCGTTTGGATTTACGAAATGATCCTGTCTATTCACAAGAAATGACAGAACTCTCTGATGTTAGAGATCCAATCGAGCTTTTTTTTGAACTAACAAAAGATCAATCAAAGTTCTATGATGAAGTTGTTAATGATTATTTTGGTGAGGAAGGAAGATTTAGAGGAGCGATTTATCAACCTTTTTCATATGAAGAGGGACTAAGACATGATGAAGGCGAGTTGGGCGAGGTTGAAAATCGGGCTTTCCAGCAGCAGCAGAACTTGTATAACTTCATGCGACGATTACTGGTTAAACGATTTGAAAGTTCGTTTGGTGCATTCAGTCAAAGTATTGATAATTTTATTCGGGTCCATAAATGTGTTCTTGAGTTTATCTCAAAATCAGGGGGAAAGTATATTCTGGATCGGAAACTGCTTGAACAGATATACGAGGACGATCCCGAAGATATCACCGAGGCGCTTGAGAAATTTACTGAACGGATGTCCGGACAGCAAACGATACCCAAGTATGAACGGATCTATATTATTTCGGAGTTTGAGCTAGATGATGAGTTTGTCCAAGATATTGAATCTGATCTAAATCTTTTGGAAGAGATTCGTCAAAAAATTGATGCTCTTTCCCTAATTGAAAAGGATCTTTCAGATGAAGAGATTAATGATCCAAAAGCAAGAAAATTAGTAGAAGAATTAGGGAATATCCTTAAGTCCTCTAAGAAAGAAGAACCTACACGAAAAGTGGTTATTTTTAGTGAATATGTTGATACTGTCCTCTATTTAGCGCCAATCTTGGAGGCAAAATTCCCCGGGAAACTCCTTTCTGTTCCAGGGAAACTCCCCGTTAAATTATTTTCTAAGATTCTTGATAATTTTGATGCCAGCATAATAAAGAAAGACCAAGAGGATGATTTTGAGATTTTATTGACCAGCGATAAGCTCTCTGAAGGCGTAGATCTTAACAGGGCTGGCGCAGTCATTAATTATGACATTCCATGGAATCCAACCCGAGTAATCCAGCGCGTCGGTAGGATAAACCGTATTGGAAAGAAAGTCTTTTCTGAGCTTCATATCTATAACTTCTTCCCAACTGAAACAGGTGCGGATTTCGTAAAGAGTCGTCAGATCGCAGAGCAGAAAATGTTTATGATCCATCATACACTTGGAGAAGATGCAAAAATATTTGCTGCCCACGAAACACCAACTCCCTCAGAACTATATCAACGTATGAATAGGAACCCAGAACTTGAGGATGATGAAAGTATGCTTACGCAAATCAGAAAGGAATTTCTGGAAATTGAAAAGGATTACCCTGATGTCATAAAGCGTATTGATTCGTTCCCCGAGAGAGTAAAATCTGCCAAAGAATTTACCGAAAATCAACTCATAGTATTTAGAAGAAAAGGGCTGGGTTTCTTCATTCAGGGAATTGAGGGAACTAAAGCAGAGGATGCTGAAACACGATCATACATTCTGGCAGATGCTTTACCTCTTATAAGATGTAGTCCCGAAACTCCGCGCCTAGAACTTAGCAAGGATTTTTGGTCTAAATATAACAAGATTAAAAAGTACAAGGAAAAGTTTAAAGATTCCATGACAGCAACCTCTGTTGAATACAAAGCTCTTAATAATCTAAAAAGTGCCGTACAACACTATAAATCTGAATTGGATGTATATCTGCCATTTATATATACATTGATCAAAGATTTGAAGGATTATAAGACTTTACCCAAATTTACTCTTCGAAGGTTGGCAGCATTTGATCTCAAGCCTGATTCCCCAACAGATTTGAAAATAATTGTGAAGGAGCTTAAGTTCTTAGCAGGATATCTGGGAAAAGATTACCTGGATATTATTGAAGAACGACTGGGATCTATGAAAACTCGAATAATAATTGCGATAGAAAACCAAGTAACTGAATAATTGTATTGGAAAAAAACAGGACCTCCTTATATTGGAGTGTATAGGATTCTCAAAGTGAACATGGGGGAATTGTTTTGAGATCTATGCTGGGCTCTCCAGAGCACTATAAAGCCGTTATCCGCCAGTTTATGAGTGCTTGAGATAAGATTAGTTATCGAAACCATTCAGGGATAAAGCTTTATCCTTCTCGTCCTAGTTTCCTGTTTTATCTATCCAAGCTTGTTTATTTTCGTACATGTTCGTTTTTAATCAGCGAGGTGACCAAAATTCTTTCTAGATGGCTACTTCATGATTAATGGTTAATCTTCATATTTCCTTCTAGAATCTCTCTCTAGACGGAAGAATCATCTAGCAGTGGCCTTTTAAGCCATTGGTTGTAGGTTCGATTCCTACCACGCTCATCGAGTAAAAAACCACCCTTTCAGGTGGTTTTTGCTTATATCTAGTCAAATCTGGTGCTATTCTGGTTTAATAACCAAGATTATCGGATTCGTTAATTAATTGCATTTTAATGATTTTGAAGCACTTGAATAGCTTCGTTTGCTAATACCCCCATAAATACCTCATAACTCTTTATGGCTTTCTCTGTCCACCACAAAACGTATATTTTTGGACAATTATTGTTTTCACTTTCACGTAAAGTAATGAAATTTTTATTATATAGCTCTTCAAGACCTGGAATACTCTCTAAATATTCTTGTTTAGTTGATGGACAACCTGTTATATAATGCCCTCTCTGAAAAGCACTCAAATTGGGAGCAGAGACGGGATTAATTAATAATAATATTGCTTCAGTAGATAATTCATTAAATGCTTTTCTTGCCTCAATAACGGATGACATTGAGTCCAAATTATCCATACCTAAACCATACTCTTTATACTGAAGACTTGTTGCTTCTTCTAGTAAATAATTTACTCTTTCCAATACAATAGATACTTGTGATCTAAGTACGATAATTAATAATAGAAAAAATAGGGGCCATATTAAACTTTTTAACCAGGGTATTGACACTCTATAAAAATCAAAACAACTAATTTTTTCTGGGAGTTCTTTAATTTCTATTGAATTTGAGTTCTTGGGTTTATCAATCATTTCGACCTCTCCCAAGCTTCAATATATGCTTCAGTCAATTTCTCGTGTATATAATATTTAACTTCCCTTCCTTTAGCAGAAATAATATAAACATAACCAAAATCTTCTGGACATTTTTTTTCTTTTGCAATCGTGACAAGTCCTTTGCTTTCAAGTTCCTTCACTCCCGGATGAAGATCAAATAACTCATTCCTGGTTTTGTCACAGTAATCAACTTCTTTTGTATAGTCTGCTATATTGCGAGATCTTTGACGCAATAGAATTAACAATTCATCCTTAGATAATCCTTCTAATAGAACAGACATTCCTTCAGGAGGATTGGAAAACAATGCATCCTCAAATAATCGTACTACCTCTTCAATGTCAGTCGAAATTAAAATTGAAAAATCACCTATAGTTATATTTGAAGTTCTTTCTATTAAATTTGGAATTGTATATGTAATCTGTTTTATTGGATTCCAGAATATCAAAAGAATAACTATGATAATCGCCGGTGTTGACATTCTTTGAAGTAGTGGTATTGAAGTTTCATAAAATAAAAAGAATCTGATTATCTTTCTATTGCTAACCTCTTTATTTTTGATTATGGTCTTTTCCATTTTATTCGGTACATTTTTTGTCTTCTTTGATTTATCTATCCTTATTGTTTCATTTTCATCCTTACACTTCACCATGGAATTTTCTCCAAATTTGTTATTCCTATTGATTTGCATCTTATATTATTGGATGCAGAAAGGTAATCTATTTCCATCTGTATTATCAATATTATAATCTCATTCTTGTTTCGATTTATTTCATATATTTTCAGCGATTAGTAGTTTATCTATTCTATTCGCTACCTCATTTTCTACAGAAGATAATAAATGCCCATACACATCTAATGTAATACTAGGTTTTGCATGACCTAGTCTTCTTGAAGCTACAAGAATGTCCACCCCATTATTCAACATCAATGAGGCAGCTTATTATACGTCATACCCTCCTGGACACTTTGTAGTTGTAGGATATAGACTACCAACAGGAGGATGGTATGCACAAAGAAGCCAAGGAAGAATTGAGGGTAAGGTTCAAGTATGTAGTACTTGAATATGCAAATCACGTAGGTGTTTCAAGGACCTGCAGGGAATTTAATGTCGCTCGTTCAACATTTTACAATTGGAAACAGAAATACGATAACGAAGGACGATCTGGATTGTATAGAAAAAAACCAGTCGCACATAGCCATCCCCGCAAGACACCTCCTGAGGTTGTTGAGAAAATCCTGGAAATCAGGACTGAATATCAATTAGGATCCTTACGGATTATGTATTACCTGGACCGCTACCACGGGATCAAGATTTCAGAATCCACGGTGACCAGAGTATTGAGATCACATGGGTTAAGCCAGCTGCCAAAGACAGCTCCCAGACGCGCTCTTCACACCAAGCGGTATGCGAAAAAGGTTCCTGGACACCACGTTCAGGTAGATGTGAAGTTCTTGCGGTTGAAAGATAGAGAGAGAAAGACGGTGAAACGGTACCAATATACAGCCATAGATGATGCTACGCGTATTCGGGCGTTACAGATCTATCCGAAACACAACCAGGATTGCGCGATCAAGTTCATGGACTACGTTACAGAAAAGTTTCCTTTCCGTATCAGCACGGTCAGAACCGATCGGGGCCATGAGTTTCAAGCCCGTTTTCACTGGCATGTCGAAGATCAGGGAATGCGGCATGTGTATATAAAACCGCGAACACCACAGCTTAACGGCAAAGTAGAACGTTCACACAGAACTGATCAGACAGAGTTTTATCAACTGCTGACCTACACGGATGATGTTGATCTAAATTCGAAGCTTAAGGCCTGGGAGAACTTCTATAATTATGATAGACCTCATATATCCCATGGCGGGAAAACACCTTATGAAGTTATGAGGTCTCTATTAACGTAGATAGAAATATGTCCGACAGGGTATGATGTATTACACTAATACTGTAAAGGAAACTTACAATAATTTAATTGTCTATCTATCTGGTTTACGCCGGCTTTATGATAAAGGTATAGATGCAAAATCAAAAATGGAAGAAATTTTAAGAATAAATGATAGTGGACTTCCCGATCTTGATTATGCTGAATTGGATGACTAGGTTATCAAGTATCTTGCATAACTCATCAATCGTTTTGATTTAACTACCATTAGTGAGCTCCTCGATAATTTAGGCTGCAATAGTTTACTTGGGCAATATTAAAGGCTAATTAGGAGCATAAATTGAAAACTGCAATTATGATTTTTCTTGTCCTTATTTGTATCAAATTAGCACTCAATTTGAATAAATTATTTCGGACAAGATTTATGCTTAAGAAATACCAAAAGTACACATCGGATCCAAATTGGAAATTTACTGAATCAATACCGGAAATAATTAAATTGCTAAAATCTGCAGGAATTAGTGATTCCCAAGTAACGTATATCGAACCAATCGGATACGGTAAAATTCAATCAGGTCTAGTATCCGCTTTTGATAACCTTGGAAATACAAGGGCAGATGTTGTAACCCTTTTCAACAGTAAGTTACATCAGGCAATTGGAGTTTACAGGTCAAGAGCAATTGAAACTATAAATCCAATCTATTGGCTTGAATTTATTATTACACTTCCCAAGCAAGTTCTTTCATTTCTTGGAATACCTCCAGAAGCCACTCTTTCAAAAATAGCCCAAATTCTTTATTGGCTAATTAGTGTTCTACTCAGTCTTGCTTATGCAATATTCAAAGAAGAAATTCATCAATATATAAGGGATCTTCTATTATGAAATGATGAATAACATCATGAGATTATCGGTATTACACTGACAAATGCCAATCTCCACCAACGAATCGAATATATTGCTACTCAACTGCACCAAACCAAATCGACATATTCAATCTTTATCATATTCCTTTATTAGTATAAATCCCTAAATATAGATTCATATTTACCTATATTAGACTTTGGATGAATTTATCTTCTCAATTAATAGATAACAACGGAGATATAGATGGCAAACCCAATAAAAAATGTGCTAGAGCTATCAAACGTTGAAGCAAAAGAGTATTTTCTTAAAGAAGAATGCTATTTCAATTTTGACCTACCAGATTATTTTATTTTCCAACTAGTTCTTAAAGACATATCTACAGAGATTGATGGAAAGCTATTATCTGATTTCTATGGAAGCAAAAACGTAAATGGAAATATAAAAGCGACTTATCCAAGAGATTTTGAGTATGTAAATTACAGATTTTTAAATAATAAAGATGGCAAATTTGCCTGGAGGCCATTGCAATTAATACATCCTGCTCTTTATGTATCTCTTGTTCACAAAATCACCGACCAGGATAATTGGAACACTATTGTTGATAGATTCAAACAATTCGGCAAGAATCCGGAAATCCAGTGCTATAGCATTCCAGTTGAATCATTAAGTGAACAATCAGATAAAGCTGAAATTGTACGCCAGTGGTGGAATGAGATTGAGCAAAAGTCAATTCAGCTAGCATTAGATTACGAATATGTACTGCACACTGATATAACCGATTGTTATGGATCAATATATACACATTCTATTTCATGGGCTTTACATACTAAAACGGTTGGTAAAAATCAACGCGATAACAAATCATTAATCGGAAACAGTATTGATTGGCATATTCAAGATATGTCATATGGCCAAACTAATGGAATTCCCCAAGGAAGTACATTAATGGACTTTATTGCTGAAATGGTTTTAGGTTATGCTGATCTCAGCTTGTCAGAAAGAATTACAAATGAACACTTGGGTGATTACCAAATTATTCGTTTTAGAGATGACTACAGAATTTTCACAAATAATCCTCAAGATGCCGAACTTATATTAAAACATTTGACAGAAATCCTAATTGACCTCGGCATGAGATTGAATGCACAAAAAACAAAAATCTCAAATAATGTTGTAAGAGATGTAATCAAACCAGATAAATTATATTGGATTCAATCCAAAAGGAAGATAAAAAATCTCCAGAAACAATTACTACTACTTCACGAGTTATCTCAAAAGTATCCAAATTCAGGAAGTCTTAATAGAGCACTAAATGAATTCTATTATCGTATTGAGAACATAAAAGAGATAAACCAAAATATTCCAGTCCTAGTAAGTATTCTTATAGATATCGCCTATAAAAATCCAAGAACATATCCGATCTCGTCAGCAATCTTAAGTAAATTAATATCATTAATCAATAGGAAAAGCCGTGATGAAATATTAAAATCAATTACAAAACGTTTTGATAAACTACCAAATACCGGTCATATTCAAATTTGGTTACAGCGTGTAATAATTAAGTTAGATAGACTTAGATCGTTCATCGAACCTTTATGTAATCGTGTAAATGATCCAAGTGTAATTATATGGAATTCAGATTGGTTAGAGGACAACTTAAAAACCAAGATAGATTCAGCCCAAATAATCAATGAAGATTTAATTAATGATATTCCCGAAATCATAAGTTCTAAAGAAGTTGAGTTATTTGAGTCAAAAACATATATCTTATCCTGATTGGAATGGAATAGCAGGCAAGATATCTCAACCAGACACCCTCACAATTCCGGTGCTATTCTGGTGCAAATAACCGAGAAACAATATAAAGAGTATTCCAGATAAACTTAATTTCCCCTCTAAGAACAGTGAAATCAGCAGATGCGAGGGGAAAATATATCCCAAAGAAGGACTTTTAAGCCATTGGTTGGGGGTTCGAATCCCTCCACGCTCATCGAAAAACCCCTCATTTTAGAGGGGTTTTTGCCAACTTATTTCTTTAAGGTTTGGTTTTACCGTGCATATTCAGTGC
>SDBU01005753.1_pt1 | contig 14732 bp, 10 predicted proteins | sample 2277071 | NCBI WGS metagenome assembly SDBU01 (sample SAMN10397929, study PRJNA504765) | marine sediment metagenome | isolation source: marine sediment core GS08_GC12, 126 cmbsf | place: Arctic Ocean: Gakkel Ridge, Loki's castle | collected 2008
CCCTTGCCCCAGGTGTCGCGGTAGGCGATCTCTTCCAGGATATTGGGCTTCTTGGCAAAGGTGTCGCCGCCGATCCTGATGTCCATAGTGAAATCCGCCCCCACGTCGAAGGGCGGGTCAATGTAGATCAGCTTGAGGCCGCCCTGCCGTTCGATTTCCTCGCGTAGGGGTCCGTTCTTCAGGCTGGAGAGGATCAGTTTGTTATCACCCCAGATTAGGCGATTACGGAAGTCATCCTGGCGGGTATTCTTTTTTTCGAAGGTATCCAACTGACCAGCTGCTGCAGCCTCACTGCGAGGCTGGTCGATGGTCTCAATCTTTTGCAAAGGCATGGCACTACCGGCAATGTCCACTTCCCGGCGGTTACCGTACTCATCGTACTTGCCCTCCCATACTAGTTCGGTCTTCATCTGCGAGAGTGGGTGCGGGTTGTGTGGGCCGTAGGTGGGTCGCTTGGGATTGGTGCTGTGGTCAGAGAGCATTGCAAATCCTTTAAATCGGTTATGCAAAATAGAATCAGCGGAATAAATAATATTATGGAAGTTCGGCGAATGGGGGAGACGAGTCAAGTCGTACTACCACCTGTTCCCAAACTGGTATTTTCCTATTCCTTCAGCCTCCACCTCCATCAGTACAACACTCTTTCACTCCACTACTTTTCTCCCCATCATGCCACGCCGCTAACTATTTAAGTCATTCCCCGTCGGGTCGTTCCACTAAGGACATAAAAAGCCCGGCTCTCCGCAAGGCTACGGGCATGAGAAAAATAGTTGCGCTTAACAGAGTTGAAAGGAGGTGCTTGGATAGAATGGATAATGTGAACTTAGTGCAAGGGAATGAATTCGTCGTGAATGAAGTCGGTGATCCCTGCTCCATTTGTAGAGGAGCGAGTGGCCACATCCCAATACATGATGATTACGATGTCACGTACTGGATCTGTGATATTTGCGATTCTTCAATTGAGTGGAGCTGAGATGCTCCCCTCTTTTTCTTTTGTCCTGTAATTCCTGCGCCAACCGAAAGATTTATAAATGAGTTAAACAATATAATTAGGTAATTGCGGGCGGCAACCGATTCCCTGGGCGGGCTTGCCGAAATCCGCTTTATGCTGATTGGGGGGCCCCCAGCAGGCCGGCCGATTGAAATGCGCCTGGTTGGATCGGACGACGACCTGCGTCTGTCACTGGCTGATACTGTTGTTGCTACCTTGGAAAGAATGGATGGTGTGACCGACATTGGCCGGGACGATAAACTGGGAAAAATGCAGATGGAGCTCGATTTGGACCACGATCGCTTGTCCGAACTGGGTCTCACCGTGGCCGATGTGGCCCAGAGCGTGCGTCTGGCATATGACGGCCAGAGAGTCACCAGCGTACGATATGGCGATGAGGACGTGGCCTTTCCGGGTGATTATGGAGGAGAGCGCTCGACGCTCCCCGAAAACGTTGGGCGAACTGCAAATCCCCAATCGCCAGGGACGCCTGATTGCCTTGAAGGAAATTGCCGGCTTCACGGAGGGACCGGGGCCGTCCAATTTTTATCATTGGGAAGGCGAGCGGGCCATCACGATCACCGCCGGCCTGGCCAGTGACAGTGAACTGACCTCCCTGGAAGCCACCAACCAGGTAAAGGCCGGACTGGATTTGCCGGCATACTGGCCGGGTATCAGACTCATCGTCGGCGGGGAAGCCGAGGAGACCCAAAAATCGATGGTCAGTTTGGCAAAGGCCATGATCACAGCAGCGGCTGGTATCTATCTGGTGCTGGTGCTGTTATTTAGCTCCCTGTTTCAGCCGTTGATCGTCATGTTTGCCATCCCGTTTGGCATGATCGGTGTAGTCGGGGCCTTTGCCCTCCATGGAGAGCCGTTGGGCTTTATGGCCATACTAGGCGTAATCGGCATGATGGGGGTGGTAGTGAACGACTCCCTGATCCTGGTGAATTTCATCAATGTGCATCGGCGTGAGTCGCCCGAGAAAAAGTATCTGCGCATCGTGGCCGAGGGCACTTCCTCCCGTCTGCGGCCCATCATACTCACGTCTTTCACCACCGTGGCCGGGCTGATTCCAATAGCCTACGGCTTCGGCGGCTTCGATCCCTTCATCGCCCCCATGGCCCTGGCATTGGGCTACGGCATCCTGTTCGCTACACCGCTGACCCTGATTCTGCTGCCTTCGCTGTACATGATCCAGCACGATTTAGGCAACCTTATACGGCGGATACCGCGCTTCAGGAAATACTACTTTATCCCCAAGGCCCGGCATTAGGAGGGTTGCTCTGAAAATTCCAAGGAATGGCAAATGTCACATAATGGTTGCTGGTGTGATTGGCCGCACTCCACGCACGATCGTCAGGGGTTAATTTGGCCTAAAGTTGAATAGCCTGCACCGGACCATCTGGTCCGGAGGCGGAACGAAGACCTGACTTTCGCGTAATAAAACATATTGCTGACGATGCTGATAATATGGAGATATATGAGCAAGCAGTTAACTAACATTACAATCCTGGTCCTGGGTTTCATCATTACGATGGGAATCAACAGGTGTAGCACCCCGGCCGACAACGAAACCGGCACGTTATCCGTTTCACTTACGGATACACCTTTTCCCACCGACCTGGTAGCAGAGGCCAATGTTACTATTGTAAAGATCGAAGCACGGGTAGCCGGCGGAGAGGAAGGCTCTTCGTATATAACATTGTCTGAGGACACCCAAACTTATAACCTGCTGGATCTGCGTAACGGTGTGACGGCCGGCTTGGCGGAATTGGAGGTGCCTGGCGGTAACTACGACCTCTTCCGGCTGTACATTTCAGACGGCAACGTCGTCATGAAGGACGGTACCACCCACGACCTGATTGTCCCCAGCGGCGCCCAGACCGGGCTGAAACTGTTCGTCAGTCCAGCCATCGAGGTAGTGAGCGGTCTCACCTCCGACCTGCTCCTGGATTTCGATGTTGAAAAATCCTTCGTTCTCAAAGGGAACAGGGATAGCATCGGGGGCTTCATCTTCAACCCGGTGATCCGGGCCGCCAATGCCTCGACTGTCGGGCGCATCAGTGGGGCCGTGGCGGACACGGCAGCCGTGGCTTTAAATAATGCCACTGTCTGGGTCGAGCAGGATACGGTGATATCGACCACCTATACCGGTAGTGATGGGGTTTATAGCATTCTGGGGCTTCCAGCGGGATCTTACAGCGCCCATGCCACACTCGTCGGTTACGACACCGTGTCGGTGAATGTTGATGTGGCCGCCGGTAGTCAGTCAACAGCGGATTTTCGACTTACAGCCCGATAAATCACCCCACTATAAAACCATATTGGCCTTGGGATCCTCACATCTGCTGGGCGTCCTTTTATGTTGTGGTGTCATCCGGCCAATGGCTTCAACTGGTCCCTCGGAAGTTGACTGTTTTTCTGTGGCGCTCTTCGACCAGCCGCGCCGGAGACACAATTTGCTGTTTGGATTAGAAGTGCGTGTCTTTTAACTTCCAACACGAAGGTAATAACCATTCCTGAATAAATATTCTGAGAAAGTTAATGAGCTCGGTTGTAGCTTAGCCCCATGCTGACACCTGCGGATCGAGGGGATGGACTTGAGAGCCGTATGACGGAGAGACAAATGCGAGCGATTGGACTATGTACCGGTGCTTCTACGATTACCCTGGTGGAACTCCGCCAGAACGGCGCCGGCTTCGAGGTAGCCGGAGTTGTATCACGTCCCCATGAGGGGAATCCCAAGAAGGTGGTAGAGGAAATACTGTCTGAGGTAGGCCTGTCCGGTTCAGACGCTATAGCCGTGACCGGCCGGCGGTTCAAAGAGTTCCTTACCATGACCGATATCCCCGAGCCCCTGGCGGTGGAATTAGCCCTGGCCCATGTAAACGGGAAAGGGGAGTCTTATAATGCCATCATCAGCGCCGGAGGTGAGACCTTCATTGTCTACCAGCTGGATCAGATGGGACGCATCAGCCAGGTATTCACCGGGAACAAATGCGCCTCGGGCACCGGTGAGTTCTTTATCCAGCAGACCCGCCGCCTGGATGTAAGTCTCGAGGAAGCCTCCAGTTTCGGGGTGAACGAGACACCGTACCAGGTGTCTGGCCGCTGTTCGGTTTTCTGTAAAAGCGATTGCACTCACGCCACAAACCGGGGGGTGCCTCGGGGTGAGGTAGTGGCCGGCCTCAGCCGGATGATGGCCCGGAAGATTCTCGAACTGCTCAAGAATATTCCCACCGATAACGTCATGATAATCGGGGGCACCACCCGCATTCAGGCTATGATCGATGAATTGCGCCGGGACCTGCCCACACTGTCCGTTCCCACTGAAGCCACTTACTTCGAAGCCTTGGGCGCGGCCCTGTGGGCGGCCGAGAATCCCACTGAGTCGATTAATGGCGGCCAGCTGTTCACCGAGGAAATTTCCCAGTTTGATTTCCATCCCCCGCTGAGTGATTTCCAGGACATGGTCACCTTTGCCAGCATGGAACGGGGCCAGGTCCAGACCGGGGACCAATGCATCCTGGGCCTGGATGTGGGTTCCACCACCACCAAAATCGTGCTGGTACGCGAATCGGACCTCAAGATCCTGGGCAGCGAATACCTGCGTACCAACGGCGACCCGGTGGGCGCCTCCCGCCGCTGCTACCGGGCGTTGATTGAGCAACTCCAGGGCACCGAAGTGCACGTCCGGGGGCTGGGTGTTACCGGTTCCGGCCGCAAAATCGCCGGCCTGCACGCCCTCACCGATGGCGTGATCAACGAGATTATCGCCCATGCCACAGCCGCCATCCACTTCGACCAGGAGGTGGACACCATTTTCGAGATCGGCGGGCAGGATGCCAAGTATACTTATATCACCAACGGGGTGGCCAGCGATTACGCCATGAACGAGGCCTGCTCGGCAGGCACCGGCTCTTTCCTCGAGGAATCCGCTCTTGAAACGCTCGGCATTCCCATGGAGGAGATCGCCGACTGGGCCGTGAAGGGTAGCCGGCCGCCGAATTTCAACGACCAATGCGCCGCCTTCATCTCCTCTGATATCAAGAATACTTATTACGAGGGGATCAGTAAGGAGGATATCGTAGCCGGACTGGTATACTCCATCTGTATGAATTATGTCAATCGGGTCAAGGGCGCCAGGCCTGTGGGTAAGAAAGTGTTCATGCAGGGCGGGGTCTGCTACAATCGGGCCGTGCCGCTGGCCATGGCGGCCTTGTCCGGGAAACACATAATTGTGCCTCCCGAACCGGGACTGATGGGGTCTTACGGAGTAGCCCTGGAGGTAAAAAGCCGCCTGGATCAGGGGCTGATGGCCGAGCAACCGTTCGATCTGGAGGTCCTGGCGGATCGAGAGGTGGAATACCGGGAACCATTCACCTGCGCCGGGGGCAAGGAAAAGTGCGATCTGGCCTGCTCGGTTAACCTGATCAGGATCGAGGATAAAACCTATCCCTTCGGTGGCGCGTGCAACAAGTATTACAACATCCGGCAGAAGCTGCGGGTCAACGCCGGGGACCACGACCTGGTGGTAAAGCGCCAGGAACTGGTATATGACCGGTTTGCCCCCAACTTAGACGACCTGCCCGCCGATGCGCCCCAGGTCGGTCTGGTACGGTCATTCCTGATGAATACCTATTATCCGCTGTTTGCCCATTTCTTCAAGGAGCTGGGCTACCGGCCGATTCTACCGGTTGAAGTGGACCAGCGGGGGATCGATCAGTGCCAGGCCCCGCTCTGCTATCCCTGCGAAATCGCCCACGGTTTCTTCAGCAACCTGCTGGACCGGCAGCCGGACTACCTTTTCCTGCCCCAGATCAAAGGGTCGGCGGTGAAGGGCGGCTATCCCGTATCCAACACCTGCCCGCTGCTCCAGGGTGAGCCCTACTATCTACAAAGGGCCTTTGAGGACCGCCTAAAGGACGGCCCCAAAGTGTTTGCACCAGTGCTCGACCTGGCTGCCGATACCGAGGCGCAGCTGCAGCAGTTCGTGGCGATGGCCAAGGAGCTGGGTATCCCCAAGTCCAGGGTAGCCCGCGCCTTCGTCAAGGCTAGTGCCGTCCAGGAGGAGCTGCGTCAAAGCATGTTGAAGTTGGGCCGGGAAGCGCTCCGGGAGCTTGAGAGCGACCCTGGTCGGGTCGGCGTGGTTCTTTTCGGGCGGCCCTATAGCGCTTATGTACCTGAGGCAAACAAGGGTATCCCCCATAAGTTTGCTTCCCGCGGCATCACCGTGATCCCGGTAGACTTCCTGGATCTGGAGCAGATGCCCACCAAAGAGCATATGTATTGGTCTATGGGGCAGGTCAACCTTAAAGGGGCGGAATTTATCAAGAGCCACCCGCAGCTGTTCGCGACCTTCATCACCAATTTTTCCTGCGGTCCCGACTCTTTCGTGGTGGGGTACTTCAAGGATATTCAGGGTCGGAAGCCGTCCCTGATTCTGGAGCTTGACAATCATACCGCGGACGCCGGTGTCGAGACCCGCATCGAGGCCTTCCTGGACATTGTCGCCCGCTATCGCAACCTCCAGACCAAGAAGCTGATCGCCGGCAATGGGGATATCACCCGGCCGGGACAGCACAGGATCAAGGAACTCAACACCACCCTTAATTATAACTGGGGACCGGAGATCTCGCTCTTCGATCCCCGCTTACGGGTGGTCTTCACCTCCATGGGCCAGTACAGCACCCAGAGCCTGGCGGCCGTCTATCGCAGTCTGGGCATCAACGCGACAGTCTTGCCGGTCATGGACGAGGAGGACCTGAAACTGGGGCGCGGGAACACGACCTGCAAGGAGTGCCTCCCGCTGCAGCTGACCACCGGGTCGCTACTGAAGTATCTGCGCGACGAGCGGCCGGAGGGGGAAATCACCGCCTACTTCATGCCCACGGCCGACGGCCCCTGCCGTTTCGGGCAGTACCAGGACTTCCTCCGCGATTTCATCACCAAACAGGGGATTGAGGACGTTACCATCCTCAGCGTGTCCAGCAGTGACGGCTATGGCGGCCTGGGAGACGAGTTCGCTAAACGTACCTGGAACGCGATCCTTCTCTCCGACATATTTGAGGACCTGCATTACGCCCTGCTGGCCCTGGCTGAGGACCCAACGGCTGCCCTCCGGGAGCTCCAGGCCGGTTGGGAAACCGTCCTGGAGGGTTTGGAGCAAGGCGGCGAAGAACTGCTCGATGCAGTCAGGCGAGTGGCTTCCCGGCTGCAAACAATCCCACGGAAAATGGCCCTGGAGGACGCCCCCCAGGTGCTGGTGGTGGGCGAAATCTATGTACGCAAGGAAGGACTGTCCCGCCGCTGGTTGCCGGAGCGGTTGGCCGAACAGGGCATTGTGGCCCATATAGCGCCCGTCCAGGAATGGATCTATTATGTAGACTGGCTGGTGGATAACGGACGGTTACCCGGAGTCAAGGGCTTCAAGGCGAAGCTGGCTCGTAGAATCAAGCAACACATCATGCGTAAGGCGGAACGGACGATCAAGGGTATCATGGCCGAAACCGGCTGGTTTATACCCCGGGTGGTGGATGTGGACCATGTGATCAAGACCGGTGAGCGGTTCATCTCTTCCCATATCAACGGCGAGGCCATTCTGACCGTCGGCGGTCCCCTGGCCGAGGTGGGGGAACAGTTCTGCGGCGCCATTGCCATCGGGCCGTTCGGCTGTATGCCCAATCGCCTCAGCGAGACGATCCTTAGCGTGACCATGGACCGGGAGCACGTCCTGCCATTGCGCAACTCCCCACGGCTGGAGCGGATCATGCAGGAAGTGCCCAGCCTGCCTTACCTGACCATTGAGAGCGACGGCAATCCCTTCCCCCAGATCATCGATGCCCGGCTGGAGACCTTCATCCTGCAGGCCCACCGCCTGCACGAGGTGATGCAGCGCCACCCGGCCCGGACTTAGCACCGCCCGCGGGGAGGAAAGAGGATTAGACGCGAAGGGCGTGAGCGCCTTTTCCACCTACATTTTCTCAATGTATTGCACGTCCGTGATGCCCGCGAAGTCGGCATCCGGGGTCCACAAGGTGGCCTCGTGCGCCCGGGCGGTGGCCAGCATGATGCTGTCGGCCATCGGCAGGCCCAGTTCCAACGATAGACCGGCGGCGTTCATGGCGGTCGTTAGGTCCAGGTCCACCACTGTCCCCTGCTGCAGGGCTGCCATGGCCTGGAGGGCGCTGCTTTCATCCCGCTGCTGGAGCACCCTTTTGAACACCTCGTAAATACTGATGGTCGGCACCACCAGATCGGGTAGGTTCTCAATAGCCGGTGCGAAAAAGTCCGCCCAGAGCCCATCGGCGAAGTATTCCAGCCAGCCCGACGAATCCACCACGTTCATACGCGATCGGGCTCCCGCTCCACCATCGTGTTAATGCCCCGGAGGAAACCGCGACACTCCGGCATCGGCCGCAGGGGGATCAACTCGATGCGGTCCCCGTAGCGCATGACCTGCCGCCGCTCACCAGGCCGGATGCCCAGCAAGCGCCGGATCGCGAGGGGTATTACGACCTGGTATTTAGGCGAAACTTTAACGGTATTCATACGATCTCCACTATCGATATGCATATTGTAATACGATACCGGAATCTATCACCCTATCGTAATACTTGCGAGTGTTAGTTAATGCTGACGGTGGGTGGGGGCGGGGGGTAACAGCGGGCCATGCACCCACCCCTAATTCCCCTCCCTCAGTGAGGGGGGGACATCACGCCTGTCCCGCCAACGGCGGGGAAGTGAATGGGGTGGGTTATCTTCGCGCACCTCGTGAACGGCCTCGCCCGTTGGCCTGCCCGGCCAGGGCTACGGCCAGAGGGCTGGGCTACCAATTCCTTATCAATTACTGCCGATAATGCGCCGCACAGCTTCGGTCAGCCCCTTGCTTAAGACCAGGTCGATCTCGCCCCGGCTATCTACTGAAGTGGTGCGCAGGATGTCGCCCGTCGCTACGTCGATAATCCGCATATCGATGGTATAGGTGGAACCCAGTTTCCCGAAAGTACCCGCCAGCATCTGCTGCGCATTTACCAGCTGCCCGATCTCCACGGCGCATTCGTTGGTGGTGCAGCCGGCCAGTTGAAAATCCTGCTCCACCAGGATTTGCCGGATTTCTGCCCGTTCGATGACCCGATAAACACCTGACTGGACGAGATACGTCCCCAGCCGATTTGTGAGAACCCTGGCATCCTGCTCGGAAACCCCCTCACCCTTGAAATCAAGGATCGCGAGGGCTGGCCTGCCGGTCGGTGGCGAGACTTCAGTAGACGAAGGTGCTTCGGCTACGGCTGGAGGCGGTGCCGGCGGCTCTTCAGCCGCTTTCGTCCAGGGCGAAAGGTCCCACAGTTTGAGGGTCTTATCCCCACTCCCCGACAGGGCCTGGCGGCCGTCGGGGGAAAAGGCCACGGAGGAAACCGCTTCGATATGCCCCTCAAAGGTCCGCACCAGCCGCCCGCCGGCTATCTCCCACAGTTTGAGGGTTTTATCCACACTCCCCGACAAGGCCTGGCGACCGTCGGGGGAGAAGGCCACGGACAGAACCGAGTTGGTATGCCATTTAAGGGTCTGCACCAGCCGCCCGCTGGCTATCTCCCACAGTTTGAGTGTGTTATCGGAACTCCCCGACAGGGCCTGGCGGCCGTCGGGGGAAAAGGCCACGGATGTAACCCGGTCTGTATGCCCTTCAAAGGTCCGGATCAACCGCCCGGTTGCTACTTCCCAGAGTTTGAGTGTATTATCCACATTTTGGTATAACCGACCACTCCCTGAGAGGGCATAGCGGCCATCGGGCGAAAAAGCCACGGAAATAACCCGGTCCGTATGCCCTTCAAAGCTCCGGATCAGTCTGCCGGTGGCCACTTCCCAGAGGTTGATATTATTCCCATACCCAGAGAGGGCATAGCGGCCGTTGGATGAAAGGATCGCGGAGTAAACAAGATTAGCTAGAAAAAGCCTTTCTTTAAAGGTTCGGATCAGTTTACCAGTGGCCACTTCCCAGAGCTTGAGGGCGCTGCCACTTCCGGAAAGGGCATAGCGCCCGTCAGGCGAAAAGGACACAGAAATAACAGCAGCTGAACGCCTTTCAAAGACCCGGATCTCCCTACCTGTGGAGACTTCCCATAGTTTAAGGACCCCGAAAGAAGATCCCGTAAGAGCATAGCGGCCGTCTGGAGAAAAAGCCACAGAGAAAATAGCGCCCGAATTCCCTTCAAATGTCCTAATTAGAGCTGGGTCGTCTGGTTGGATTTTAATCGGCTGGTCTGGTTGGAAATCAGGAGGATAGATTGCGCAAGCCATCAACAAGCACAGCAGGAATATTGGTGGGTGACGGGAAAAGACCATTATTGTAAACGATTTTCCTGACAAATATACGAAGCTGCGGTTGGGGTATAAAGTGTTAATAATCAATCGGTCTGGAATAGCCAATCGTTTATAGTAGGGGCACGGCCTCGGCATAGCCTACCCTGGGCGTACCCGCCCTACGGGGAGCCCGGCGAGCCGCGCGCCGTGCCCTACCCATCCCTAAATCCCCTCCCTCGAGAGGGAGGGGAATTCACGCCTGTCCCGCCAACGGCGGGGCAGTGAATGGGGTGGGTTTACTCCTCCGCCTCAGCCTCAGCCTTTCCCCAAATAATCATTGGCATTTAGTTCATACGTTAATAATTTGGATGCGTACTATTTCATGAACCGCTGAAAGCATGACAGACCTCGAACAGAGCACCGGTTTCCTGGTGGTTCGGACCGCCAGAAGTATGAAACGGGCCCTGGACAGCCGGCTGGGCCCCATCGGGGTGACCGCCGCCCAGCACGTGATCATCAGCACCCTGGCCCACGAGGACGGCCTGTCGCTGTCCGAGGTGGGCAAACGGGCCTACCTGGACAAACCGGCCATCACCGGCCTGGCCGACCGCATGGAAAAGGACGGCCTGGTCGCGCGCCGCCGCAGTACCAATGACCGCCGGGTGGTAAAGCTGCATCTGACAGCCAAGGGGCGAGACCTGCTCCAGGAAATGGACCGCATCGCCACTGAAGTGGATCGGGAACTGGTGGGTATTCTGTCCGGGGTGGAGCTGCGCCGCTTGCGGGAGCTGGTCACCCGCCTGTGGGTCCATTCCAATGGGGAGCCGCGATGACAGTGAGTAATCTGGAGCAGGCCTTGGAAACCGCCCGCGAGCTGTTCGCCGACTTGTCCTTCGAGTATGCCCGGCGCTGGAAGGTTGCCGATTCGAGCCGGCGGGTTGGGACGGCTGCCTGCCGACCCGAATGCACCGCCGTTACCGCCGGCGCTAGCGCCTACTCCAGCGGGCGGTCCACCTCCCGCGCTACCAAGTCGCCAAAATCCTGGCGCTCACGCACCAACCGGGCCTGGTCCCCTTCGACCAACACCTCCGCCGCCAACGGCCGGGAATTATAATTGGAGGCCATGCTGGCGGCATAAGCCCCGGCGTTGTGCAGGCACAGGATGTCTCCCACCCGGGCGGCGGGCAACTCCTGCGGCTCTATGATACCGCCCTTGGTCTGGGTGAACACGTCCGCCGATTCGCACAACGGACCGGCCACCACCCGGGGAGCGGTGGGCTCACCGTCGCGCCCCAGGATTGAAATTTGATGGTAGGCCCCATACAGGGCCGGCCGCACCAGGTTGTCGAAGCCGGCATCCACCAGGATATACTCCAAGCTCCCGCTGGTCTTGGTGCCCCGCACTTCGGTCAGCAGCAGGCCCGCCTCGGCGGTCAGGTAGCGGCCCGGCTCCACCTCCATCACCAGATGGTGGCCCAGGGCGGTTTCCAACTCCGCCTTCGTCTCCCGCCAGTCAGCGCAGTACCGTTCTACGTCGAAAGGTTGCTCTTCGGGACGGTAGGGTACCGGCAACCCGCCGCCCACGGAAAAGGTAGTCACCTGCTCCCCCGTAGTCAGGACCGCCCGGCTCATGGCCCCCCGAACCCGCGACAGGTGCTCGAAATCCGAGCCTGAGCCGATGTGCATATGGATGCCGGTGACCCTCAGTCCCGCCCGCCCGGCGCGCTCCAGCGTCTGGGGCAGCTGCTCATGCCAGAGGCCGTGCTTGGATTGTTCGCCGCCGGTGCTCACCTTGCGGTCGTGGCCGTGGCCGAAGCCGGGATTGATCCGCAGGGTGATGTCGTGACCCGGCCGAACTGTTGCGTACTGCTCGATCATGTCCGGCGAGCCCAGGTTGACGGGGATGTCATGCCTCTCCAGTAAACTCAGGGCAGACCGGTCGAACAGGTCGGCGGTGAACACGATCTCACGCTCCTTGAAACCGGCCCGCAACGCCCGCTGCACCTCCCAGGCGGAGACCGTATCCAATTGAACGCCATGCCCCCGCATCCAGGCCAGCAGGGCCAGGTTGGAGTTGGCTTTCTGGGCGTAGCGGATCACATCGAAGGCCCGCAGGTCGGCCAGGCGCCGCCCGATGATATCGACATGGTAGACGTACAGGGGGGTCCCCAGCCGGGAAACCAGCTGCTCCAGCAGGCCGTCGCTCAGGGACCTAACCGGCAACCGGCGCCTCCAGGAAGGTGAGCTCCGCCGTACCCTCCCCGGCACGCAATTCCACCGGCAGCGAGATCGGTAAGGTGAGGATGGTCTGGCCGTGGCCGCAGGGCACACCGGCTACAATGGGGATTTCCAGTCCTTCGCAGGCTTCCAGCACGATCTCGTCGACTGTTCGGCCGAAGGGAATGTCCTCCTGGGGAATGTCGGTGAACTCCCCGACGATCAGCCCGCTGATCCCCTCCAACAGGCCACTGCGCCGCAGGTGCTGGAACATGGTCTCCAGCTTATGATATGGTTCATTTACGTCCTCAACGAACAGCACCCGGCCCCGGGTATCCAGGTGGCGGGGCGTGCTGAGAAAGGAAGTGAAGATATACAGGTTACCGCCCCATAGCTGGCCGCGCCCAGCGCCGGCCCGCAGCACCCGCACCCCCTCCATGGCTCCCAGGTCAGTGCTCAGGCGCTCCCCGGAAAGGACCTTCTGCAAATGGTCGAAACTGAGCGGCGCGGAACCATCCTTAAAACTGACCAGCATCGGCCCGTGGAAGGTGACCAGGCCGGTCTTTGCGCTGATGGCCAGCAGCAGGTTGGTGATATCGCTGTAGCCCATGAAGATTTTGGGGTGCTGCCGGATCAGCTTGTGGTCCAGCTCATCCACTACCCGCCAGGCGCTGTAGCCTCCCCGGGCGCAGAAGATGGCGTCGATGACGGGGTCGGCGAACATACGTTCCAGCTCCCTCGCCCGGTCGGCCGGCGGTCCGGCGAACTGGTGCTCCCGGGCCTGGTTGCTCTGGCCCCAGACCAAGCGGTAGCCGGCCGCCTCGAAGACCTGGCCCGCTTTCTCCAGCTGCTCCGGTTGGGCCCATTTCGAGGGCGAGATAACACCGATGGTGCCACCGGGGAGGAGTGGTCTTGGTTTCAGCCTGTCAGGCGGTGAGGGCATGGGGAGAATTTACAGCGGGCCGGGATGGAGGTGGAATAATGCCCGCCGGTAACACGCTGGATGCTCATAGGCCTGGCCTGTTTCAGCGACTGGATGAAACGAGCCTTTCTGCTGAAGCTGGCTGGCTATACCTACCACCGAGATCGCTAGCCGTTTATGCAAAACTCCTGATTCAATTCGGTATCATCTAAAACTCGCGGGAAGGCAGTTGATAGCGTACTTTGCTTTACCACCTGGCTACCTGGTTTGGCCGGAACGATTGTTGCAACACGATCGAAGCCGTTCTATATGGGCGGTTATTTTCTAAAGAGAAAATTTCTGGAGAGCGTTTTGCGCTGGCATAGTGCCCCAGTCCTCTTGGAGGGGTATGGGGTCCCAGACAAACCTTGTTTCGGAGTTTGAACGTTAATATTTGATTCCCGTGGCCGCCATTACTCGATAATCTCCTCCGTCTCACCGCGGGCGATGGTGATCTCGCCGGCCTCATCCAGCCGGCGCACTATTTCCAGGATACCGGCCTGGGCCTCATCTACTTCCCGCACCCGCACCGGACCGAGAAAGTCCAGCTCGTCCTTCAGCATACTGGCCGCCCGTTCGGACATATTGCCATAGATCTTGGCCTGAAGCTCATCGCTGGTGGCCTTGAGAGAAAGTGCCAGGGTTTTGGAATCGATCTCCTTGACGATCTTCTGAATGCTGTCATCGGCCAAGTCCGTCAGGTCCTCGAACATGAACATCAGATTGGTGACTTCCATGGCCAGCTCAGGATCCCGCTCCCGCAGGTGATCCAGAATGTTTTTCTCGGCGGCCCGACTGGCGTTGTTCAGGATCTCGGCCACAGCCGGCGGCCCACCGGTAGCTCGCATGTCCTGGCCGAAGACATCACCCAACTGTTCACGGAGCACGTCCTCGATCTCCTTGACCATCTCCGGCGAGGTCTTCTCCATCGTAACCAGACGATAGGAGATCTCCGCCTGCTGCTCCTCGGGCAGTTGCGAGAGCACCGAAGCGGCCTGCTTGGCCTTCAAATTGGCTAGTATCAGGGCCGCAGTCTGGGGGTGCTCATCCTGCAGGAAGCTGAGCAACTGGGCGTCATCCACTGTCTGGAGCAGATAGAACGCGCTTATCTCTGTGGCCGCCTCGACCTTCTTCAGGAAATCTTCCGCCTTGCGCATTCCCCAGGCCTTTTCCAGTACCTGTTTGGCGAAGTCCATGCCACCCTGGGCCATGTAATCCTTGGCCATCATCATCCGGTAGTATTCTTCAATCACCGCC
>SDBU01005754.1_pt1 | contig 14731 bp, 14 predicted proteins | sample 2277071 | NCBI WGS metagenome assembly SDBU01 (sample SAMN10397929, study PRJNA504765) | marine sediment metagenome | isolation source: marine sediment core GS08_GC12, 126 cmbsf | place: Arctic Ocean: Gakkel Ridge, Loki's castle | collected 2008
TGATACCACCATCCAATGGCATGAGCGGCACATCCTGCTCAAAGTGGCCTTTCCCGTGGATGTGCTCTCGCCGCAGGCCACGTATGAAATCCAGTGGGGCAACGTCCAGCGGCCGACGCATCGCAACACCAGTTGGGACTGGGCGCGTTTCGAGACCTGCGCCCAGAAGTGGGTTAATCTCAGCGAGGGTGGCTACGGCGTCAGCCTGTTGAACGACTGCAAATACGGCCACGACATCCACGACAACGTCATTCGCCTAAGCCTGCTGCGCAGCCCCACCACCCCCGACCCCGAAGCCGACCAGGGCCAGCACCGATTCGCGTATAGCCTGCTTCCGCACGACGGCGAGTGGGATGAGCGGACCGTAGCCGAGGCCTACGCCCTGAACGACCCATTGATGGTATGGGCCACAGCACGCAACCCGAAACCCAAAACCCGAAACCCGAAACCCTCGTCCTTCGTCAGCGTAGACCTCCCCAACGTCGTGATCGAAACCATCAAACAAGCCGAGGACGGCCAAGGCGTGATCGTGCGCTTGTACGAAAGCCAGCGCCGGCGCGGCGAGTTCACACTGACAGCCGCCTTCCCACTGGCCGAAGCCTGGCGCGCCAATCTCCTGGAAGAGAATCAAGAACGCATTGATTGCGCCGACAATTTTTTGACGATGTGCATCAAGCCGTACCAGATACTTACCTTGCGGTTGATGCCACAGACATAGTAATACGCAGACTGCTATGCATATCTGCTTCATCGAGGATACCTTCCTCCATGGGGGCACCCAAATCTGGGTTACGGAGGCCAGTCGCCATTTCCTGGCAGGCGGAGAGGCGGTTACCATCCTCACCCCAAAGGGCAGTTGGGTAAGTGAGCAATGTGCCAAGACGAGGGCACGTGTCGTAACCTATGACTGGGATGAGGCCGTAGGCCAGGACGACCATAGCAGAAGGATTTGGACCGACGCCCTGCGCGATTGCGATGTGGCTGTCTGCACCGTTCACCCACCCCGTAGAGGCTTCCACTGTTCGATTTTTGCAGCGCAGTGCATCAAGGAAGGCCCTCTCAAGACCCACCTCATCCCCAAAGCAGGAACCATCGTACCAGAATACCTACGCGAGTTCTACCTGCCGGACGACACGATCCGTTCTTCTGTAATCGCCATTGCCGATTTCCCCCGAAGGTATCTGATTGACACCTACGAGATACCAGAAGACAGGGTGACCCTGATCTACCAGGGCACGGATGTCCGCCGATTCAACTCCACCGAGGAAACGCAGGCCGAGGCATCGGAGCGCTATCCTCTCCCCCAAAACGCTACTCCGATTCTGGGATGTATTGGCTCCTTCGAACATCGCAAGGGACAGTTGGTTCTATTCGAGGCAGTATCCAAGCTGGCGTCTGATCCACTGCCGCACATCCACCTGATGCTGGTGGGAGATGGACCAGATGAGGAGCACCTCAAGGAGAGGGTCAAGGCCCTGGGCCTTGAGAACAGCGTGAGCTTCTTTCCCTTCACCCGCCAGCCCAAGTACGTATTCGAACGAATTGACATCACGGTGTTGCCCAGCCTCTACAAAGAGGGTCTCCCCAACGTGCTGTTGGAATCCATGTCTATGAAGGTCCCGGCTATTGCATCGAAACTGGGTGGCGTGCCAGAGGTCGTTCTGGAGGGCGAGACAGGATACCTGGTAGAACCTGGAGACAGCAACCAACTGGCAGATGCCATCCACAGACTTTGGGCCGATCAGGCAGCCTACCGCCAGATGGGCGAACGAGCACGCAGGCTAATGGAAGAGAGGTTCGACAAGGAAACCCTGTTCGGCAGTTTCCTGAACTATTTTGCGAGGAGGATGAGGTGAAATGAAGACTATTGGGATTTTCCATTATCAGGTCGGTCGGACGGATGGGGTCTCGCTGGAGATTGACAAGTGGAAGCGCGTGCTGGAGGAGATGGGCCATAGGGTCTATCTCTGCGCGGGCGACCTGGGCACGGTCGAGGGCACTTTGATCGAGGAGATGTATCACCACCGCCCGGATGCCAAGCGCCTCAACTACAACACGTTTGGCGAGCTGCGCGATTATCCCGACGATGCGGCGTACAGAGCGGAACTATTGGGCCTGGCCGATGTGATTGAGCGGAAAGTGCGGGAGTTTGTGGAGGAGAAAGGGATTGATTTTCTCATCCCGCAAAACGTCTGGTCGGTGGCGGCCAGCCCATCGGTGGCCATCGCGCTGGCGCGAGTGATGCGCGATCTGCAACTGCCGGCCCTGGCCCACAACCACGATTTCTACTGGGAGCGAACGGATTTAGCACTTACCTGTGCCACCGCCATTGAGCTGGCCGACAAGTACCTGCCTCCGCGTGACCCACTGGCCCGGCACGTGGTCATCAACAGCCTGGCGCAGCGGGAACTGGCGGAGCGCAAGGGGATTGAATCCACTGTCGTGCCCAACGTATTCGACTTCGATGCGCCGCCCTGGCAGCCCGACGATTACAATCAGGATTTCCGCGCCCGCATCGGACTGGGGGAAAACGACGTCTTCATACTCCAGGCCACCCGCATCGTCCAGCGCAAGGGCATCGAGTTGGCAGTGGATTTCGTCAAGGCACTGGACAGCCCTGAACGACGGGCGCGTCTCAAGGAGCGTGGGCTGTACGACGGTCGCTCTTTCGATGACGACAGCCGAATCGTGCTGGTGCTGGCTGGGTACGCGCGGGACGATGCAACTGGAGGCTATCTCAATCATCTCCAGCAGAAGGTTGAACGGGCGGGGATTGACGCCCTTTTCATCGAGGATGTGGTGGGCGGACGGCGACAGATGCGGGACGGACAGAAGATTTACTCGCTGTGGGATACCTACGTCTCCGCCGACTTTGTAACCTATCCCAGCCTGTGGGAAGGGTGGGGCAACCAGTTCCTGGAGGCGTTGCGCGCCCGACTTCCGCTGATGCTGTTCGAGTATCCGGTCTACCGGGCCGACATCAAGGACAAGGGATTCCGCGTTGTTTCCCTGGGCTCCGAGATCCAGGGGCGGGATGACCCTTCGACAGGCTCAGGGCAACGCCCAGGACTGGTGCAGGTAGCGCCCCAGGTTATCGAGGCGGCCGCAGACCAGGCCGTGGAGCTACTCACCGACGCCCAGTTGCGCCAGGAGACCGTCGAGCACAATTTCCAGGTCGGGCGGCAGCACTACTCACTGGAGGCCCTGCGGGGCTACCTGGCACAGTTGGTAGAGGATGGATACGGCCACCTTTGAGGAGCAGGTCATCCAGCGTCAAGCCAAGACATTCGAGCGGTTGAAGCCCTATCTGGTGGAGAAATGGGGATAGCCACTAACTGAACGAAAGGTACCAGCCGTCCTGTTTCGGGCCATGCACAAGTGCATGGCCCTTTTTGCTGTGAGAAACGAGGATTTTAAGGAAAACCTTCTTGACAAATAAAATATTTTAGGTTATAATAGTAATAACGAAAACGTTTTAGGAAAATGAACTGAGTGATCTTCCATCGAGAGGATGGTTAGCGGCAAGGGGATTGATGGCATGATCCTCACAGGCACCCGACACGGGGATGAGCACATCGCCTAAGGAGGTGTTACTATGTAATGTTAGTTCTACTCTCGTCGTTTAACCGCAGAGACGCTCGCTGAGAGCGTCGCCAGTAAGACTCAAATTAGGAGGAGATCGAAAATGAAAAGGTTAGCAACATTACTGATAGTCGTGGCCGTATTGGCCAGCTTCGTAGCCGGCTGCGCCGCGCCCGCCCCTGAGGTGGTCGAGAAGCAGGTGATCGTCGAGAAAGAGGTTCCGGTTACCGTCGAGATCGTGAAGGAAGTGATCGTTGAGAAGCCGGTCGTCGAGGTCGTCGAGGTCGAGGTCACGCCCGTGCCTGTCCCCAAGCCGGCGGTGTTCAGCCTTGCCTGCGGGTGGGACCCCCCACCGGCGTACAACGGTAACCCCTTCGCCCCAGGCGGCGTCGGGTGTGCCTGGTGGCTTGCCTTTGAGCCCCTCTTCTACTACATCCCCCTCGCCGAGGAGTACCTGCCCCGCCTGGGAGTGGAGTATGAAGAGACGAAGGATACCCTCACCATCAAGCTGCGGGAGGGGGCGACCTGGCACGACGGGAAGCCGTTCACCTCGAAGGACGTCGAGGCGACCTATAAGATCTTGTATCTTTGGAGGCGGCCCCTCTGGGATTACCTCGAAAAGATCGAGACCCCGGACGACTACACCGTCGTCTTCCATTGGGGGACACCCACCCCCTTCGGCCTGAAGCTCGTGGTTGCGGATCCCATGCTGTTTCCTGATCACCTCTTCGGGGAATTCGCCGATAAGATTGACGTAACCGTAGCGCCCGATGAGGAGCCCAACGCAACGGTCCTGACGGAGCTTAAAGAGTTCAAGCCTGCGCTCCCCGTAGGCACGGCTCCCTTCAAGATGGAGAAGGCTCCCACCGTCTCGGACATGACCCTGGTCAAGTATGCGGGTCACTACCTCGCCGATAAGATCGAATTCGATCAGGTCAGGGCCCTCTACCAGAGGCGCAATGAGGTATGGTGGGCCTACATGATGTACGGGGAGATAGACGCCGGGCACCCGGCCACGGCCAAGGACCTGTGGGAGCAGATCATGAAAATGCAGCCTGGGATGAAGATGGCCTACCCGACCGACCTGGGGGGGTTCGCCCTGGCCTTCAACCTGCGAATGGCCCCCTTCAACGAGCTAAAGTTCCGCCAGGCCATCGCCTACGCCATTGACAGGGGGAAGCTGGCGGAGATCGTCCTGTGGGCTGGTCTGCCCGTGACCGATTATGCCACCGGCCTGCTCGAATCCCTGAGGGCTCCCTGGGCCTCCGATGAGTGGATGAAGGAGAATCTGACCGACTACTCCTACAATCCAGACAAGGCGGCAGCTCTCCTCGAGGAGCTCGGCTACAAGAAGGGAGATGATGGCATCTGGGAGGATGCGGCGGGCGAGGATCTCTCCTTCGAGCTCGTCTGCCACGCCGGCTACTCCGAGTGGGTGATCGCCATTGACAACATCGCCTCCCAGTTGAAGGAGTTCGGCATCATCATCGAGCCCGTGACCAGGCCCGGCTCGGTCTACTGGACGTCCATCCGGGCTGGGGAGTTCGAGCTCGCCATGGAGTGGACGATGAGTTCGGCGAGGTATGCTCACCCCTGGGCAGAGATGCGTCGTACCCTTCACCCACTTGGCGACACCGGCATGACGGTCGACATTAAGGCCATAGACCTGTTCGGGCCCGATGGCGAAGTGGTGGATGCGGAGGCCCTGGTGGACGAGCTGGGTGCGGAGTTCGACCTCGCTAAGCAGAAGGAGCTGACGCATACACTGGCCTGGATCCACAACGAGAACCTGCCCGTGCTCCCCTTCATCGAGAAGAAGCTGTTCATCTACCACCTCGATGGGGCGCACGTCACGGGTTGGCCCGATGCAGACGATCCCCTCTGGCTGCTCGGCCCAGGTGGAATCGAGCGTCTCTACGTCATGCTCATGGGCGAGGGCATCATCCACGCCGTCAAGTAGGCTGGATCGCCTGGACGAGTTGCAACCTGAGCAAGTAGCCCTTGGGAGAGGTGTGCCCCCGGACATGGAAGAGGGGGCACACCTCTTTTAACACCGAAGATGTTCACCTCCCCGAGAGCTCGAAGCTCTCGGGGAGGTAGCCTCCAGGAGGAGAAAAATGTTGATTATCGTCAGGAGGGCAGGAATCGCCTTCCTCACACTCCTCATCGTCATCACCCTCACCTTCTTCCTACTCCGCAGAATGCCGGGAGATCCCTTATACATGTGGGCTATGGAGCTCGTGCAAACCCATGGATTGGACTTTGAGAGCGCCTACGAACAAGTGAAACAGATGTACGACTACGACCCCCACGAGCCCCTGGGCCAGCAATACATCAGGTACATCAAGGGCCTCATGAAGGGTAACCTGGGCACTTCTATGGTCTATAAGATTTCTACGAACAGGATCATCTTCAAAGCCCTTCCCTGGACGGTTTTCCTGCTCTCCATTTCCTTGCTCATCAGCTTCGGTTTGGGGTCGCTTATGGGAATGGTCATCGCCTGGAAGAGGAAGACGGCCCTCGAGCCCATCGTGACTGCCTACGCCGCCTTCACGGGCGCAACCCCGGACTACATCACGGCCCTCATCCTGCTCATCGTCTTCGCCGCCAACCTCAGGCTCTTCCCCATGAAGGGGGCCTACGACAGCGCGCTCACGCCCGGCTTCAACTGGCCTTTCATAAAGAGCGTGCTTCGCCATGCTGTCTTGCCCATTACAGCTTACGTCTTCGAGAGCACAGCGGCCTGGGCGATGGCCATGAAGGGAAGCGCGGTCAGCGTGCTGGGTGAGGATTACATCATGGCCGCCAGGGCGCGAGGGCTGAAGGAGCGAAGGATCATGATCTCATATATGGGAAGGAATGCCATCTTACCCCTTGTTACAGGTCTGGCCATCGCCCTGGGAACCATGCTGGGCGGCGCCATCTTCATCGAGACCATCTTCTCTTATCCCGGCATCGGCTGGTTCTTCGCCCAAGCCACGACGAGGATGGATTTCGGCTTGATGCAGGGCCTCTTCCTCGTGACGGCGGTGGTCACGATTTTCTCCAACCTGGTGGCGGACATCCTCTACTCCAGGCTGGACCCGCGCATCAAATTGGAGGAGTGAGCGATGAGCGTGACGGCGATACCCAGCAGGCTATACCGTTCGATCTACGAGCCCTTCGTCATCATCAGGCGAAACAAGAGGGCCTTCGTAGGCCTGATCATCCTGATCATCTTTGCGCTGATGGCCACTGTGGGGCCGGAGGTGGTGCCTCTGGATACGACCCAGAGTTTCGAGAACAGGTTCCAGCGGCCATCGTTGGAGCACCCGCTGGGGACAGACCACGTCGGGAGGGATACCTTCCAACAGATCGTCCATGGCTCAAGAGATGTGCTTATCACCGCCTTTCTTGCAGCTATCTTCGCTACAGGGGTTGCAATCTTGATAGGGATGCTCGCTGGGCTGCAGGGGGGAATGATGGATGCGGTCCTGATGCTCATGACGAACGCCATCCTGACCGTCCCCAGCCTCCCGGTGCTGATGATCATAGCTTCCGTGTGGAAGGTGAAGGACCCGGTGAGGCTGGGGTTACTCTTGAGCATCTGGGCGTGGGGAGGGCTGGCGAGGGCCATCAGGTCGCAGATACTCTCCCTCAAGGAGAGAGAGTTCATCGAGGCGGCGAGGGCCCTGGGGCTTTCAACATTCCACGTCGTCTTCCGGGAGCTTCTGCCCAACGTCATGCCTTACGTGGCCATCAACTTCTTCACCCTCATGCGCGGGGCCATTACCGCCAGCGTCGGCTTAATGTTTCTGGGATTGATCCCCTTTAAGGCCACCAACTGGGGGATGATGCTGAGCCTGGCGGCATGGCAAACGGGGGCCATCTACGTGCCCAAGGCCCTCTTCTACTTCGGCTCACCCATGGCGTGCATCATCCTGTTCCAACTGGGGGCGTTCTTCTTCGCCAACGGCCTGGACGAGGTGGTGAATCCGAGGTTGAGAACATGATACCTATTCTGAGCATCAGAGACTTGGTGGTGGAATTCGACCTGGGCAAAGGGGCCCTGAGGGCCGTCAACAGGGCCTCCTTAGACGTCCAACCGGGCGAGGTCATGGCCGTGGTGGGAGAGTCGGGGAGCGGGAAGACGACCCTTGCCTTCTCCATCCTTAACCTCGTCCCCCCGCCGGGAAGGATAGCCGACGGGGAGATTCTCTTCGAGGATAAGGATGTCCTCTTCCTCGGCCCGGAGGAGTTGAGGAAGTACCGTTGGAAGGAAGTGTCCATGGTCTTCCAGGCTGCCCAGAACGCCATGAACCCGGTGATGCGCATCGCCGACCAGATGATAGACACGGCCCAGGCCCACGGAAAAGCATCCAAAGGGGAGGTGCTCGAGAAAGCCTCGGAGCTGCTGGGCATGATGCGCCTGGAGCCCTCCCAGATCCTGCGCTCCTACCCTCACGAGCTCTCCGGGGGGATGAGGCAGAGGGTCATCATCGTCTTAAGCTTGCTTTTAGAGCCCAAGATGCTCATCCTGGACGAGCCGACCACCGCGCTGGACGTGGTGACCCAGGCTTACATCCTGGACATCCTGGCCGATGTACGCGAAAAGCTGGGGCTGACGATGCTGCTCCTCACCCACGATATGTCCATCGTGGCCAAGCTGGCCGACAGGGTGGCGGTGATGTACGCCGGAAGGAGCATGGAGGTAGGTAAGATCGAAGAGATCTTCTACGATGCCAAGCACCCCTACACCATCGGGCTGATCAACGCCGCCCCCTCCCTCATCGGCGACATCGCCGACAAGAAGCCCATCCCCGGCTCGCCACCCAACCTTCTCAATCCCCCGCCAGGCTGTCCCTTCCACCCCCGATGCGCGCACGCAACCCCCCGCTGCCAGGAGGAGGTGCCGGAGCTGAAGGACATCGGCGACGGGAGGCTCGTCGCCTGTCATAATTGGTGGCTGATATCGGGAGGAGCGTGAAATGGCCGAATCCATAATCGAGCTCAAAGACGTGAACGTGACCTTCCAGAGGGGCTGGCTCATGAGCCGGGTCCAGCTTCAGGCCGTGGTGAAAACCTCCCTGGACATCAAAGAAGGCGAGATACTGGCCCTGGTCGGGGAATCGGGCTGCGGGAAGACGACAGTGGGTAAGATCATGGCCGGCCTGCTCAGGCCAACCGCGGGGGAGGTGCTCTATAAGGGCAAGGACATCTGGAGGATGAGCAGGGAGGAGTTCCGGGAATATCGCCGCAACGCCCAGATCGTCCACCAAGATTCCTACGCCGCACTGAACCCCGTGCGGACCATCTACCACAGCCTGAGCGCCCCCTTCCTCCGCTATCACATAGCCAGGAATGGAAAGGAAGCCAGGGAAAAGGTGGCCGAACTCCTTCAGTTCATGGGCCTCACCCCGCCGGAGGAGTTCCTCGACAAATACCCCCATCAACTCAGCGGCGGGCAGAGGCAGCGGGTGGTGGTCGCCAGGGCAGTATCCCTCAGGCCGAAGCTCATCGTGGCCGACGAACCGGTCTCCATGATAGACGTCTCGCTCAGGCTCTCCATCCTCGATCTGATGCACAGACTGAACGAGGAGTTCGGCATCGCCTTCCTCTACATCACCCACGACCTGGCGACGGCCAGGTATTTCGTGAAGGGTGGCCAGATCACGGTGATGTATCTGGGGCAGATGGTGGAGACGGGAAGCCTGAGCGAGGTCTTACAGAAGCCGTGTCACCCCTACCTCCAGGCGCTACTCTCAGCCGTGCCGGTGCCCGATCCGAAGAAGGCCAGGGAGAAGCGGCCGCTCCCGCTCAGGAGTCTCGAATTCCCCGATCCCACCAAGCCCCCCAGCGGCTGCCGATTCCATCCGCGCTGCCCCTACGCCGAGGACATCTGCGCCCAAGAAATACCCGCTCTCAGGCCACTGGATGGCCGCCTCATCGCCTGTCACCTGGCGGAGAAAATCCCAGAATGGCACCTATTGTAGGCAGGATCGCTTTCACCATAGGCGTCTTCCTCGTCATTCTTTCCCTCATCCCGCTGCCCTTTTTGCCTGTGGGCTCAGCGGAGTTCGTGGTTAGCGTGATCGCCTTCGTGCTCAGCTCCATCTTCCTGGCGCTCGTGATATGGGACGTGCGTCGGCAGGTTCGCCTTCCCAGCGGGAAGCCCGAGGCAAAACCTCCGGATATGGAGGAAGGGGAGGAAGATTGAAGGGAGCTTAACCGAAGCGACCTATCTTTTGCAGATCACAATCTCTCAGCAGAGCGGGCTCCCACGCCCGTAACCTCTCGCGAAATTTCGCAAAACCGGCGGCGTGGGAGCCGCCTCTGCTGGGATTTGTGGTTCACTGAACGGCCATCGTGTCTTAACTCCGTAGGCATGGCAGGAGGGTAAAGGGCGGTGCGGTGTCCTGATCACCGCTGCACCGCTTCTTTTTTGATTAGCTCAGGAGGAAATCCTCATGTCTGACGTAGTGAAACGAGCTTTGCGTTCGCCAATCTTCTGGATTCTGCTGTTCGGCACGCTGCTACGGCTGGCCCTGGCCCCGGTCACCGAAGACCCCTGGGACCTCAAGGTCTGGAAGCTGGTGGGGGAGGCCATGGACGCCGGGCAGAGCCCCTACGCCATCGAATCGGAACTGCCCTTCGCCTATCCCCCGCTGTGGAGCATCTTCTGCTGGCTGGGCTACGGGGCCTTCAAGCTCTCCGGGAGCCAGTGGGTCTTCAATCTGGCCCTGAAGCTGCCCCTCATCCTGGCCGACCTGGCTTGCGCCTTGCTGTTGTGGAGGCTGGTACAGCGGGTGACCACCAGCCGGCGGACGGCGCTGACGGTGACGGCGGCCTATTTCCTCAACCCCATCGCCATCGCTGTTTCCAGCCTATGGGGCACGTTCGACGCCTTGCCGGCTCTCCTCGCCCTGGTCTCCATCCTTCTTCTGGCCGACGAGCGAGACGTCTGGAGCGCCCTGGTGCTGGGGGTATCGGTCGGCTTCAAGGGCTTCTACACCGCTTTCTATCTGCCCTTCTTCGTCTTCTACGTGTGGAAAAGAGAACGAAACCTGACGGCGCCACTGCGCTATGCCCTCTGCTTCTGCCTGGTGCCCCTGGCCATCTCGCTCCCCTTCCTGCTGACCGACGCCCGCCCCTACCTGGCCGTTTTCGCCACCCACACCACGCGCCCGCCGCAAAACCTGAACGTCGGGTACTGGCTGTGGCGAGTGATCAATCCAGATCTGAGAGACAGTCTGGGCCTGCCTACCACTTACGCCTTTGCCATCCTGTTTCCGCTCCTGTACCTGGCCGTGCTGTTCAGAGCACGACGATGGACGGTTGATGGGTGGTCGGACCGCCTGGCTTTCCTGATCAAGGGCGCGGCCCTACTCTGCCTGGCCTATTACGCCACCTCCAAGGTGGTCAACGAGCAGTTCCTCGTCTGGGGGCTGGCCCTGTTGGCCCTCTACGCCTGGCTCTACGACCGGAGGGCGAAGCCCTTCTTCTACGCCCTCTGTTTGATTGATCTCGCTTTCATCTCGTTAAACGCTGGCCCTCACTTCTTTCATCAATTCGTACCGCCGCCGGCCTGGTGGTACGAAGGATCTCGCCTCTTCCCCAGGATTCTGGGCTGGATCGGGCTCATCTTCTGGCTGACCGTCGTGGCTTGCTTTGTCACGTTGATGAGAGGTGGCGAAAGATGTACGATCACAAGACCATCGAACTGAACCGCCGCAGTTGGGATACCATCGCGGCCCGCTACCAGGCCAGCACGCGCATCTCAACCAACGACGTGCATTACGGTTCATTGGCCCCCGGCGAACGCGAGTTGGACCTGCTGGGAGATGTGGCTGGCAAACGGGTTATCGAGATCGGCTGCGGCGGCGGCCAGAACAGCATCGCCCTGGCCAAGTGGGGAGCCACCTGCGTCGGCGTGGACCCCTCGCCAGCCCAGATCGTCCACGCCCGGCGACTGGCGCTCGAGAACGGCGTTGATGTACAATTCATCGTTGGCGTGGCCGAAGACCTGAGAACCTTCCCCAACGGCCACTTCGACGTCGTCCTCTCGTCCTACGCCTTCGACTACGTGACCGACTTACAGCGGGCATACCGCGAGGCGTGGCGCGTGCTGGTGCCGGGCGGCCTGTTCGTCTTCTGCCTCAGCCATCCCTGGTTCCAGGCCGTGGGCTGGCATCTGGCTGGCGACCCGGACGCGACTGAAGTCGGGGACTACGCCGCCTGGCCCGCCGTGGAGGAGTGGGACTGGACCTACGACGACGGCACCACCGCCCGGATGCGGGGTCACCTGCGCACCCTGGATCAGATCATCAACGAGTTGCTCGAGGCCGGCTTCGTGCTGGAGCAGTTGGTGGAGCAGAACATTGAGGACGTGGCGAAAGCATCGCCGCAAGAGCTAGCCTGCCTCCCCTACGTGTCCGAGTTCGATCCCGCCTCCCAGGAATACCAGATCATGCGCAAGCTGCCCCACACGCTGATCATCCGGGCACGCAAAATGGCTCATAGCACGTCAAAGCGGGGGGATGAGTGGAACTGTCAACGGATTCGGGGAGCGGATTGAACGGATTAGGGCTCCGTGCGCGGCATCTTCCGTTCAATCCGTTCCGAAAATCCGTTGACAGTGTTCTGCATCTTCTATCCCCCTGCTTTGGGGTGCTAAGAAATGGCTCAGATCCAGGCACCACCATGAGAGTTCTCTCAGAAAAAGGTAGCAGCCCAACCACCTTGGGCGTTGTTCAGCCAAAGACGGCCAATGCGATTGGCCTGCTACCCATCAAGAGGTCTGCTGCCCCACACGCTGATCATCCGGGCACGCAAAGGAGCGTCACAGCATGGCTGATCACGTCAAAGTCAGATTCGCCGATCCGACGGACCTGGATGGGTGCATCGCCCTAGATCACCCCACTATACCAGCGGAAGTCATCAAACGCAAAATAGAACAGCGCGAGATTATTGTAGCAGAAAAGGCAGGGCAGTTGGTCGGCTATCTGCGCCTCGAATACCTGTGGTCCGTTGTGCCCTACATCGCCCTCATCTGGGTAGTGGAAGACCAACGCCAACGGGGCATTGGCAGGGCCATGCTGCGCTATCTGGAAAACGTCTTGCGCCAACAGGGGCACACGGCATTGTATAGCTCTTCGCAGGCCAACGAACCAGAGCCGCAGGCGTGGCATCGGCACGTTGGCTTCGAGGAGTGTGGCTTTATCGCGGGCATAAACGAGGGAGGAGTCGGGGAGATATTCTTTCGCAAGGAGTTGAAAGGTCACGAACATGAGTCCAGAGGGTGAATTCCCACTAGTTCTCCAGGAACCGGTATCACTCATCGTGGTAAGCTATTCAAGCTTAGAGGCGGTGGCATTACGAAGTGTGTTTGAGTGTTTCAATTACCGTGTAGAGGCTCACTGGGTCGGCTCGCGTAGACAGTTCCTGGAGATTCTTCGTGGCAACGTGCCGACATTTCGCTATGTCGTCCTGTCGTGTCACGGAGAAGGGGACAGCATTCTCGTGCCGCACGAGCGCCCTGTGTCAGCAGCGGAGCTAACTAGCATAGTGCAAATGCCTGGGCGTTTAGTCGTCAACTTAGGATGTCGGACTGGCACAGATACCTTAGCCGCAGCTTTCCTCGGCGGCGGATGTGACGCCTACATTGCCCCCACCGACTACGTTGAGGGAAAGGCAGCGATGATGTTTGCGATTCATCTCTTCTACTTCCTTGCTGAAAAGCGTTCGCTAATTGAGGCAGTGCAGGAGAGTCGCAAGCACGACGCAGGGTGCGCCTTGTTCAAGCTTTACTCAAAGTAAAGGCGGCGACAGCGCTTAACCGGGCTTTGCGGCTCACTTCGTTCGCCCAAAGGGTGTAGCTAAAATGGCTTGGGCGTGGCGCAGATGACTCCCGGAAAGAGGTTACGATGCGACCCCATACCTTGTATCTCGTCTGTGGAACCCCCCGCTGCGGGAGCTCACTGCTCTGTGAAGCACTGAAAAACACAGGCATCGCCGGGCGACCGGAAGAGTATTTTTGGCAAGGCGACGAGCCATTTTGGTCAAAACGTTGGGGCGTCTCGACCTACGCTGACTACCTCGACAAGGCCATCGAGGAAGGCACGACGCCCAATGGTGTGTTTGGCGCCAAGGTCATGTGGGGGTATTTCGATGACTTTGTCAGCAAGTTACGCCAGATTCCTGACTATCGAGGGTTGGCGGTGCCAAACCTGATGCAGACTGTCTTTCTCAATCTGCACTACATCTGGGTAACTCGTCGCGACAAGGTGCGGCAGGCCGTCTCCTTTTGGAAGGCGATCCAGACGAATGTGTGGGCCTGGACTACGGACGAGCCGCCAGTTTCGGCCAAAGAGCCAGCATTTGACTTCGAGGCGATTGACTACCTGGTGCAAGAGATTGTGACGCACGAGGCAGCCTGGCAGCAGTACTTTTCTGAATGTGGTGTCACGCCATTCACAACAATATACGAGGACCTGGTACTGGCTTACGAGGCGACGGCGCTCCAGGTTCTCCAGTACCTGAATATCCCAATTCCTGAGGATCTGGTGTTTGCAGAGCGACGACTGAAGAAACAAGCTGACGCGCTGTCTGAGGAGTGGGTTCAGCGATACTATAACCTCAAGCAAGCACAAGCCGAGAGGCGCGTTGAGCATAGTTAGCTAACTCACCGCAAACGAACGCCTAACGCTGCGTTGCCGGTTCCGCCCAACTGCTTCGCACTTCGCAAAGCGATGAAGAGATATATGGCCAGATTCAGGAACGATTCGTTGTACGAAATCCGCTACCAATGATTATTCTAAAAAAGAGACAGGTGAATGTCAAAATATGATAGAAAGCGTATTGCCCGATTGTTTGACAATATGACTGATACAAAGAGCACCAAAGGTGAGCAAACTGCAGGATCGGATGAGGATATCCCGCGAGTAGCTAGTCGGGTGGCTTTTGAGCAATTGGAGCTGACTGGTGAAGATGTGTTACTCGATGTTGGAACAGGCACTGGTGATATGGCTATCGCTGCTGCTCGTATCTGTCGGCAGGTAATCGGTATTGATGTTATACTCAGCACGGTCATAAAAGAACATTTACAATGTAGCGGCTTGTAGACATTAGACTTGAATTCTGCTATAATTTGCGCTCTCAGCACTCTCATAAA
>SDBU01005755.1_pt1 | contig 14730 bp, 6 predicted proteins | sample 2277071 | NCBI WGS metagenome assembly SDBU01 (sample SAMN10397929, study PRJNA504765) | marine sediment metagenome | isolation source: marine sediment core GS08_GC12, 126 cmbsf | place: Arctic Ocean: Gakkel Ridge, Loki's castle | collected 2008
AAAAGGATATTCTTGAGATTCAGCAAAATGAATATACAAAACCTGAATTAAAACGATCTTCAGTAAAAACAAATGAACAATTGGTTCCTGAAAACATTCCAGAAGAATCCGGGTTAACAACCTTACCTCTTAAACCAGATAGTTTGAGAAAAAGTGTTGATGACCGAAGTTTAAAACTTTCTTTAAAACCCGCACCTAAACTCAAAACTGGAGCAAAAACAAAAAAAGAGTTAAAAGATGAAAAAGAAGGATTGGAAACAAAGCTGAGCTCTGTTGAGGGTTTGTTGAATTTTATTGATAAAAAACACTCTACTGGAAAATTGGACGATGAGGAATATAAAAAGCGTTCAAAAAAACTGCAGAGCGACTTAAAAAAGACAAAGAAAAAAATGAATATTTTGGATAAATTACTTAAAAAATAGCTGTAAATATCTCAACGTGTTATGTGTTATTTTTGATAGTACTCCATTCCTATATATTAACTAAGGGTGAACAGACATAAATAAATTATGATAGACTATTGTTAAAACTATAAAAGACCTTCAAAAAATAATCTTTCTAATAAAAGTAGTATATACACACTTCTACAAAATTCATTTGTTATGATGTAGATGAGAATCATCTCTTCGATCGTGGTATAATTTTAAAAATTATAGACTCTTCAGAGTACTTATAAAATCTTTGAGCTTTCCCTTCTCCCTGGAGCTATATATTCCACGATATTTTCCATCCAATCCTTCTTGTAATTGCTTTATAATAACTTTTTTCTGTTGATTGGTAAAAGTACGAAATATTTCATTAAATGATTTATTTTTATACTTTGTATCTATTTTTCGGAGTAAATTAACTAAAAATTCGCGAATTTCTTTCCTACGATCTCCCAAAAAAGATATAATTACATCAATTGCTTTTAAAGTATCTATTTTTGTTAAATACCTAAGCGGTATTTCATATATTCTTCTGTCTATATTTAAAAATGATTTTACAAGGTCAAATACCCTTTCATCATGAATTTCAGCAATATCTTTAATAAAATTATGCATTTTATCAGCAAATCCTCCTCTATAATAGTCTCCTTGATAGAAGTCTAAATCAGAGACGAATTTATCCATTATTGATTTTCTTTCAGTTTCTTTAAGTGAATTAATTATTTCCGGAAATGATTCTACTTTAAGATTATTAATCAATCCAATGGTTCTGGCGGCTTCTCTTCTTATATCCATTTCTCTACTGTTAAGATGCTTTTTTAATATAGGGATTGCCCGTTTTTCTTTTAATGTACTCAAAATTCGCATTGCTAAAATCTTCTGAGCTTCAGAATCTGCCCTTCCACTTTTTTCTTGGTATGAATCAAAATTATCTAAAAATCGCTTAACATATGGTTCTCTTTCCTCCTCACTGAGATCGATAAGAAAATCAATAATTGTTTCATATTTAAATGTAGAATCGAGAATTTTTAAAACCTTACTAATTTCATCAAAATTTTGAACATAAATCGAACCAATTAGCTGTTTAAATGGTTCAATAACTTTTTTATCTCCAAATTTGCCTAAATACAGTATTATAGTTTCTTTGTCCCTATCGTACATATTCCCAGCGCTCTGGATATCAAGCACTTTAATTAAATAATCCACCGCTCGTTTTTCTTTAAATTCTACTAATACCTGGCCAATTTCGCATATTCTTGATAACGAATCAGTATTTAATAGCACTAGTAATTCATCACTGACTATAGGATTCTTAAGCAGGCTCATGACTCTTAATGCATTTTGAGCTGTTGCATGCATTCTATCATGAGGATTTTTAAAGATTTTTAATTGTATTTCAGCAATTTTATCTTGTAACTCTTTAGGAAAAGCTTTGTATATTTCAATATAAGATTTATCTTTATAATTCTCATTTATTCTCCCTAATGCAAGAGCAATTTTTTCTTGATTTCTATCATAAATTTGCCCAAAATTTTCAATTAATACTCTTTCGATCCTTTCATCTTCGATTTCTACAAGATAATCAATATAACTGAATGTATAAGGAAACCTAATTATTAAATGATTTACGACTCTTTCTCGTTGTTCTATTGACAAATTGGAAAGAACATCTTCAAAACTTTTTGATCCCTCCTTATTATATAATTTCTGCAAAGTTTCAAATACCTTACTTACAGAATCATAATAGGGAGATTGTAGAGGAGATAAGATACTTTCATTCAATAAATATATCTTTTCTTCTGGGAGTTCTCCTACTAGTTCATCAAATGATTTATTTTTAAAGGGAGGGTAAAATTCATTTATATTTTCCAAGATACGTTTTTTCTTGTAATCATATTCTGCTATATTTTTAATTACGTTTTTTATGACAATTTCTTTCCTCACACTAAGATCTAATTTAGCATAATAATCCTTTACATTAATATCTCTATTGGTAATTTGATTCAAATTGCTTAAAATATTCTGTAGTTCTGATCTTAATTCAAAATCTGCCGTAAATAACGCTTCAATAAACACATTTTCTACACTTTTTCCTGCGATTATTGCTAATTTTCTAACCGCTAAAAGTTGTTCCCTCTCACCACTATTCATTACTGAATTAATTAAAACTTTTATTACTCTTGTTTTTATAGGGTTTGGAAGCTGATTCACTATCTCAGAGTAATCTTTTCCTTTATATTCAGGGAAGATCTCGCTTAAAGCTAAAGCAGAATAATAGCTTTTGTAATAGCCTTTTTCACCCATTGCTCGGAATAATAGAGCTTCCGTTTCATAATGATCCAATTCTTTAATTTTTTGTGCTATTAAACTCGTTAATATCTTAACTTTATGATCATCCATTCTATTACTAGAGTTAGAATTTATATCTAACAGATCGATTAGATAGTGGATAGTGTTATCCCCTTTTAAGCTAGCAAGTTGTTTCACTGCAGCTTCTTGACCGTAATCGCTATATCTTGCATTCCGGAATAGAATATCACGAATTTTTTTTTTTAAATCATCGTCGACTAGATTATAAGCTTGAGAAAAGTTTTTCAATGGATCTGTAACGTCATATTTCTTGCCAAGAAATGCTAATAATCCTGCAGCGTTAGCTTCGCGAACTCTTGCATTTGAGTCATAGATTTTATCCTTAATTTTTTCAAGAGCACGTTTTTGCCCAAGCTGAGCCAGGAGAATAGGAGTTTCACCCGATAGTTGTTTTAATAAAGAATTATATATTTTCTCTTTTTTACTGTCTGGTAATAATACATATATTTCCCCATAAGATTTACCCTTAAATCTCTCAGAGTCAAGATTTTGTAATGCTTTTACTACGGCTTCCCTAATCTCTGCACCTTTGTAACCACTATAACCCAATAAATCTATAACATCATCCAAAGCTTCTTTTACATCAAGATTAACTATATTCTCAAGAATACCTACGATTTCTACAGAGCTAGTTTCCTTATTTTTTAATTTACCCATGAGAGTTTCGATAAATTTTTCCTTACTACCTGTCGTTTTTCCTAAAACTCTATATATCTGATCTTTCTCGTAAAATTTCGTGTTATTTAAAAGTTCTAATAAAGTGTCTTCTAAATCTTCTATATCTATATAATTTAAAGTCTTAATTGCATATCTGGATAATCCCTCTGTATTAAAAGCATCAGAGACCATGATTTTTATTCTAGGATCTCCAGTCGCTACTAACGCTTGAAATACTTTTTTTTTATATTCAGTATCATAGGATTTTTCATATGCATCTTTTAAAGGAATAAAGGCTTCAGTTCCCATTGCTTTAAACACTTTTTCGAATCCCTTCCTCGTTTTCTTAATGTTTTCTAGCAAATATTTGATAGTAGAAGGGCCAATTTTTATTAAAGTTACTTCAGCTTTCTGTTTTAAGTATTCCTCATAATAATTTTCGTCCCGTTCAAAATATAATTTCACAATTTTATCTATACCTTCCGATGTTCTTAATCTTCCTAAAGCTCCCATTGCTGCCCCTTTAACTTTAGAGAAATCATCCTCCAGCATTGTTAAAAGAAAAGGGATTGCTTCTTTTTCCCCAAAAATTCCGAGGGCGTCGCAGATTGATTCCCTAATTAAGGGACTCTCATTCAATTTAACATTTCTAATAAAATCATAAGAATCTTTATCTTTGAACTTACCTAATAGACGGATGATTTTCGATTTTATAAAAATTGGTTTTTTAGCATAGATTTCTCTTAACTTCAAGGAAACTTCCTTCATATTCTCTCCAGAATATTTATCGAGTTCAGCTAAAGCTTTAAGAATTAAAACTTCATCATCACTTCTATCTAGGATATTAAGAGTTTCGTATTCAGTCATCTTAATGGATTTTTTTTAAGGTTATTTTTATATATACATCAAATATATTTAATACTATTACAAAATTTCAGATATTTGTTTTTTAGGTACCATAATGACAAACCAAAAGAACCATCAAAAATATCAAATACCCCACATCTTGTCCGTGAGAATAGGTTTCTCGGCAGATCATTCACATGAATGCTATGGATGCCCAATATGTGGAAAATTTGGCTCAGGAGAAATAGCGGTTTGTGAAGAGTGCGGAAGAAGCTGGTCTGATGACATAGATATGGGAGGAATGGAGTGTTATGATTACTGCGAAATGAAATGGAGTGGTGATTTTTGTGCTTTACATGGTGATGGTTGGTGTCAATCTCATGGTAGAATAGTAAAATTTAAAGATATAGATGGTATACTCGCAAAAAGAGGTTTATGTATTGACTGTTTCTATGAAATTTACTATAGATTTCATAGATATTGTACAAATTGTAGAGCTAATGTAATTATCTCGGATGATAATAAATGCCCTTTCTGTGCTACAATCGTTCTAGAAGACACACCTAATGAATGGGAACAATATAAAAAAACTCATAATCCTCTTCCACATGAACCCCCGCTTGATTATGAATGGTAAATATTATTATTTTTAATTTCCTGAAGGATAGAGTAAAATTCTTATGGTCACCAATAATTTGCGCTTTAATAAAGACGTTAAATTCAGAAGAGAATCATTTGGAGGACTGGTATACAACCCCACGATGGGTTATACTATTGAAATTAATCAGACAGCTCAACTAATATTAGAATTGTACTCCATTAATAGTACTCTCCCAGAAATACTGAATATCTGCGCAGATTATTATAAAAAAGATAAAGCGGATATGAGGAGCGATTTAATTAGACTCCTAAGAAGTTTTGTAAAATATGAAATTCTTATTGAGGGAAAAACACCAAAATCTGCAGATAAACTAAAAGTGAGTGACGTATTAGAACGTTCTTGGCCAAAGCAAATTGTTCAAAATGGATTGAATAGCCCAGAAGTAATTCATTTAGCTATCACCGAAGAATGTCCATTAAATTGTCCAGGATGTTATGTAAATGCAGGAAATCCTCTTAGAAATGAACTTAAAACAGAGGAAATTTTGAAGTTTATTGATATATTACAAACTAATAACGTATTTCAGTTAGGATTAGGGGGTGGAGAAGCGATGGTACATGAAGATCTACTAGAAATTATTAAATATGCCACAAAAAAAGAGATAACAGTAGCATTAACTACTAGTGGCGTGAATTTAACTTATGATATGGCCAAAAAGTTAAAAAATTGTGGAATTAAACAAATTCAAATCTCGCATGACGGATATTCCAAGGCAGTATTTGAGCAATCAAGAAGTAAAGGATCATTTAACATCGCTAAGAAAGCAATAAAAAACCTTAAAAGAGTAGGAATCGATTTTGGGTTTAACGTTCTCATCACTCCAAAAGTATTAAAAGAACTCTCCCAACTAATTGCTTACGCTGAGATGGAAGGCGCTATTGAACTTATTCTCCTAAGACCAAAACCTTCAGGCAGAGCAGAAGAACTTGACTGGTTTAACGAAAATAAATTAACAATTCCTCATCAAAACTACCTTAAGAAGCTATTAAGAAGAGTGAGAACTAGTCTAAAAATTAGAACGGATACTTCATTTTGCCTATTATATAGTGATCTCAATCCAGAAGTTCTTTATCAGCAAGGAGTTTTTGGATGTACGGGGGCAAAAAGGTTTTGTTCGATTAATTCAGATGGATCTATGTTTCCATGCAGTCATTTCTTCCATTTTCCAGAATTTAATGGAGGTAGTTGTTTAAACCTTATTGATAATTGGCAAAACTCAAAAGCATTCATTACATTTCGTAATACTCTTGAAAATCTGGAGGAACCATGCGGATTATGTGAAAATTTAAAAATTTGTAAAGGATGCAGAAAAGTTGCTTTAGCTGAAAGCCATGAACTTAATGGATTGGATCCGTATTGTACCAAAGTACAACATTATTTATCATTAAAAAATACTCATTCCTGATTTGTAATTAATTAGTTAAGACCATAAAACTTCAGTTTTGGACTATGTTCAATCCTTCTTTTTAATTTAAATTTCATAAATATAAGACCCTCAGAAATTTAAAATAATTATTTAATTATTTGTATCTTATCCAAATATAAGACAAAAATATGATAATTCAAATAAGAGATTTAAAATGCTTGAGTTTAAAGTAAATGATTACATCACTCTGAAGTTACAAGGGGGAAAGACAAATATCTATGTCAAAGGACAACTTTTTAATCAGTGTAAATTTCTGATGATTAATATACCCGTTGAAGAAATTAGCACATTTGATGAAATTGAATCGATTGATGAAGCTACAGAAAAATTAGACAGAACTTTAGAAAATCGTAGTAGATCAGTAACTATTCCTCCAGATGTTGAGTTTTGGGGGCATTGTTCCGTGCGACATGAAGCTGTATTATTGAATACGGAAACTTAAGTATTACCAAGAAGGTAAGTTTATGAATAATAAACCCTTTAGAAGCCGACCTCGAGATGGACGAGTGTGGCTACCCAGACATGCGTCGTTAGTAATGGCGGGGTGTGAAGCTCTGGGGACAAAGTACCTACAGGGGAGACTATACTCCTGCTGGGGGCAAGCCAAGACTCCTATGGTAAACGACCGTGAACTTTCCATAAACCCCGTAAGCGCCCAGCGGCGAAATGTAGTGAAACGCCGTGTCAAAAGACAAGTTGACAGTAGACGATGTTTGAGCATTGCCGTCTTTTCATCCGTTGTTCAGCCGGGGGATAGAGAGTACCTAAGGGAGTTGTATAAAGTCAATAATATGGAACATGGTAAACCCGATGAGTCCCATGATAATAACATGGTATCCCAACCGTAAGGAAGGGGGAAGGTTCAGCGGGTATAGGAACCAAGAAAAAGCGAATGCCGCCTGGTAATAAGGCGGATAGGGTCTTTTGACCCGACCTGAAAGGGTGCTGACTTCAATGGTGGTCGAGACTGAGAAATCACCGTGAAGGAAACCTTTACTATATGAGGCGTTAGACGATGCAAAGCATTGAACAAGTCTATAGGCATGACAGGAACGTGATGTAAGGCGACTTCAAGGTAGGATCTACAGGGTATCCAAGAGGTTTTAGTAGCTTAGAAGTGGCGACATGGATAAGTGAAAGAACACGCGGTGACGCGATTGGAACTCTCGGCTTGAGCCACGTGCGGGGAAACCAGCACGCGTGGTTCTTAGAGGGGAAAGGATCAGCAATGATCCCGACCTACTCGACAACATGCAAGTCTTTGCTGAAAGTAACTATGACACAAGGTTACTTCATCGGAATATTGCTTTTCCCTTACTTAAAAAATTATCGGACATAGGTGATCCAATAGCAAAAAAGATATTTAGTGAGGAAGTTGTGAAGCGTCTTGAATCTGGAACCCAAAATGTAATTCGATTCTTGATTAATGGTCATTTCTTAGAATATTTAAATAAGACGGAAATAGAGATGATTTTTGAAAATGAAAATCTGAAGAATGTTATCATTAACCAGAATCTCAATATATACTATTTAGAATCTCAGTTATTCCCACTATTAAAAAGGTTTATAGAAAAGAAGAGTATTAAAGCTTTAGAATTACTAAAGGAAATTGTTATAAATAAAAGTTCTGATTTGGAATATTTTGCTTTTTTTAAGAAAAATAATTTTCTCAATTATTTAACTAAGAAAGAATATGATAAAATAGCCCTAAATGAGCAATTGGTTAAGGAATGTATAGATGTAATTATTGATTTAGAAAAATTGACCAAAAGAAGACTTAGTCACTCCACTCTTGAAGAATTTATTAAAAATTTGACTAGTTCTAGTAGCTATTCTAGTAATAGATATTGTCTTATTGATAATCAGATTATCGGCTTAAATTTATCCGATACAAAATTATCTCAATTTCCAGATATAATAACTAATTTAACGGATTTACGGTACCTTGTTTTCACTAGTAATAAGTTAAAAAAGATCCCTGATAATATTTCGAACTTAAAACAGTTAAAAATACTAAAATTAGGACATAATCAAATTGAAAAAATTCCCAAATCAATTGGTAATTTAAAGAACCTTGAAGAATTAAGCTTATATTCAAATAAACTAAGATCTATTCCTTATTCTATTGGAAATTTAGCAAATTTAAAGGAGTTAGATCTATCATCAAATAATTTAGTATCGATCCCAGATTCAATTGGGGACCTCAAATCTTTAGAGATATTGAATTTAGGCACTTTATTCACTAGACACAGTCGTAATAAAATAAGGCAGTTACCAAATAATTTTTCAGAGTTAAAAAAACTTAGAAATCTAAATTTAAGTAAAAATGAACTACAGTATATTCCTGATGATATTGGGGCACTATCAAATCTAGAACAGTTAAATTTAGAAGGAAATAAATTTTCTAAAGTACCCAATTCTATAGGAAGATTAAACTTACTCAAAAATCTAAATTTAGAAAAAAATATGTTAACTGAGCTAACAGAATCAATTGGAGCTCTTATGAATCTTGAATCATTAAGATTAAGCGATAATAAAATAGAAGAAATCCCCACCTTTTTAGGGAATTTAACAAATTTGAAAGGTTTAAGCTTATATAATAATCCTTTAAAAAAAATTCCAAATTCAATTAAAAATTTGAATATTAAAATAGTCTTCCCTATTTTAGAAAGGGTAGCAAAGGGTAACGACACTGCTAGTGAAATATTATGGGATATGTCATTAAAAACCTTTAAGGAAGGTAATATTTCTCAAGTATCAAATTTATTAAGTAAAAGATATTTTGATAAAGATCTCGATCGATTCGAGCATATTTTGTTAAATTCTGAATCTAATTTTAATAGAAATCTAAAAAATTCTTTAAAAAGAAAGGATTCTAAAGAACCTATATTTCAAGTTATTAAAAGGTTAAATACTCTTGGTTCGATAAAGATAAAAGTTTTATTAAGAGAGGAAATCTCTCGACACATTGAGAAAAACATTACAGAATCATATCATCTAACAAGATTTTTAGGACAACTTGAGGAAAAGGATTTGGATGCCTTGTATACGAAAATACCTAATGAATTTTTTGAAGGATTAATTGATACTTTTAAGCAGGATTCAAATGAAAAGAATGATGATGTGTATTTTATTGCACAATTCGGTCCTAAAGCGTTTGATTTTATTATAAATCTTATTAAAAATACTAGTGAAGAAGAAAAAAATAAACTAATTTTAAATATTTTTCTCGATAATGAATACAGTTTTTATGCTAGCATAAATAGAGAGAATAAGGAAAAATTCCTTAAACAATTAGATTCAGAATTGGTTAAATCAATATTAAAACTATTTATAGAATTTTTAAAGAAAAATTTTGAACAAGTAAAATACAATATTGATAAGATGTACTACTATGAAATAGAGTATGCTATCAAACTTCTTATTGAAGGAAATGAAAAAATTTGGAAAGATATTTATCAAAGTATAATTTTAAAGGGAACTGTTCAAGAAATATTAGATATTACTCTTTATCTCTTTATTCAACATTGTTTCGATTTTTTACTCCCAGGGGAATTAAAACAATATTTTGAGAGATTTGATGTTGAAAATCTTGGAAAAACATTACTTCGATTTTACGATGAAACAGGCCCAGAATATGATATATTAAATGAGAAAGATTTTATTAAATTAGGGGACTTAGGTATAAAACTTCTTTTTATATTAATAAAAAATTGTGACAATTGGGAGGTTTCAGATTGGTATTCTTCAATGCTTGAGAAATTTCAGGCGGATTATGGAAAGGAAATAAAACTTGGAATTCTGGACTTTATTAAAAAACCAGAAAATGTTGAAACTGACAGATTAATGGAAATTCTGATATATAAATTAATGCCCTTATTAACTGATGAGGAACAATTTAATTTTTTTATAGATCCTAAATTTAAACTTATTGAGAGATGTATAGAACTGGAAGGCGAGTTAAGATACTACTTATTAGAGCGCATTTTTAAATTTCTTGAGAAACTAGGGCCTGAATCAATTATTAATTTAAAAAGCTTAATTGTCAAACTCGCAGAAAATGAAAAAATACCTTCTGAAACTATTGAAGAATTATATAAGATTGTTTTAAAAAATATGAGTAATGATGAGGTAACTGAATTAATTGATGATAATGAATTAAAATTCTTAGAGATAATTACTACTAAATTTGAAAATTCTTCCCATGATACTTCTTTTATTACTCCTTTCTATATTAATATCTTTGAAAAAACAGATGATAATCATATACAACAGCTATATAATGGTTTAGATGATGATATAAAACAACATATTTATCAATACTTATCAGAAACAATTTATGATTATGGGAGTCAATCTCCAGAAACGAAGAAATATCTTAGAATACTATCCCTTATTAAACAAAAGGAGACATTTTTAGATTTATTACGCTCACTTAATTTAAAGACAGGATTTCCGCTCTTTAAAGAGTTAATACGATCTCTAAAGGATAAAGATTTCACTCCACATGGAAAATTAATAGATCTATTAGGGGAAATTAATGCTTTTTTAGAAGAAAAAGTAGAAGTTAATTCGCCTGAATTCAAAAGACTGAGCAAAGAAAAATATTACCTTGCGGAACTTTTTTATGAATATGAAAATATCTTCCAATGCATCATTTTTGGTTATTACTCTCCAGATCTTAATTTAATGCTGGAACAGTTAACCTTCTTCATAGAAATTCTCTTATTCTTAAACGAACTAGTATTTTACGAGGCTGAAAATAATTTTTACTTCGATTTCGATATTATCCGAAATGATTATTATATGTATTATAAGGATCAAGGATACTTCTCCAAAAAGTTATTGTTTATAAGAAAACAAGAAATTATGTATCGAAATTTAGGATTAAAACCATGGTCGTATATAAAATTCGGATTTGGGTGGAGTAAAAAAGATGGAGATAAGTATATAGCTGAAAGGGATCAAAATCTCGAAAATGAATATGACTATTATCGAGCTAAAAGAGATTATTTTGACAACGTCTTGTCAAATATTTCATTGGAGATTAAAGAAAAAAAATTAATCCTTACTGAGTATAGCAGACTTAATACATCATTTCATGAAAAATTATCACTTATCAATGGTAAATCTCCGTTATTTATTTTAAATGAAGAAAATGTAGAACTTGGATTAGGTTTAAGAAAAAGATATTATCGAAAAACAGCATATTATTTTTTGTGGGAAATAAAGCCAGAATACAATCATAAATCTAGAGATTTTTTTTATAATAAGTTAGATGAGCGGAAAAAACTTCGGCTGAAAACCAACTTAATCAGAGCATTTTCTCAAAAGAATTGGAAAGAACGAGAATGGGCGGTAAAAGATTATGGGTTTCTTGTTGTTGAGTTAAAAGATAAAAGTTATGCCCAAGTAATAGAGGGAATAGAAGATCATCTTAAAGATGAAATTGCTACTAAATTAGGAAAATATTTCTATACTCGAAGTAATAGGGAAAAACTGGAGTATGAACAAATCAAGAGTGCTGTAGATGCTCTTATTGCCATTAATACTGAAAAATCACTCAATGTTTTAAAAACTCGACTTCACAATATTGATTTTAAAGATTTAAGAGAAAAAGTTTCAACATTTTTAGATGATACAGCAAAACAAAAAGATGAGCTGAAAATAGAAGTCCCCGATGTTAACTTCTCTTATCCTTTAGATCTTAAACTGGGAGTTGAGGGAATAAAAAAGGCCTATAATTTATCATCACAGTTTGGTCACAATAAGGAAATAACCTCATTAGTTATAAGTCCAGATTGCAAATTTGTGATCACAGGCTCTACTGACAATACAGTTAGGATTTGGGATCTAACAAGCGGAAAAATGCTAAATATAATTCCATCTCAAACTTATGGTAGAATAATATTAACAATAACTCAGGATGGAAAATTCTTGGTAAGCAGTGCTCTGAAGAATAGGATAAACGTTTTTGAATTGACAACAGGGAAGGTCATTCGACAATTTAGTGGTCATGATAATCATATTAACAGGTTATTACTAACAAATGATGGAAATCGTTTAATAAGTGCATCTCAGGATAAAGAAATTAAAATTTGGGATTTTAATTCTTGTGATCTTCTACATAAAATTCAGGCTGATTCTACATATGACAAAATCATTATAACCTCTAATGATAAATTTCTTATTGGTTCAGTTCCACGAAACAAAATTGATATATGGGATCTTAAAACTTTTAATCTCCAGTCTTCACATAAAATTAATAATGATTGGGGTGGCAAGGGGATCGCAGTAAGTCTGGATTCAAAACATATAATTACAACTAACATCAATAAAAAAGTTGATTTTTTAGATTTTCAGACAGGAAAACTAATGTATAGAATAAGAAGTCATTCAAAATATGTTTCTTCAGTAATTTTATCTCCCAATGGTAAATATTTAGCCACTTTTGGCGAAGATGAAAGGAATGGGTATAGGCTGAAGATATGGGATTTTAAAACAAGAGGACTCATTAAAACATTTGAAAATAAAAGGTATACATTAAATAAAGTGATATTTACCCCTGATAGTAAGAATTTAATATTTCAATATGGTACTTTATTTAATTTATGGAATCTTGAAAAAGGTGAATTTATATACAACAATATCCCTCGTCTAGAATCAGGGTATGGGTATAATCACTTAACAACGATTGTTTCACCAGATGGACAATATGGTATTAGCCTTTTTAGAAATAATGAAATAAAAATATGGAAGATAGAAACTGGTAAGGTTATTCGCACGCTTAAGCTCCATACCTCAATAGGAAAGATTGTTATTTCCAATGATTGCCAATATTTAGTGGGTAGTTGTGAAGACTACACTGTTAAAGCCTGGAACTATAAAACAGGGGAGTTTATCAAATCTTTTAGTGGACATAAAGAAAAAGTTCTAAAAATTTGGATCAGTAATGATAATAAATTTGTTGCCGGTTGTTCTTATGATGGTACTTTAAAAATTTGGAACTTTGAGACTAATCAGCTTATTCGTAGTTTTGGTACACTTTCAACAGTCCTAAATGCTGAAAAAGAATGGGAAAGGTGGGGTGAATCAATGAATTCCTTTGTTATTACTCCTGATATGAAATACGTAGTAGGTTGTCTACATGATGGAAACATAAATATATGGGATTATGAAACAAAAAAACGAATCCATGTAATTAAACCTTTTTCTTATCGAATAGATAATATTTTTCTTTTAGGCAAAAATAAAATTATAGTTTCATCAACACGTATAATTAAAATCTGGGACATTATAACTGGAAAGCAGTTAAAAATACTTGGTTTATTTGTTCCAAATTGCCATTTTGTGTTACCTGAAGGTAGAAATCTTATTTGCGGGGCATCTCATCCTGAGAATACATTATGGATTTTTGATATAGATAAAAATCAGATAATTGCCAAAATTCAACAACTTAATAAAATCAAGATTATAATACCTCTTCCAAGCACATATTCCATACTTATTATTTATGAGAGAGATGAGGCAATCCTATTAGATATCAAGCAGTTTTTAGACAATCCATATAAAAAACCATATAAAATTAAAGATAAGCAAGTTTTTGGTGAAATTCTTTATGACAAAAATAAAAAGGCTTTAAATCTTTTTGGAACTGATATCAGTGATTTAGATCAAGTTGAAGGATTAAACGATTTAGATATTGAAGAATTATATATTAAAAATACTATGATACCTAAAGGATTAATTGATGAGCTTGGGGGATTAAATGATAGAGGAGCCGCAAGATTCCCTAAAGAATTTATTAAAAATTACCATAAATACAGAAATCAGTACATAAATAAAAATAATTTATGAAATTCTTTTCAGTTCCAGAAACTTCGAAATAATCTCTGTAAGTTTTTAATATAGATAAGAATAAAGAACTACTAGGAGAGTTGGACAAGAAAGTTTAACTCTTTTAAATAAAATAGATAATCACGTAGGATGGTGATAAATCTACACTCTTCCACATATAAATAATGTTTAAGTGGCGAGTTGATAAGAGTATTTATTAAAACTTCTCAAAAAAAAATCTTACGATAAATTCTTGAAAATTACTATTTAATGATATCCGTTATGAAACAGGTTTCCACTATTTTAATACCGTCAATTTGAGAAATCTTCTCTTCAATTAGCGGATTAAAATGTTCAATTGATGGAATTTCTACTTTCATAAATAACCCGCAATCACCTGAAAGACGCCAGATATTTGTGATCTCTTCGATTTCTAATAATTCTTTTAGAATTCTTTTGATGTCTTTAAAATCGGGTTCAACTTTTATAGTGGCTCTTGTACGTGG
>SDBU01005756.1_pt1 | contig 14728 bp, 5 predicted proteins | sample 2277071 | NCBI WGS metagenome assembly SDBU01 (sample SAMN10397929, study PRJNA504765) | marine sediment metagenome | isolation source: marine sediment core GS08_GC12, 126 cmbsf | place: Arctic Ocean: Gakkel Ridge, Loki's castle | collected 2008
AGGAGCCGCTATAACCATTCCACGCTCCAAATCAGTCTTGTCAACTCCACGAAGCAACAAGCCCACATTGTCGCCGGCCTCTGCGTAATCCAATATCTTGCGAAACATCTCGACACCAGTGACCACCGTCTTGCGCGTCTCCCGAATACCAAGAATCTCCACCGGATCTCCCTGCTTGATCTTACCACGCTCAACGCGACCGGTCCCCACCGTCCCGCGACCGGTAATCGAAAATACATCCTCTACCGGCATCAAAAAAGGCTTGTCCTTCTCACGCTTCGGCTGTGGAATATATGTATCTAAAGCGTCCAGCAACTCGTGAATAGACTTGAAAGCCGGATCATCCAACGGCTTCGACTCATCCGCTCCCGCCGTCATCGCCTCCAACGCCGATCCCCGAATCACCGGAATATCATCACCCGGAAACTTGTAACTGCTCAACAAATCACGAACCTCAAGCTCAACCAGATCCAACAACTCAGGATCATCAACCTGGTCAATCTTGTTCATGTAAACGATGATGTAAGGCACACCCACCTGACGGGCCAACAAAATATGCTCGCGCGTCTGGGGCATGGGACCGTCGGCCGCCGACACCACCAGAATAGCTCCGTCCATCTGAGCCGCTCCCGTGATCATGTTCTTCACGTAGTCGGCGTGACCGGGACAGTCAACGTGCGCATAGTGACGCTTGTCCGATTCATACTCGACGTGAGCGGTGGCAATCGTAATACCGCGCTCGCGCTCCTCCGGAGCGTTATCAATCGAATCAAACGAACGCACCGAAGTACCCGTCTTGCGTGACAAGACCATCGTCATCGCCGCCGTCAACGTCGTCTTCCCATGATCGACGTGACCAATCGTGCCGACGTTCACATGCGGCTTTGTCCGTTCAAACTTCTCCTTCGCCATAGCCTTCAGCTACCTCCGTTATTTCAAAAGCCCAGAACCAGGATTGAACTGGTGACCTCATCCTTACCAAGGATGTGCTCTACCGACTGAGCTATCTGGGCTTTACAGTCCTTTTTTCGATGCCTGAGGACATAAAAGAGCCACTACGCCCTCAGCGCAACCCGGAATTTATCGCAATAAGCCGTCTCCTGTCAAGCCATATTTTCGCGAAATGGCAAAAAAACGGGCCCAGCCCTTGGCCGGACTGATTGCCCCAATACCACATATAATGATAGTATCGTCTCTCCCTGACGCCATTTTAGCCATTTTGTTCAGATTTTGTACAGTTGAGGGTGTGCTGGATTGTCTGTCGGCCGCTTGACCGTGACGGGTCCGACCTGCCTCGTCATTCTGGCGAACGCCAGAATCCAGTCTTGAATCCGGTGGGTGGCACCCTCAAACTTGTTTGGGGGTGGCTGCACCGGGATTGAACGCCCGTCCCAAACGAGTTTGAAACGGCCACCCGACACTTGGCTGCGCTCCTATGAAACCCGGACGAACGTCCGGGCCACGTTGACCACGAAATGATGTTGCATTGGGTTCTTTCCGCCGCGGCGGAGGAGACCCTGCCCCTCCGCCTTCAGCCATCACAAAAACATACCGATTCCACGCACAATACGCCTATACGCCGGTCAACAAAAGGACTAACCCCATGGCCACCATGCCTCATGAACTCCGAAAAGTTCCTCCACCGACAACTCCCCCACGCTTGCCGGCTCCTGAGCCACCTCCTTTGCATCCGGCCCTCGTAATCGGCATTGATTCTGATAAGCGAAAGCGAAAATACACAAAACGAACCCATTTGCACGCCACAGGTGGCCCACTGGCGACTAAATAGCGGCCTTGTGGTGGCTGAGTCTTCAGACTCAGCCACGAATCGAACACGCTGCACCTGCCCCCGCGCGATCTGAAGATCACGCGGGCACTACGGAAAGGATCGTGGGCGGCGTATGTCCACATGCGCCGCCTTGAAAGCCGGCTTGACCGGCCGGCAGATGTGGACATCTGCCGCGCACTGAGTCCTTTGACTCCGCTCAGGCCCACAGTCCTGTAGGTCTTGTTCCTTGGAACCTGACGAAGAACAGGCTTGCCTGTCAGGATCGCAAGGATCCTGACTTACAGTCCCCAGCGAACTAATGACATGAAAAAAAGCGGGAGACGAGGCTCGAACTCGCGACCAACAGCTTGGAAGGCTGTGACTCTACCAGCTGAGTTACTCCCGCTGACTGTCTATTATACTACGCCTGACACCTGATTTGGCAAGAGATTTTTTCTGGCAACGCGTCGAGGGACAGACTAAGGAAGGGTGTCGCACAAGTTCGCTCCAACGTGTCCTGATCTCAAAACGTACTCACCGAATTATCTTCTTGAAAAACGTCATTGAATGTATAAGATTAAGAGGTTGCTTTGGAAATTCGCTTGAACCATGATGAAGACCTACGATAACATACTCGAACTCGTTGGTCGCACACCCTTGGTGCGGCTGCGTACCGGTATTCCGGAGAACGGGCCGGAAGTGTATGCCAAACTCGATTTCCTCAACCCGACCGGTTCCGTCAAGGACCGGATGGCCCTGCATATCATTCGCAAAGCGATGGACGAGGGTCGGCTCAAACCGGGTGACACCGTGGTCGACAATACTTCCGGCAATACCGGTGCGTCGATGGCGATGGTGTGTCAGGTGTTGGGCTTGAAGGCGGTGGTGACGACACCTGTTAAGACGAGCAAAGAGAAAACCGACTTGATCAGATCGTACGGCGCGGAAGTGATCGTCACACCGGAGACGTTGCACGACGACCCCGAGGGCTTTTACATGGTTGCCCGCCGACTGGCAAAGGAAAACGGCTGGTTCGATCTTAACCAGTACAACAACCCGGATAACATCGAAGCCCATTATCTGACAACGGGTCCGGAGATATGGGAGGACACCGAGGGGCGAATCACACATTTCGTGTGCGGCATCGGCACCGGAGGCACGTTTTCCGGAGCAGCCCGTTTTCTGAAGGAGAAAAACCCGAACATCAGGGCGGTGGCGGTTGACCCGGAAGGATCGATTTTTGCCGAGTTGATCCGACACAAACGGGTAGGCCAGAGCCAGCCATATAAGGTAGAAGGAATCGGTTCCGATGTGCCGACTGACGCTATGCTTCTCGAACTGGTCGATGAGGTCATCACAGTATCCGATCGTGACTCGTTCTTGCGAGCGCGTGAAATCTCCAGACGCGAGGGTATCTCGGCTGGAGGTTCTTCGGGCAGCGTAGCCTGGGCCATGGAACAGGTAGCGCTTGAAGCTGCACCGGAGGCTCTTATTGTGGGCGTTTTCGCCGATAGTGGTATAAAGTATCTGAGTAAGTGTTTCAATGACGACTGGATGGCCCAACACGGGTTCCTGCCGGATTCGGAGGTCAGCTCTTGAAGACAATTGCTACTGTAACGCTTCTGCTGCTCATTCTCACTTCCTGCGCGGTCGGCGAACCCTCCGAGGAACCAGCCGGGTCCAACCGACTTGTGTACTCAGAACAAGTGTTTGACTTCGGACATGTGGGCATCGATTTCAAACTGTATCACACTTACTACATTGTCAATAATGGCGCCGAACCGGTGCCGATCAAGAGTGCCGCGACCTCCTGCGACTGTTCACATATCAGAACCACCGACTCACAAATCGACCCCGGTGATACCGCCTTCTTTCACCTGGATTTCTCGACTCGCAACTACTATGGGCCGACAACCCTATCAGCAACGGTAGAATTGGATGACCCGGAATACCCCAAAGTTAAGTTCTACTATCTTTCAACCATCGGGCAATGGTACGGCAACCTCAAACCCAAGCCGTTTTCGCTGTTCTTCCTGCCTGGCGCCGGTGCCAGGGATATCACGCTGGAGAACCGAGCCTACGATCAGATTAGTTGGGAACTTGCTGACTGCAGCCACACGACCTTCGACATCGACATGATTAAGCCGGAGGCGGCACGAGGTGAGACCTTAACTATCAAGGTCACACCGGCGGAGGGTTTAGCGTCCGGCACGTATTCATCCAGCTTCACTTTGCACGTTACAACGGCGGAGAATCAGAAACCTGTGATTCTGACGATTCCCGTAAAAATCGTAAAGTATTGAAGTGCGTTCCACCGTCTCTTGGTCGACAATACAAATAGCTTGACACCGGCCACAGACCGGTCATACTTTCATGGTGACGAGGGTGACTCTCTGCTGTCCCTGGGTAGTTTTCTAGCCCCCTCTACCCAACCAGACGAGCACCCTCTTTTTCTTGGCTTTGAAAAAGCCGCCCGGTCGGACGGCTGGTGACAATCGATCTAAAGCCTAGGCCGGCTGTTCGGCCTTCTCGATACAGTCAACCGGACAGACTTCGACACATTGCGGACCGTCATCCTGATCTTCACATTCATTGCAGGTATTCGGATCAATGACGAATATATCATTCTCGGTAATCGATTCGGTGGGACACTCCGGCGTGCAAAGACCGCAGGCAGTGCATTCATCGGTTATGAACATGGCCATTTCAGTTTCCTCCAGCGCATTGTTAGTCGTTCAATTTCGCGGGGGAATATAGCCGAATCAAATGGTAATTCAAGAGAATTTTTTGAAAAAAGAGGGCGCTATTACTTTCTTTGCCCCTGATATGTGCAGCAAGAAAAGCCATCCCCGAACGAGTCGGGGATGGCATCTATAATGTAGCCTTGCGAGGCTATGCGCAGTGCGCCGTCAGCCCTTACGGACAATCGGTACAGTCACAGCGGCACGGCAGCCGGCCACCTGAGAACATGTAGTCGACCAGGAAGATGAGGTCGGAAATATCGAGTGAGCCGTCGCAGTTTACTTCCGCCTCTTCAAGGCACGGCGGTTCCAGACCATCGTTGAACATGTAGTCAACCAGGTAGATCAGATCGGAGATATCGATCTCATCGGCCGCATCATAGTTGACATTTCCTCGCATTGGCGGCATGCAGCACGACGGGGCTTCGATGATCGTGGTCATGATGTCGGTCTGCCAATCGACTACCATAAACTGGTGAACCGATCCTGAGTCAGGCGGCAGAATTGACCGCATCGCCACCTGATCACCGGCATCAAGGGTTTGGTTACCATTGTCGCCCCAGCCCTGCCACAGGTAGCGGCGACAGAAGGTCGGATAGACCTCGTGGAAGATGCTGCCGAGCGGTCCCTCAGCCATCGTAAGCGGCTCCGCCGTCGGTCGACCGCACATCATATCCATGTAGACCGTGTCACCGCCCGCAACCGGCAACAGGACAAGTGCACCGGTCACTTCCTCAACGTGTTTCCAGAGGATCGAATCCTCCATATACTCGCCTCGGAACTTGATCGTGTCACAGAAGCTGAGAACATCGTCGCCATTGTCGCGCCACTCTTCGATACGCCACTCGTCACAATAGTTCGGCTGCAGTTCATGCCACGTCGTTCCGGTCGGGTCACCGTCGGCTGGGAAGTAGCCGTCAAGGTTATGGTCGTACTCATCGATATTCGGATTCGGCAGCGGGTCGGTGACAATGTCGGTCTCGAACGCTTCCACGTGCCAACCGTTGTGAACAGCGCCGATCACGTCACGGAAGTCGATGTAGTCGCAGGAATCCAGATAGCCGTTGCCGTTGTCGACCCAGTCGGTGATCTGGCAGGGCCAGCCATACCCACTGCCTCGTGGATAGGCGCGTTGCCAGTAGCTGCCGATGGGATGCGTGACCGGGTCGATCAGCGGATTCGGATCCAGCCCGTCGAGATACCAGGTGCTATCACCATTGACCACGGTGATAGTCGGCGTGACCACCTGGATATGCTCGTAAGACAAACGCCCGGTCGGGACATGCTGGAAGACCAGCGTGTCGCAATAGTCGAGGATACCGCTGCCGTTGTCGATCCACAAGCTGCACGTCCACATTTCGCAGTAGTTGAACCACAGTTCATGCCACGTACTGCCGACCGGACTGCCGTCGGACGGCTTCCAGCCGTCGATGTTGTGTTTGAACTTGCCTTCCATCGGCGGCGGCGGGTCCCAGTGTTCTTCGATGGTCGACATCATATCCCAATCGACCGCTTCGACATGGAAGCGCACGACGTCACCGGAATCCGGACCACTGAGGTACTCCAGATCAAGGGAATCACAGAAATCGACAAAGCCGGTACCGTTATCGATCCAATTGATGCACCAGGTCATCTGCGAGAAGGTCGGATACAACTCATGCCAGAACGTCCCGGCCGGGCTGGACGACCAGTCGTACATCGGATTGACCATGCGATAGTCGAAGTAGAAGGTGTCGGTCGCTGGGTCGGTGCAGGTCAGCGTCCACGTTACCTCCTTGACATGCTTCCACCTGACCGGGTACGGCGAGTTCTGTCCGACGACCCTGATGGTATCGCAGAAACCGAGCCAGCCGTCGCCGTTGTCGATCCACTGATCGACCGTCCACATATCGTCGAAATTGGGATACAGCTCCTGCCACGACGTGCCGACCGGCGTGCCGTCGTATGGGCTATAACCGTCGACGTTATGGTCGTACTCGTCACCAATCGTCACCAGCGGCGTGGTGACGATATCGCAGTCGATAGCCATGACCATGTACTGATACACAGTGCCGGAATCGGTACTGTTCAGCGCCTGAATACTTATAACGTCGTTAACTGCAAGCGGAGAGAAAACGTTCAGGCCGTCGTGAATCACTATCACGAACTGGTGACAGTACTGGGGATAGACCTCGTGCCAGATGGTGCCGATCGGCTCCGAAATGGTACTGCATGTCGCGTTTCCGGGATCGATCAGATCCAGATAAATCGTGTCAGAGGGATCAAGCAAATCAACCATGGTCAATGTAGGTGTCACCAGTTCCACGTGCTCCAGCGTTTTTACATGGTAGGTAGGATGGAAGAAATCCAGCGTATCGCAGAAACTGAGAATGCCGTCACCGTTATCAACCCAACTACTGCACACCCAGTTTTCACAGTAGCCGGGGAACAGTTCGTGCCAGGCGGTCCCGATGGGACTGCCGTCGGTGGGGAGATATCCGTCGGTGTTGTGCTTCACGATACCGGGGACATAGTCGACCGGAGCCGGGATGCAGACCGATGGCATGACACAGGTGCAGTTGACCGGCGCCGGGCCGGCCGCATAGAGGAACATGACCAAGTAGATAACGTCGTTGAAGTCAATACAGCAATCTCCGTTAGGATCGGCATTGGCCATAATAGCCGGCGCTGCACCTCCCTGGTAGAGATAGTTGATCAGTCCGGTCATGTCGGCGACGGTGATGTTGCCATCGTTGTCAAAGTCACCCGGCGTCTGATAGTCACAGGAGTCGCACGGATTGGGATCACACGAGGTGCCACCACCTTCGAAGAACCAACCGGCGCTGTCGCAGGAGAACTGCGTCATAATGTGACAAATGCCGTATGGAGGTTCACAGCAAGCACCGGTCGGTGGCGGAGTGGTGTCCGGACATATCACCACGGCATACTCGATAATGGTATGAATCAATCCACCCTGCGGCGGCATCGGGTCCATGGTGGTATCGGCGATATTCTGTCCATACCAGACCGGCACGTTACCGGCGTTGACCGGATAGCCCGGCAACTCGCACGTGAATATGGGCGGCACGAATTGCTGACAGGTGGTCGGGGTAACCCGATACTTGTCGTGGTACATAGTGCCGTGCGGACCGGATATGTTAGCCGCATCGTTATGCACGCTCGAACCATGGGCCGAACCGGCCGGTGGTTCACCTTCGTGCATATCGAAATACGGATCGGAAATGCAAAGGGCCGAGTCGGCGGGATCGGTGCAGGTGCCCGCAACTGTCACAAAGTGACCGCCGATGCGCTCACAATACCCACCGCCGACATCCTCCCAGAAGCCTAACAGTAGAATGACATCCTGACTGACCAGAACCTCATCTCGAATTTGATCGAAGCCAAAGGCCGGGTCGACCGGGAATAGATTCACCGTAAAGGCGCTGCCCAACCCGACGTTGTCGAGCCAGTCCTGAGCACCCTGGGCCAGGTCGAAGACATTGGTACCGCTCCCGCTTGAGTTGGTCTGGCAGTAAAGCGCCATCGAGTCGACGAACGGCATGACATTGTTGGTGTCGTGGTCGTCCCACAAGCCACCGGGATCGAATGAGTACATCAGACTGTACCCGTCGTTGGCCGCAGGATTGCCCGGACCGGGATAGAACGGAGTGGGAATCACCGGGATCGGTTCGAACTTGGAATCGAACCACCAGAAACAGTTGGCCAAGGCCACCGGTCCGCAGTAGCTCCAGAGGCCGCTGGGAGGATAGATCCATTGGTCCTGCTTCTGATCGAAATCCGGCATCCCGTATGGCGAATAGTCGTCGTAGGCCGGCTTGTAATAGTCACAGGTGTCGACCTCTTCCACCGGGCAGATGATCAGCGCGGCATCGAGCAGGGCCACGATCTGGTTGCCCATGTACGTCGGCCAGGCCGCGTCGGGCTCGATCGGGTTCTCATACTCGAAGACCATTATTTCAGGCCATGTTGATGGATAATTGGTAAAGGCCCAGGTCGCCGGTGACAGAGGACAAGGCCAGGTATTGGGAACCAGATTATAACGGTCGTGGTCGATCGATCCATGCGGGCCGGACACAAAGGCCGCATCATTGTGGATATCGGAGCCATGCGCTGAGCCGGCCGGTGGTTCTCCCTCGTTGCCGTCAAACATCGGATCGGAAATACAGATGTCGGTACTGGTGGTACAGACCCCCGCAGCAGTTACGTAGTGACCGCCAATCCATTGACAGTCTCCACCCGGAATGATCTCGTAGAATCCTATGAGGAGAATGACGTCCTGACAGGACAGCACGGAGTCCCTGACTTCATCAAACTCCGGACCCAACACTACATAGGTGGAGTACTCACCGTCCATGCCCTGGTCGGACAAGTACTGGAGGAATCCGGATTCCAGATCCCACAGCACTGTACCGCCGGGGGGGCCGCCGTCGGTGTTGCAATCGCCCGCCAGCTGCTGGACAAACGGCATGACGTTGTTGGTGTCATGGTCATCCCACAGCCCGGCCGGCTCAAACGATGTGAGCAAGCCATAGCCATCGTTAGGTGTATGGGCCGCGCTTGGGAAGAACGGCGTTGGCGGGACCGGGTTCGGTTCGAACTTGGAGTCGAACCACCAGATGCAATTCGCCAGCGCCACCGGACCGCAATAGCTCCAGTTGCCGGTGATCGGCGAGGTCCATTGGTCTTGCTTCTGGTCAAAATCGGGCATGCCGACCGGCGCGTAATCAACGTAGGTCGGCTTGTAGTACTCACAGGTTTGCTCACCGACGTCGCCCGTAATCACGAACGACAAATCGAGCGACTGCAAGTACTCCGGCGGCTCGTACATCTCCTCCCAGGCAAGGTCGCCCCACTCCGCCCAGACGGCGTCGTCGTTCCAGTGATCCAGAGTGGACTTCCAGCCCCACTGAGTTGTGAACGGGTCGACAATCGTGGCCGAGATGTTCAACCAGTAAATGGTCCCTTCATCCTGCCAGTACCAGTCGATACTATCGGCCAGGATGACATCGTACTGGAAATAGGCCTGATGATCATCCGGGAAATCCATCATGAGCAGCGGATCAAACCAGCCTTCCATGGTGGGCGGATCTTTGGGAGTGGCCGCAAAGTCAGTGATGTCGCGCTCCCACAGGGTTATCCCCGGCATGCTGTACGGCTGGGCGGGCGGGTCGGCCGGGATGTCTTCGTGGATGGATAGGTTGAAGCTGAGTATTTGCCCCTCATCGCCGTGCATCCACGAACCCCAGAAGTGGATGTCTTTCACCCAGCCGGTCTCGCTGCACTGCCAGTCGTCGGCCAGCACGATCGGGTTGGTGGCGTTCACATCCCAGCCAGCCTCATCCGGCAGTTGGGGATAGTGCATCTTGTAGTCATCCCCGACCGACCAGTCGGCGAGAGCCGCCAGACTCAACACGAGAACGGGCACGCATACGAGCAAGATAGCTTTCTTGATCATAATACATCTCCTCTTGAGAGATCAGCTATTGCTGACATTATTAGTTTATCAGAGCACACATGAACAGATCGTACTGATGTGACTACTCCTCTGTGGATGCACCTGTATAAGACAAACCAGAGAAGGCGGTTATTCTAGTAACCCACTTACATGAAAATATAGCATTTTGTCTACTCTGCGTCAAGCTTTTTATATCACGGGCTGGGTGGCGCCCCCAAACTCGTTTGAGGGTGGCCCTTTTCACGATACCACTGGATTCGGCCTGTACATGGAAAACTGACTGCCACCAGGCGCGCGAAGCGCGAAAGACGGGCTTGCCCGCCGTCCCAAACAAGTTTGAGACAGCCACCCCTGGACTGCGCTCAGAGTGACGCGGCCAGGCCTACAACAAACAGCCGCTCCCGGGTTCTCCGAAAGCGGCCGTTTTCTGTCAATAGGTTGCAGGTTCCATTGCACTATCGCCTACGGACAATCGGCGCAGTCACACCGGCACGGCGGCGGACCCATGTTGAACATATAGTCGACCAGGTAAACCAGGTCGGCAATGTCTATGGGTGAGGCGCCGCCGCTGCAATCCATGTCGGCTTCCTCGATGCAAACGGGGGCCGTCCCACCGTTGAACATGTAGTCGACCAGGTAGACCAGATCGGAGATATCGATCTGATCCATTGGGTCCCCATCTATATTACCCCTGATCGGAGGCACGCAGCAGCCGCCACCGGCGCCGCCGGTGATCACGAAGGCCAGGTCGAGCGACTGCCCGGTGGGATCGCGCAACTCACCCCAGTTGGTGCCCCCCTGATGGAAGCGAGCCGTGCCCGTGGTCGTACCCATGTAGTCCTCGAGCTGCGAAGCGGGACAACCCTCGAACTCGATCTGGTAGGTGATGTCGAAGAAACTCTCGATCGCATACGTCCCGTCCGGCAGCCGAGCCAACGTGATCTGTCCGGGGCTGGGCAAACCGAAATCGTCGCCGCCGTAGACGCGGAAGGTGCAGAAGTCGGGATCACCGAACAACTCTCCCTGCATACGGTAGACGCTTGCACTGAACTTCTGTAAGTCGTCGCCGGGAGTTCGCAAATCGGTGTGAACCTCGAGCGCAATATAAACGGACAAATGACGGTTGAACCCGGTCAACTCGCCGGTGCCGGTCACGTCCAGATCGAGCGTCGCTTCGAAACAGTGACCGTACATACTGAGCGCGCTTTCACACTCCCCAGGCGCCAGCGGCAGTGAGCACGGGTAGTAGTCGTGCTGGCAGGTGAACGGCGTCTCGATTGTAGCATCCAGCTCGATGGTCGTGCCGGGCGGGAGACCGTCGATGATCATCATCGGTTCATCGGAGTCGAAGTTGCAATCCGCCGGTAGCGTTATTGTGCCACCGCCGTTGTCAGGCTCGGTACAGGTCGGGATACCCCAAACGCCATCGTCGTTGTAATGTCCGATCGACGTCTTCCAGCCCCAGAATCCGTCGAAGGCTCCTTCCACGTCGGCCGTGATGTTCAGCCAGTAGATGGTGCCCGAATCCTGGTCGAACCAGTCTTCCTCGTCCAGGTAGACGTTGTACTGGAAGTACTGCGAGTGGTTGTTCAGCAACCACAACTGAGTTTGTGGATTGTGCCAACCCTCGTAGGTGAAAGGATTGATACTCTGCGGATTAAAGTCGGTCACGACCTTCTGCCAGATAATCTCCCCTGGCCGGCTGTACGGAATCTGCGGCGGATTGGCCGGAATATCCCGATGGATACTCAGCGCGAAGCCGTTGATCTGACCTTGGATGCCGTCCTTCCAGGACCCCCACCAGTGGATATCCTTAACGGGACCGGTCTCGCTGCACATCCAGTCGTCGGCAAGGATGAGCGGCAGCGAACCGTTGACATCCCAGCCTGTCTCATCCGGCAGTTGTGGGTAGTGCATCTTATGACCGTCGCCCGGCTCCCAATACAGATCCTCACAACGGTCATCCATGCCGTTGTGGTTTAGGTCGCCGCTACAAGTGGTCCAGTCGCCATGCCACTCGTCACCGGCGGCGGTGCAGAACGCCTGAGTGGTTATGTAGCACCCACCGACATCATCGCAGCAGGCGCCGGTCGGCTGCGGACACGGATTGGGATCGCAGTCGGTCCAGGCCCCCTGCCAATCGCCGGCACAGGAAGCCTCGGTGGTGATCGTACAGCCGCCGGTCACCAGATTGCAGCAAGCTCCGGTCGGCTGCGGACATATATTGGGTGTGCAATCGGTGCCGTCACCCTGATAGTTGCCGTCGCAACCCTCAAGGGTGGTGATGGTGCACTCACCGGTATTGGGATCGCAGCAGGCGCCGGTCGGACGCGAGTTGATCACGAAGGAGAGATCCATCGACTCGCCGGTACCTCCACCGACACAGGCATGCATGATGACACCGCCGGGGATAATGAAGTTAAAGCCGCGCACGTCAATCGAGACCCACTCCGGATTGTAGTCGGGCCAGATCCACGGGAAATTAAAGTGCCCGTTCGGGTCCTGCATCACCAACAATACATCGCGACCGATGTACAGACCTTCGGGTACTCCCGGCAGAGGCGGCATGCTGTCGCCCGGCGGCTGTTCGATAGACCAGACATCGGTCGACCAGTTGATGGCTAACTCTATATATGATGGTCCAGGACCGAACGGAAAGACATCAAAATCAATAAACGCTTCCTTGTGCCGTGCGGGATCGTAGGGGTGATCGTAGAACCAGATGTTCCACCAGGATTCTTCAGGATAGAAGTACCAACCTTCACCGTAGGCGTTCTCACCGTCGCCTTCGATGACCATTCCTCCCGGATCCATTACAACAAAGAAGGCGTTGTACACTGTGTCTGCCGTCGCGCCCGGCTCGAACAACTCCTGCCAATCCATAGCGCCCTGATTGAAGCGCGCAATGGCCGTGGTCGTGCCCGCGTAGTCATCCAACTGCGAACCTGGGCAACCTTCGAATTCGATCTGGTAAGTGACATCAAAGAAACTCTCGACCCACCAGTTCGGATCATCGAGATACTCAGAAACCGTTGTGTGCCCAGGGCTGGGCAGACCGAAATCGTAACCGCCGGTAACACGGAACGTGCAAAAGTCCGGGTCGCCGAACAGTTCGCCCTGCAACCGGAAGACCATAATGTCGAACGACTGAACCGGGTCGCCCGGATTGCGCGGGCCGGTATGGATTTCGAGTTCGACCGGTACCGCCAAATGGCGATTGAATCCGGCCAACGAGCCGGTGCCGCGCACCGTAAGATCGAGCGTCGCCCAGAAGCAATGATAGTCGCCGCCCAGGCTGCCGCCCGCGTCTTCACACTGGCCCGGGGGCAACTGACCGGAACAGAGCGTGACGCCACCGGTGCAGCCGTAATCCGTAAAGAACGCTTCCATCTCAATAGTAGTGCCCGGCGGCAGACCGTCGATGATCATCATCGGCTCCTGGCCGACATAATCGCAGCCCATTGCCGGCAGATCGACCGTGCCGCCGCCGTTGTCCGGAGCGGTGCAGGTGGCCGTGCCGTATACGGCGTCGTCGAGATGGTGTTCAACTGAAGATTTCCATCCCCACTTCGAACCCGGATCATCGACGTCGGTGTCGGCCGTGATCTCCAGCCAATAGACCGTCTGAGCCTGCTGCACGAACGGGTCGGGGATATTGAAGATATTGTACTGATAATAGTTGTCGTGGTCGGGATAGGTATAGGTGCCGGTCGTCGGATCGTACCAGCCTTCCCACAATTGCGGGTCCGGCGTGATGTGCTGCACGATCACATCGTCGATCAGTATGTACCTCGTCCACAACTTAGTTCCCGGCATACTCCAGGTGGCCGGGTCGCCGGGGTCGGGATCCGGGACGTTGGAGTAAATCGAAATCCGGAAACCGTTGATGGCGCCGGTGCTGCCATCGAACCACGATCCCCAAAAATGTATCTCGTTGACCGGACCGTCTTCAGAGCACGTCCAGTCATCGGCTAATGGTTGACCGAAACTGGCCAGAACGTTCCACCCTTCCTCATCAGGTGTTTGAGGAAAGTGCATTTTGTGGCCGTCGCTCGGTATCCAGTCGGCCAGCACCACAAAAGTGCAAAAACCGACCAGCACGGCAAGCGCGGCCAAACTCAAAAGTACTCTTCGCATGAGACTCCTCCAAGAAATCCTCGGGCTGCAGACGCCCTCAAGACTCTGCCTAAAGTTGAAGTTAATTTGTCAATTTCACCAAGCCCTGCAGTGCTCGGATATTCGCCGCGGCGGAAATGGCGCGCATTCTCCCGGACCAACAGGTCTGAAGTAAGACACCACAACAACTTCAACTGATCCTGCAATCGAGATCCGCACTACTTCTTCACGCCGGTGTAGGAAACACAGACAGAGCTAAAGACATCCATCCTCCACCAGGAAGATACCAGCGCAAGCCGCTGGTGTCAAGCGGTTTCCTGATAAATGGATACTCTTTTCTACGTTGACCGGTCGGCGTCGGATTCTGTGGTCGGTTAATTGGGCAAGACTGTCTTGACGCCGCCTGGACATATTTTAGATCGACCGATTGAGCGATGTTCTGGAGGGGGTAGTGGATACGTGAGCAACCCTGCGATCCCGCCACGCGCGAACAGGCTGTGTCGTAACCGTCGTTCAGAGTGGTGGTATGGGAGGTCGTTTTCGTCAGTAACGTTTCTTTCCGTTCAAATCGTCGTCTGATCGGTCAATATGTTCATGATTCTGCAAACATCGGCGTCATATCTCAAGAAAGACACAAATTCCCCCTCA
>SDBU01005757.1_pt1 | contig 14726 bp, 11 predicted proteins | sample 2277071 | NCBI WGS metagenome assembly SDBU01 (sample SAMN10397929, study PRJNA504765) | marine sediment metagenome | isolation source: marine sediment core GS08_GC12, 126 cmbsf | place: Arctic Ocean: Gakkel Ridge, Loki's castle | collected 2008
CGGAAACCTCGCCTTCGTGGCGGAGCGACGGGAGATTGCCCAAGATGGCAAACGGACCTCCGCGTACGTGACCGCCGCATGAAAACGTCGCGATTCTTCGCGGCGAAGAAGAAATCTATACTCGCAATAGAAGGCTAAGTCCGACAGACTCCTAACACCGAACACCGTTAAGGGGTTGGACATGCGGCAATTCGCCGGGTACATCTTCGACTTGGACGGCACGGTCTACCTGGGTGATGGGCTCATCCCCGGTGCTGATCAGGTCATAAAGGGCATTCGCGAGAGCGGCGCAGGCGTGGCCTTTCTCTCCAACAATCCCACACGCTCGCCTGAGGAATACGCCGACAAGCTCACGCGACTCGGAATAGCGGTCGAGCCCAATAGCATCATAACTTCAGCGTGCGTGCTGATTGAGGAGCTTCAGCGTGAGGCCCAAGGCGCACGGCTGGTTGTCATTGGCGAAGAGAGGTTCCGGCGTCGCCTCATGCGCGCAGGCTTCAGCCCGGCGCCGACTCCCGCAGAAGCTGACTTCGTGATCCTCGCCGCCGACAGGACCCTGCACTACGGGAAGCTTCTTTCCGCGTATCGGGCTGTGAAACACGGAGCCCGTGTCTGGGCCACGAATCCTGACCGCACCTGGCCTGTCGAAGATGGGGAGATCCCGGGTTGCGGAACAATCATCGGCGCAGTGGAGGCGTGTACGGGCCGGAAGGTTGAGCGCATCCTGGGAAAACCCCGGCCGTTGATGCTCGAACTGGCCGCCAGCCGCTTGGAGTGTCCCCTCACAGACTGTCTCGTAGTGGGAGATCGGCTTGAGACCGACATCCTCATGGCCCGGCAGTCGGGATGCCAGAGCGCCCTGGTTCTCACGGGCGTCACGACCCGGGACATGCTCGCCACGTCAAGCATACAGCCGGACTATGTTCTGGAGAGCATGGCGGAGATTCGGTAGTCGGTTCCGGGGTCGACCGACCTTGCGGCTGTTTTTTTGTGTCCGTATAATATGGATGGATTCTGCAATTATCTTGCGAATATCGAGCGTGTGGCGCCATGCCTTTGCTTAAAGTCAAGGGGCTGAGGAAGTCTTACGGCCGCCGCGAGGTGGTCAGAGGCATTGACTTCGGCGTGGACGCCGGCGAGATCGTGGGCCTGCTGGGCCAGAACGGCGCGGGCAAGACGACCGCGTTCCGCATGACGATCGGAATGATCCCCAGCAACGGCGGACAGGTGCTCTTCAACGGCGAGGACATTAGTCGGCTGCCCATGTACCAGCGTGCGCGCCGAGGCATGGGATATCTTTCCCAGGAGCCTTCCGTTTTTCAGCGTCTCACAGTCTCCCAGAACGTGGAGGCGATCCTTGAGACGTTGCGTCTCAGCCGAGCCGAACGTAAGCAGCGCCTCGAAATCCTGCTCAAGAGGCTGGGGCTAACCCATCTGGCCGATGCCAAGGGATACACGCTTTCCGGTGGAGAGCGGCGGCGACTGGAGATCACGCGCGCGCTCGTGACCGAGCCTAAGCTTCTCCTGCTGGACGAACCTTTCAGCGGCGTGGACCCGAAGGCCGTGAACGAAATCCGGCAGATCATCCTCCCTCTGCGCGACTCCGGGATCGGCATCCTCCTGACCGACCACAATGTCTACGACACCCTCAGCGTCACCGACCGGTCCTACATCATCTACGACGGCAGGATAGAGGCCAGCGGCACCCCCGAGGAGCTTCTCGATAACCCCCGTGCACGGGAACTGTACCTGGGCGACCGACTGGACATCAGTCACATTGCCCGTCCGGAGGCCGGCAGAAAGCCTCAAAAGTGAGGCCGCGGACGCGTCCCAGGCCGATGGCTTTCTCACGTTCTCATAGTCCCACGTTCCCCCCTTCATAATGTAGTGCACAAGGATGAGGGGCGAAGGATGAAGGACGCTGCACGTCACGCCTCTATTCATCCTTCGTCATTCATCCTTCTCTTCGAGAGGACACCTGCGGCGCATGAATCAAGGCCCGTCGGAAACGGAATCCCGCCTCTCCTCCGAACTCATCGAACGGGATCGGCGCCATCTCGCCGACCATGTGGGTCTGTCTGTTATGGGCCAGTGCGCCGCCTTTGTGGCCGGCCTGGGGTGCATGGTGCTCACTACGCGCCTGCTCGGGCCGGCCGGCTACGGCCGTCTCGAACTGTTCTTCATGTTCGTCGCCGTGCTTTCGCAGGTGGTGGTGGGCTGGGCGAACCTCGGGCTGGTGCGGTTCGGTCGCGAGGAGTTCGGCAGGCGAAGGTCTCTGGCGGAAAGCTTCGGCGCGCGGATCGTGCTGCTCGCAGCGTCTCTGGGGGCGGCAGGTGCCTTGCTCTTCGGGTTGAAGGGCCTGCTGGACTCCTATCTGGGACTGAGCTTTGCCCCGCATCTTCTGCTGCTTGCCTACGTGGCGCTGAACGAGTCGTTCGTCATGATCGGCAGGGTGTTTCAGATCATCGGGAATTTCCGAGCTTACGCCGCCTCCGCATTCGGACTGCAAGCGCTGAAGTTCGTGTTCGTCTTGCTCGTCTTTGTCATTCTCGGGTGGCAGGCCAGTATTGCCGGGGTTATCGGAGTTCAGCTCGTCGCCATCGCTGTCGTTCTGGGAGTGTGCAGCCTGGTTCTGCCGTCGCGGGGCCTCCTGCCCTTTCGTCCGAGGCCTGCGGCGTTACGCCGGCTCTTTCGCTATTCCTGGCCGCTCATGCTCGGCGGGCTGTCCGTCCTTGTGGTGGACTGGGTGGACCTCTCCGTCATCAGGCACTTTCGCTCAGTCGAAGAGGTGGGTTGGTATGCCGTATCCTATCGGCCCGTAATCATCGTAACGCATCTGCGGATCGCGTTTATCGGAGCCGTACTGCCGCTGGTGGTCTCGCTTGCCGTGGAACGGCGGCACGACAGCCTGAACTGGTTTCTGGATGAGGCGCTGCCGCAGGTGGCTTGGGTCATGGGTGCCCTGTGTATTGTCGGAGCGGGCGCAATGGAAGCCATACCGCTTGTCTTGGGCGGAGACTATCGGCCCTCCGTAGTCCCGTGCCAGGTGCTCATGGCCGGGATGGGCTTCTCGGTCATTGCGGCTCTCCTCGCGGCGCTGCTTCGAGCCATGGATCGCGTTCGACCGACCGTGGTGGTTGGCATGGTCCTGGCCGCGCTGAATCTTCTGCTGGACCTGGCACTGGTGCCGCGACTCGGAATCATCGGAGCCGCAGCAGCGACGACGATCTCTTTCGCCGTGGCCGGCATATTGTGTTTTCCGATCGTGAACGCAGTGCAGCACCTCCGGGGAAGCGCGCCCGGCCGTCGCTATGCGACGCTGTTCGGACTCGCCGGGCCACTGGTCTTCGCCGGTTGCGCGGTATCGCTGCCGCGGACGTCCTGGCGCCTCGCCGCGTGCGCCGCGATTCTGGCAGGCTCCGCGCTCAGCGCCCGCGCCATCGGCGTCTTTCGCGCGTCCACACTCGAAAAGCTCGAAGACTTGGCCATGCCCGTCTTTGTCAGGACGCTGACCCGATGGTTCTATCGCACCATCGGCCGATAAACCGGTATCCTATGGAGGCCACGAAGACACCGGGACGCCGAAAACGAATATAGAGCCGGTTTGAAAGTCCTCGTGTCTGCGCGGCTTTGTGGCAGGCAAATGAAGGTCCTCCTGGTCAACAAGTTTTACTACCTGTCCGGCGGCGCGGAGCGGTACGTCTTCGAATGGGAACGGCTGCTGCGCGAGCACGGCCATGAGGTGATCACCTTCTCCATGCGCCACCCGCTGAATCGGCCGAGCGCGCAGGAGCGATTCTTCATCAATCGAGTGAGCTTCGACCACGAGCTGTCCTACACGCAGAAGCTGCGTTCCGCCTGCCATTCGATCTGGTCAACCGAGGCCGGACAAAGGATGTCGGCATTGTTGGAATCGGAGGGACCGCCGGACGTCGCTCACGTGCACTCCATCGTCTATCAGTTGACACCAGCGGTTCTCGCACCCCTGCGGGAACGCGGGATACCCATCGTGCAGACGTGCCACGAGTATGCCCACATCTGCGTGAACCAGCGGCTCTATGATCAGCGCCGCAATGCGATCTGCGAGTCCTGCCTGCGTCGGGGACGCCTCTCGCCGCTGTGGCGCCGCTGCATCAAGGGGTCCTTTGCCGCGAGCGCGGCGGGCTGCGCGGCCGGGTTGACGGACGTCTTCATCGGCCGGAGCCGCGACACCATCCACCGCTTCTTCACGCCCAGCGCGTTCATGCGGCGCAAGATGATAGAGGGCGGCATGCCGCGGAGGCGGGTCTTTCATGTCCCAAACTTCGTCAATCTCGATGAAATCCAGTCGTCGGATGAGCCGGGCGAATTCATTCTTTTCCTGGGCCGTCTCGTCCGGCAAAAGGGGGTTCTCACCTTTTTGGAGGCGGCGGAGCGAGTCCGGCATGTGCCGTGCAGATTAGTGGGCGGCGGGCCATTGGAGACGGTCGTTCGACGCCGGGTTCAGGAGCGAAATCTGACCAACGTACAAGTCCTCGGACATCAGGACGGCGAGGCCCTTTGGCGCCAAGTGCGCGGGGCTCGGGCCGTGGCGGCGCCGTCCGAGTGGTACGAGCCATTCGGCCTTGTTATTCTGGAAGGCATGGCGGCTTCAAGGCCAATAATCGCCACGCGCATTGCCGGCCCGGCTGAGATCGTGTCACATGGCCGGGACGGAATTCTCGTGTCTCCGGGAAGCGCCCAGGAGCTTGCCGCTGCTTTCCAGACCCTCTGGCAGAGCCCCGATCAGGCGCGCCGGATGGGCCGCAAGGGCCGCGAGAAGGTCGAGTCACAATACAGCGCCGATCTACATTATCGGCGACTGATGCACCATTACCAAGAGGTCATCTCGTGAAGCCAGTGGACGCGGTTCTGGCGGTGACTTACCGGTGCAACGCCAAGTGCGCCATGTGCGGCATATGGAAGGCCGATCCGGGCCGTGAGATCGCCCCAGAGACATATCGCAAACTGCCCGCCACTCTGCGCGACGTCAACCTGACCGGAGGCGAGCCGTTCCTTCGTGAGGACCTGCCCGCGATTCACGAGGCCGTCAGAACCGCCAGCCCCGGCGCACGGACCGTGATAAGCACCAATGGCCTGCTCACCGACCGGATCGTGTCGCAGATGCGCGAGATCGTGCAGACCGAACCTCACGCGGGCATGGCCGTATCTCTGGACGGTCCGCGGGACGTGCACGACCGACTGCGCGGCGTGCGCGGCGCCTATGAAAAGGCCCTCAACACCGTCAACGCCCTCCAGGACGCCGGCATAGCCAACCTGCGCCTCGCCTTCACCGCCACGCGCGAAAACGTTCACTGTTTGAATCAAGTGTACGATCTGGCTCGCGAACTGGGCGTTCAGTTCACGTGCGCCGTCCAACATGGGTCGTCGCACTATTTTCATCTCCCTCCGCCCGAGGAGCGCCTGCCGGCCGACGAACTGGGGAGACAACTCGCGCGGGTGATACGCCGCGAGCTTCGCTCGCTCTCGCCCAAGCGCTGGGCCAGGGCGTATTTCATGGCCGGGCTCTACCGTTTCGAGACCAAGGGCGACCGACCGTTGAGCTGCAGCGCCGGCCGTGACTTCTTCTTTATGGACCCTTCGGGCGACATCTACACGTGCAACGTAGCCGAGTTCCGCATGGGCAATCTGGCCCGGCAAGATTTCGACGAGCTGTGGAACTCTCCCCAGGCCGGGGACGCACGGATGAAAGCAGCGCAATGCCCGGCGGGCTGCTGGATGATCTGCACAGCCCGCACTGCGATAAAGCGGCACGGACTTCGCGTGATCGCCTGGGCTCTGAGGCGCCGCCTTACGGGCGTTGACCTGAAGGAGAACGAGTCGTGCGGATCGCCATGATCGGCCAGAAAGGCATTCCAGCCACGTACGGCGGCGTGGAGCGCCACGTGGAGGAGCTTTCGGCGCGGCTGGCCGACCTGGGACACGAGGTAACCGCCTACTGCCGGCCTCACTACACGAAAGTCCGTGGCACCCATCGTGGCGTCCGGCTCAAGATCCTCCCCAGCGTCCCCACCAAACATCTGGACACCATCACCCACACCGCCCTTTGTTCGGTCGATTCGGCCTGCCGGGGATATGACGTCGTTCACTTCCATTCCATCGGGCCGGCGCTGTTGGCGTTCGTCCCGCGACTTCTGCGACGCTGCGCCGTGGTAGCCACAGTGCACGCGCTGGACTGGCGCAGACGCAAATGGGGTCCATTCGCGAGATGGTGGCTCCGTCGAGGCGAGTGGGCCGCCGCGCACTTCTCTCACCGGGCGATAGCCGTCTCCCGCGGCATGGCTGACTACTTCCGCGACAAAGGCAACGAGGTGACGCACATCCCGAACGGCGTCCCGGAGCCGCACAGAGAACCGATCCGGGAACTCTCGCGATTCGGTCTTGCCGATGGCGAGTTTGTGCTGTGGCTCGGCCGCTTCGTGCCCGAGAAACGGGTTGAGGATCTCGTTGAGGCGTTTTCCGCGTTACCCACGGAGAAGAAGCTGGTCCTCGCTGGAGAGATAAACGAGGCGGACGCTTACGTCCAGCGCTTGAAGGCCGCGACAGGCGGGGATTCGCGGATTGTCTTCTGCGGCGGACTGTACGGTCGCGCCAAGGCCGAGGCCTTGACCCATGCGTGTCTGTTTGTGCTCCCCTCGGAGGTGGAGGGCTTTCCCATAACGCTTCTGGAGGCCATGCGCTACGGCCTACCGGTTCTGGCGAGCGACATCCCCGAGAATCTCGAGGTGCTCGCTCCAGGCCGGAACGGGTTCGTGTTCAAAACCGCTGATCCGTCGTCGCTCAGGAAGGAGATGGGCCACATACTGCAAGACCCTGCGCGCGCAGCCGCGGCAGGCCAAATCGCCGAAGAGGACGCCCGTCGCTACGACTGGGATTCCATCGCGCGTCAGACCCTGTCCCTCTATGAGGCCGCCCTCGCCCAGGCGCGAAAGCGCACGAGGAGATGAGGGGTCGTGGATCGGTGGAAGGTCTGGGGTGGGGGGAGGAGCGGTTCTCGGTGGTCGGTGTTTGGTGTTCGGCTTTCTGCAGGGGTAATCGCCTACCTTCTCCGAACACCGAACACCAACCACCGACCACCCATTTGTTCTCCCTCTCAAGCCACGTCTTTTCGGACGCGAAGGGCCAAGGCCGTACACACCGCAAGCAGACACAGGGTCGCCGGCAAGAGCGGGGTCAGGATTTTCGTAAAGGGAATGGCTATCCCGATCAAGGCCGCCGCGTAAGCCGCAATAACCCACCCCCATCCCGACGCCTTTCCATCTTTCATCATCAGCATGCGCACCAGAACCGCTGAGAGCGGCAGGAGCAGCAGGACGTGGTGCGTGGTGAGCGACACGTGGCTCAGCAGCAGGATCCCCGGCCCGACAGTGGCCATCAGCGCCGCTCGACGGCTACTGCCTTCCTCGCCGGCAGGGCAGAAGATCCAAAGACCAAGCAGGCCCAATCCCAGGCAGACGTGGATTGCCTGCGTCAGCCTGAGAACGGTCTTGGCCTCGAGCGTTGCCACATTCACGCGGGCGGAAAACCATTGTGTCTTCGCGTCGATGGGCCGCAGATACCTGAAAAGCGCGGCGGAGAGAGACTGGTTCGATGCGCGAGTCGGAGGGCCAACGGACTCCCTTAATCCACCTGAACTGTACGGCGCCACCACATTGCGATACCAGGACAGGTGCAATTCCCATGCTCTGCCCGGACCCCAGAGCAGCACCGGCAGGACAATTGTGCACATGACGGCGCCGGCCGCCATTCCCGCCAGCGGCCGCCATCTGCGCCGGCACAGGAAATACAGCCCGAACAGGCCCGGCAGGACCTTGAACGACGCCGCAAATCCCAACAGCACTCCTGCGAGCAGCCCTCTCTTTCCCCGCACTGTCCACGTGAACGCGGCCGCCACGGGCAGGAGGACGAACATGTCCGACTCGGATCGGCTCAGCACGTTGAGGACCAGAGGGGAGATCATTATGAAGATAACAGCGAAGACGCCGAACCGACTCTTCCCATCCCACCATTTGGAACAGCAGTGGGCCGATAGGAGCGCGAAGGCGAAGCCCATTGAATAGAATAGAGAACTGCCCAGCCCGCGAAGCGCCCAAACGGCCGTAAAGGGAAAGAACGCGACGGCGAAGAACGGAGGATAGGCCCGAAGATGGCCAAGGTCCGTGTAAGGGTCTATCCCTTCGAGGACGGCGCCCCAGGCCACCCGCCTGAACCCGCGAAACTCTGAAGTGCGATACTTCGCCTGACGGTCATCATCCGTTCCGATCGCCATCGGCGATGAGTAGGACAGGCGCTGCACGAATTTCCGCCTGGGAAATTCGGCCCTCCAGACCGCGTTCACGCCGGTGATGAGGAAAGCGAGGACCGCCGCCGCCCAGAAGAGACGGCGACCCAGCCTGGTCTCGAGGGCTTCAACGGTTCTCTGCAAGAAGGAATGCAGCCTGTTCGGGAAGTGCATTTTTTGGCCGGCTCAGCTCAATCGTTGTTCTCGAACCCAACTGGCCTCTTCGACGTCACATTTCGCCGGAGAAGACCCTGCGCCGCTTTGATTCCCATCTCGATGCAATGATCGCCGCCTGTGTAGCGAAAGAGCCCGTTGCGGCCCACGGCTTGCAGGTTCTCCAAACGTCGCAGAAAGGCGATGACCCTGTCGAGCCGGCGGCGATAGTCGCCGATGTAGAGCGGATACGCCTTGGGCACGCGAACCACGCAGCCGCCCTCGAGGATGTTTTCTTTCACGAGGCCAAGTTCAGTCAGACGGTGAGCCGTCCGGTCTATCAAAGACTCGTCCGACTCGCACCAGACAGCGTCGTGGTCGAAGCAGAAGACGTCCACTGCCAGGCCGGTCTTGTCCGAAGGCGCCATAGCCGGGCTCCAGTTCTTCGGCTCGTGCAGCCGACCGAAGAACACGTCCTTCCCGGGAAAGTAGATCCAGTGGTCCGCCGTGACCCGCTCCACGTTCAGGGCGAGGAACACGATGATCAGGTCCCTGTATCGCAGGCCGGAGGCAGCCTCCTGCACGGCGGCCGGAGCCGCCGGGGAAAGCATGTTCACCAGGTCGGATATCGGGATGGTGCTGACGACCTGATCCGGTGCGCAGGCGCTCTCCCTGCCGTCCTCCAGATAGACCACGCGAACGACGCGGCGCCCGTCGTGCTCAACGCGCGACACGGGTGCGCGCAACTTCACGGATCCAGACGGCAGTGAGGCGGCCATGGACTCCGTAATGCGGCCGAATCCCAGGCGCGGGTAGAGAAAGCGACTGATAAGGGTGTGCGAAGGTCGGCGCCTCGGCACGATCATGTTCCGCACGGCCTCGCGGAACGAGAGGCCCTTGATGCGCTCATCGGCGAAGTCCGACTTGAGCGCCGTACATGGGACGCCCCATACCTTCTCGCTGTACGGCTTGAAGTATATCTCATAAAGCTTACGGCCGAACCGACCGACCAGCCAGTCCTCCAGGTTCCCCTCCGGCGAATTGCCAAACGCCCCGCGAATGCGCTGAGCGCCGTAGCTCGCCGCGACCGAAAGCGCACCGAGTGTCCCGAGTGCCGAGAGTGCGTTGAAGAAAGTCAGCGGGTAGTCGACGTACCTCCCGGCGAAGTGGATGTGGCTCGACCGACGCACCGTCGTCAGCTCATCTCCGAGAAGCTCGCGCACGAGGTCCAGGACGGCGCTGTTCTCCGTGTGTAGCCGATGCCCGCCCAAGTCGAAACGGAAACCGTCGTAGCTCACGGTTCTGGATGCGCCCCCAACCCATTGCGTGGCCTCAAGCACCTGCACTGGAACGCCGCCTCTCGACAGAACGAAGGCTGCGCTCAGGCCGGTCAGGCCCGCGCCCAGCACTGCCGTCGAAAATGGAGCGCTTCGTCCGGTTTTCATCGTTCGCTCTGAACGCCCGCAATGTCAGCCAGGGAAAGAAACTCGCTGCACGTCACGGCCCGATCGCCGAACCTGTCCAGGACGCGACCAAGAATCTCCCAGGCCGGCTCTCCGGCGCGGCGTCGCAGAAGAGCACGCCACGGCATGGGAAGCACCTTTGCCAGACTGGGCGACGCCAACTCGTGAAGATGGAGGTAGAACGTCGCTGCACGGTCCGAGACAAGCCGTTCACCCAAGGGCGAAAGAAGCCTGAGATAGGTCAGGCTGAACGGTATCCACCCCGTGCCCATGGACGTGGTGGGAATCTCCGTCACGTGTCCATGGCGTTCGATGCGCCATCTCGACGGTCTGATATTGCGAGGCGAAGGATACACTGCACCCACTGAGCAGTCGTATTCGTAGCCGGCCCGCGCCAGAAGATCGAACCAGCGGCGTGGTCTCCTCAGATAAGAAGCCCGGAATCCTATGACGCGCTCCCCCGTGGCCGCGGAAAGCCGTTCGCGTGAGGTCGAGAGCTCCTCCAGGACCTCATCCTCAGTCATTGTCGACAGTGGACGATGCGTCAACCCGTGCGATGCCAACTCATGGCAAGGTGTCAACTCCTGCAGCACGTCGCCGCAAGCCTCCAGAAGACTCGCCACCACGAAGAATGTGCCGCGCACGCCCCGCTCTCGCAGCAGCCGACACAGCCGGGGGAGAGTTTCCTGCACTGAGCGACATCCGGCCACTCCCCAGTCCGGCTCTACGTCAATCGTAAACATAAAGGGATGCAATCGTCTGCGACACCTTTGCTCAAGACAATAGGACAGCCGGCTTGTCGCCACCCCGAACCTCGGCAGCCCAGGAAGAGTTTATCAGTGTCGTCAGCGTTGGACAACATCAGGTAACGTAGCCGTGTGACCCTTTACGTCCGCGACCAGCTTCCCTGCTTGCCCTTACTGGCCGCGGTTCATCTGAAGGGGTCTCCGCATCCCGGCTTGGTCATCAGGTCGATCGGGAGACTTATCAGGCCGGCGTGTTGACATCCCGCCCAGACGCGCTATTGTATTTGTTCAACAGACGAAGGGTCCTGGGGCCGACAAGCCCCTAAGATGAAGGAGCTATCAGTATGCCCAGCACTGTCCTTTTTGCATCCGCCGAAGTGAGCCGGACCAGAAAGAGCCTTGTCGAACAGATGGGCAATCTGTTCGACGCCGCCGCCGGACGTGAGATCGTCGGCACAGGCGATCTTGTGGCCGTGAAACTCAGCTTCAGCGAGGTGGGCAATACCGCCTACGTACGCCCCCCACTGGTCCGCGAAGTGGTGACAAAGGTCAAGGAACATGGCGGCAAGCCGTTTCTGACTGACGCGAACACGCTGTACGCGGGCGGCCGGTCCAACACGGTTGATCACATCGAGACTGCGGTCCGGAACGGCTTCGCCTACTCCGTGGTGGACGCCCCGATCATCATCGCGGACGGGCTGCGCGGTAAGTCATACGTGGACGTGCCCATCGACCAGAAGAACTGCAAGTCTGCTCGCATCGGCGCGGAGGTGTACTACGCGGACGGCCTCATCAGCCTCGCCCACGTCCATGCGCATCCGGCCACAGGACTCGCCGCCACCTTCAAGAATATCGGCATGGGCCTCGGCAGCCGTGCAGGCAAACAGGCCATGCATTCCCAGAAGGACCCGCCCAAAGTGGACCGCCGCAAATGCGTCGGGGACGCCGAGTGCATTCGGCAATGCCCTGTCAATGCCATCAAACTGGTGGGGGGCAAGGCGAAGATCAACGGCAAGGTCTGCATTCGCTGCGGCGAATGCACGGTAACCTGCCCCCACGGCGTCATCGCCATAAGATGGGGCGACGAGCCCGGCCTGCTGCAGGAACGGATTGTGGAATATGCCCTCGCCATCCTCAAGAACAAAAGAAAGAAATGCCTTTTCTACGCCATCATGCTGGACGTGACGCCGGACTGCCTCTGCTGGAGCATGAGCGACAAGCCGTTCATTCACGATGTGGGCATCCTGGCTTCCCGCGACCCCGTCGCCCTGGAGCAGGCCACGTTCGACATGGTCAACGCCCAGGAAGGACTGAAGGACAGCAGGCTGCCAGGGGGCCACAAGAAGGGGGCGAACAAGTACGCCGCTCTGGTCCCTGAGGAAGACAGCGAAATCACCATGCGCTACGCTGAGCAGCTCGGACTGGGCCGGCGGAATTACCGCATCAAAGAGATTTGAACGGTAAAAGGGGTCAGGCTACTTTTCGCGAAAGGGAGACCACGGGAGGCTGACTGACGCGCCGTTCCAGGGTATACTCGAATGTAGAGAGGGCAAGCCGTACGGAGGAACCCCGACTATGTCGCAGTCACACAGTGAACACAGGACATGGTTCAGATGGGGCTTGGCCTTTTTGACGGTTGTGATCGTGGCCGGCGCGGGCCTGCTGTGGCGTACGACGGCCGGCAACGAGGCGGCCCAGCCGGCCCAGGCCGAGCAAGAGACGACACCGAGCATCCCGGCGCCGGAGACGGCGGCCGAGAAGCCCCCGGAGAAGTGGACCCCTCCTGATTTCACGGCCCGGCAGGGTGAACGCGACGCCATGGTGCGCGTCATACGGAATGTGCCTTATGGTCTCAAAGATGAAGCCATACTGAAGGCCATGACCTCAGTGCCGCGCCATGAATTCGTACCCGATAGGCAGAAGCGCCGCTCCTATGCCGACACGCCGCTTCCCATCGGCTATGGCCAGACCATTTCCCAGCCGTACATCGTGGCGGAGATGACGCGACAACTGAAGCTCACGCCCGATTCCCGAGTGCTGGAGATCGGGACCGGCTCCGGTTACCAGGCGGCCGTGCTGACGGAGCTCACAACCCACGTCTACACGATCGAGATCATCAAGCCGCTGGCGGACTCGGCCCAGGAGCGCCTCAAGCGCCTGGGCTACGACGTGGTCCAAGCGCAGCACGGAGACGGCTACTACGGCTGGCCGGAGCATTCTCCCTTTGACGGCATCATCGTCACGTGCGCGGCGGGCCAGATCCCTCCTCCGCTCATAGAGCAGCTCAAGCCCGGCGGACGCATGATCATCCCGGTGGGCCCGGTCTTCGGGGCGCAGTCGCTCATGCTCATCATTAAGGACGAGGATGGCACAATCCGCAGCCGTTCGCTCATGCCGGTGCGCTTCGTCCCCCTGGTTCGCAAAGATGCACCGGACGACTGACCACCTGCCCACAGCCAGGACGCGGCTGGCTGTGGGGCTGATCTCGCTGGCCGTGATCGGGCTCGAACTCGCCTCCATGCGCGCACTGTCCCTGCGCTTCTGGCATCACCTGGCCCACATGGTCATCGCAGTGGCCCTTCTCGGATTCGGCGCCAGCGGCACAGCCGTTGCCCTGCTTCGACGGCCCATCCTTGCCAGACATCGGCAGTGTCTTTGCTTTCTGGGGATGGCCTTCGCCCTGAGCGTTCCAGTGACCTACTGGGCGGCCCAACACGTGCCGCTGAACGTACAGTTCATGGCGTGGAGTCTGACGCGCGAGACGCTCAAGGTCGCGGCGATCGAGATGCTGATGTTCGTGCCGTTCCTGTTCGCCGGTGCGTTTATCGGGGCGGCGTTGATGGACCTGCCGGAGCGCACGGCCGGACACTACGCGGCCAGTCTGGTGGGCTCAGGCATTGGCGCAGTGGCCGCCGTCGCGCTCATGCACGTGCTCGACACCTACGGGCTTATCATGTCCATGGCGGGTCTCGGCTATCTGGCCGGGGCGGTGATGGTTCCGTGGAGGCGACGGCGCACAGCCGCCATTGCCGTCGGCGTGGCGGTCGGCGTGGTGCTGCTCGGGCTCATGGCGCCGCACGAGCCGGCCATTTCTGAATACAAGATGCTGCCGCTTTACAAGAGCATGCCGGGCACGGAGGTGCTATATCGCCGTGAGGGGCCGCTTGGGCGGATTGATGTGGTAGCGGGTCCGTCCATCCACAGTGCGCCTGGCCTGGGTCTGCAGTACACGAGCCCGCTACCGCAGCATGTGCTGATCATCGCCGACGGTCACGGCACAACGGAGGTGTATGACGTCAAGGAGAAGGCCGATTGGGCGTTCCTGGATCATCGGACCTCCGCACTGCCATATCACCTGCGGGACAAGCCGCGCGTACTCGTCATCGGGGCGGGCGGGGGAAGCGATATTGGGCTGGCGCTCTACCATGACAGCGCATCCGTCACGGCGCTCGAGATGAATCCTCAGATCATCGGCGCCATGCGCGGTCCACTTGCGGACAGGGGCGGCGCCATATATGACGCGCCCGGCGTGCGGCTGGTCAACGCGGAGGCCCGTGGATATCTCGCCTCCTCGGCGGAGAAGCACGATATCATCCAACTGCCGGTGGTGGAGGCGTTCGGCGCGTCTGGTGCCGGGGTGTACGCGGCGCAGGAGTCGTACCTCTACACCGTGGAGTCTCTGGGGGCCATGTTCGCTCATCTCACGCAAGACGGACTGCTCTCAGTCACTCGCTGGGTGCGGACGCCGCCGCGCGACGGGCCCCGGCTCTTCAACCTGGCGGCGGCCATGCTCAAGGATCGGGAATTCGAGCCCTCGAATCATCTCGCCATGATCCGGAGCTGGGTGACCGTGACCGTGCTGATCGCCAGGAGGCCCTTCACGTCCCAAGAGCTTCACGACATAAGGACGTTCTGCAAGGATCGGTCATTTGACCTCTGTTATCTGCCGGACATGGACGAGTCGGAGGCGAATCGTTTCCACGAGTTGGACGATCCGTACTATTTCGAAGCAGCGCGGGCGATGCTGAGCGAGCGGCGCGAGGA
>SDBU01005758.1_pt1 | contig 14724 bp, 15 predicted proteins | sample 2277071 | NCBI WGS metagenome assembly SDBU01 (sample SAMN10397929, study PRJNA504765) | marine sediment metagenome | isolation source: marine sediment core GS08_GC12, 126 cmbsf | place: Arctic Ocean: Gakkel Ridge, Loki's castle | collected 2008
GAGCCGTTTGAGCTCAGAGAGAGTCATCCCACCATACTTGCTCTTCCAGCGGTGGATGGTGGCCGGTGAAACGCCGTGCTCCCGAGCAGCGTTAACCACTGGCATTCCCGATTCAACTTCTTTGAGAATTCGGAATACCTGCGTCTCCAAATACCTTCTTGTTTTTACTAGCCTTGCCTCCTGTAGTTATTTTACAGGAGTCTCGCATTTCAAGTGGACCTATTTTCGGGGGGCAGGCCAAGGAGGCTATCTTCATAACCTAAGAGCCTCTTTGTTTGAGCGAGTTCAAAGTCACTTACGGAAGTGTTTAGGGTTGAGTTCATAAGTTCAGTCACAATCTTTATTACATCGAGCAGAACAGCCTCCAAATTTGCCCCCTTAACAATAAATCACCTAACCTTTTCTTCCCGTCTGCGTTATAGTATACTGAAGGATGGATAGGAAATGGGAGGCTCCCTTATGAAAAAGTTAGTGTTAATAATAGCAGCTGTGCTGGTGATGTTACTGCTGGTGCCGGTTTCCTGTGCCAAGGCGCCATCAGAGGTAGTGCCACCAATGCCAGCACCAGCACCAGCGCCAATGCCAGCACCAGCACCTGAGCGGTATGAAGGCTATGGGGCTGGGGCTTTGCCAGCAACCGAAGAACGGATGATAGTCCGCACCGGGGAGATATCGCTGGTAGTGGAGGAAGTGGTTAATGCCCGAGATGAGATAGCCCGGCTAGCGGTAGGGTTTGACGGTTATGTGGTATCCTCCCGAATTTCAGGAGAGGAACAGGATATGAGGGGGTGGATTTCTATCCGGGTGCCAGATGACAAGTATGAACCGGCACTAACCGAACTCAGGGAGCTGGCGGTAAGGGTAAAATCAGAGAGCACCGATAGTCGGGATGTAACTGAGGAGTATGTTGACCTGACATCCAGACTCAAGAATGCTGAGGCAACCGAGGGTCAATACCTAGCCCTTCTGGAAAGAGCTGAGGTAGAAGAGACCATTAGAATTTATGAACTTCTACATCAGGTACGGCGTGAGATAGAGCAAATCAAGGGTCAGATGCAATATCTGGAGCGAACCTCGTCAATGAGTTTAATTTCAGTGCGTCTCGAGCCTGAGGCTACTGCCAAAGCGTTGGTTCGTGCCGGTTGGAGCGCTCTAGAGGCACTCAAATCTGCCGTCAGAGGCATTGTTACCTTCGGGCAATGGCTAGGTACGGCAGCTATCTGGCTTATAATCTTTTCTCCGGTGTGGGGAACTATACTTGGCGTTATTCTGTGGCGCCGCCACAGGAAGAAAAAGGCTTAGTGTTTTGATAACGAACTATAACAGATTAGCCCCAACACTACACGCTTCTTTCCACTGGCATTTTTGACAAAGTTTAAACGGGGTTTTCGGCTCAATCAGAGCCTGCCACTTGCCAGAAGTTAGGCAACTTCCGAATGATAAGCCTATTTCTTTCAACAGTATAGCATCCCATTTTCTAACTTCATCTTCATTTCCCAGTGGGCTGCTGCATCGCTCATCAATACACAGGGGACAAACCTTACACAGTTCATCCACACCTTCAATAACCATTACCTCGGCCTCGGGCTGTGACAGCAGCGTATTCTTTATTTTGCTTTCAACCTGGGAAAAAGCTGAGCCACGTTCCTCAAATGATACTCGCCAAAATCGCATGCAACAGATATGATGAGCCCGTAGCCTCATGACTCGTGAATCCTTGTTACCTCTAAAATTAGCAACTCAACTGAGCAGGTAGGCTCAGCTATTCATATTCACCGCGACTAACAGCACAAGCGATACAGGCTAAAAATAGGACTGCTGCCAACGCTAACCAGAACATCCAAGTGAGACCGCCAAATTCAGGAATTACCTCGGTGGCAGTAATAATACCCATCACTGTGCATAGCCCGCCAAAGGTACCAAGAATCCAGGCTAATATTCCCATAATGGAAACCTCCTTCTGTTTTTTAGCAATTACAGGCTAACTATACTAGATACCCTTTGGCTTTATTTTACCCCTATAGTTACTATATAATCAATGGTAAATAATAACATGAAGTTGGCCAATAATCTATACTTTTACCCTGAAAAAGGGATATTAGACTGCAATACCTATGTGATTAGGGATGCTGTCAGCATTATTATAGACCCGGGCTTTACCGAGTTCCTGCCAGCATTAATAAAAGATTTAGGTAAAGACGGTATTGAACCTAAAGACATTGATATTATCACCAATACTCACCTTCATGGTGACCATTGCTGGGCAAATGAGTCCTTCAAGGAAATCTCCGGAGCCAAGATTATCTCCCACCCTTTGCAGAAAAAGTTCTATGACATAACTGTTATCCAGACCTCAAAGTTTTTTGGCCTTCAACCCGTAGAGTTTAAGGAGGACAGCTCCCTGGATAATAACAGACTAATTACCGGAGATGTGGAATTTGAGCTTATCCCCTCCCCGGGACACTCCCCTGATAGCATCTGCTTTTACTGCCAAAAGGAGAAGATTCTGATTTGTGGGGATGTCATTTTTAATCATAATACAGGCAGGGTTGACCTGCCCGGTGGCAATGCTGATGAGCTTAAGCACTCAATAGAGGAGCTGTCACGGCTAGAAGTTGAGTATTTGCTTCCCGGTCATATGGATATTGTAAATGGTGTCGGAAAAGTTAAGAGCAACTTTGAATTCGTCAAGCATCATGTATTTGGCTGGTTATAAATGACATATTCTTTTCAGCTGGGACCAATCAGACCCCCGAGCGAGGCCTATTCTCTGCTTATCAGGGCAACCATAAACTGCCCGTGGAACCGGTGCAAGTTTTGTCACACTTACAAAGGGGAAAAATTTCAGCTCAGGTCAGTAGAAGAGATAAAGCAAGACATAAAAACAGCCAAGGTTATACAGGATAAGATAAAAGAGTTATCATGGAAATCAGGCTACGGAGGCAAGGTCAAAGAGGCAGCGGCTACGGTGTTTAATAACCCACCTAACCAAGCCTTTTACAATGTAGCTCTATGGCTTTATGCCGGCGGTGAGAGTGCCTTCTTGCAGGATGCCAACAGCTTAATAATGAAGACTAACGAACTGGCTGAGGTAATAAGATTCTTAAAAGAAACCTTGCCTAGTATAAAGAGAATAACTAGCTATGCCAGGTCAAAGACGGCAGCTAGAAAGAAATTGGAGGAGCTAACCGAGCTCCATGAGGCTGGCCTTTCTCGGCTGCATATCGGCTTGGAGTCAGGTTATGACCCACTACTTCAGTATATGGATAAGGGGGTTACTGCTGCTGAACATATTAAGGGAGGAAGAAAGGTGGTTGAATCGGGCATATCGCTATGTGAATATGTTGTCCTCGGGCTGGGTGGTAAGGAGATGTGGCGAGAGCACGCCACCCAAACAGCTAAGGTGTTAAGCGAGATAGACCCTGACTTCATCAGAGTTAGAACCTTATCTATTAATAACAGGATGCCTTTATATGATGAGGTAGAAAATGGCAATTTTATTCGGGCAACAGATGAGGAGATTCTAGAAGAGGAAAGACTGCTGATTGAGCACCTTGACTGCCACTCAAACTATGTAAGCGACCATGTTACCAATCTGCTACAGGAAATTGAAGGCAAATTGCCCCAAGACAAGGAAAAAATGCTGGCTTCTATAGATAGATTTCAATCCCTACCGCCCCAAGAAAGAACCAACTTCAGAGTGGGCAGAAGGGTCGGTATATATAGTCACCTGGATAACCTCTATGACTCAAACAAGCATCAAGCAGTTGAGCAGGTTATACACAAACTCGGTCAAGGTAGTAACCAGGTAGACGAAGAAACAATATACTGCTTAATGGAAGGATTTATATAAAGTCATGGCTAGCCTAGAGCAAGAGGTGGGAAACCTGCTTCGCCAGAAAGGGTTAACCCTGAGTATAGTCGAATCAGCCACTGCCGGGCTAATATCCCACCTGATAACTAATGTCCCTGGTAGCTCGGACTACTATAAGGGGTCGGTTACCGCCTATAGCAATGAGGTCAAGATTAAAGTAATCGGGGTGAAAGAGGATACCATCAATAAGTATGGTGCGGTGAGCTACCAGGTGGCTGAGGAGATGGCGTGGGGTGGCAGAAAAATATTAGCCTCAGATATATGCCTAGCTGATACCGGTATCGCCGGACCTACTGGAGCTACCATGGGAAAACCAGTAGGGCTATTCTATATTGGCTTATCACATAAGGCTGGAACCTATAGCCGGAAGCACAACTTCCAGGGAGACCGAGAGCAAAACAAGCGCGATGCTGCTGAGGCAGCCCTAAACTGGTTAAAGGAATACCTATTAAGCTTAAATAGCTAGGTATAGGCTCATAAATAGGTGTGCTGCTTCCTCGCCGCAGGTGATAAAGAAAGATTGTTTATCAACCTTACCCCTTGGTAAACCTTCAAAGAAGGAAAAAGAGAGCTCTCTATGTTAGGGAATCAGAATAAAGCAGACAGTAACCTAGCTACTGGTGAAGCAAAGGGCAAGCTGTTTTACGGATGGGTGATAGCAATAGCTAGTGCCGTCATCATGCTTGTTGCTGGCAATTTTCAGTATAGCTTTGGGGTTTTTCTCAAACCTCTAATCAGTCGGTTTGGTTGGTCAAGAACGGCTATTTCTGGCTCCGTCTCGGCTAGAAGCATGATAAGTGGGCTAATAGCCCCCGTAGCTGGTAGTCTGAGCGATAGGTATGGGGCTAGAAAATTCATGCTGATGGGAATTCTCATCATCGGGATAAGCTACCTATTATCATCTCAAATCTCTAGCCTTTGGCATCTGTATATATTCATCAGTGTCTTGACAGGCATAGGCATGGGTATCTTGTATACCCCGGCGATAGCTATGGCTACCAAGTGGTTTGGTGCTAAATCTGCATTGGCTAATGGTATTGTCCTCAGCGGCTTCGGTATGGCACAGATATTACTGCCACCGGCAGCGACCTACGTTATTGTGCGATATGGGTGGGAGACATGCTTTATCATTCTAGCAATAGTGGCATGGGTGCTAGGAACAGTAGCATGGAGTTTCATAAGAAATCCCCCTCAAAGTATCGTAAGCCCACCACAGGAATCAGTTAAAGCCCGGAGCCCAGCTAACGGTGACTATACCCTCTCAGAAACATTACATACCACAACCTTTCGGATGCTTTTACTGATTCACGTGATAAACGCCGTGTGCTACCAGATGGTGACGATTCATATTGTAGCTGCTGCTATCGATACAGGCATATCGCTCCAGACAGCTGCTTTTATTCTTACCTTAAGTGGTATTACCAACACCGTGGGTAGATTAACACTAGGTAGTCTGGCTGATAGATTTGGTAGCAAAACCATTCTCACTCTCGCTCTAGCCATACAAGCACCTATGCTCTTCCTTCTGGCTGGAGCCAGCGACTTATCGGTTTTTTACATTGCTGCGGCGGTTCAGGGATTAGCCTACGGAGGTACAGTTCCCATTATACTTACGCTGTCAGGAAGGTTGTTTGGAACCAAGTCAGTAGGAGGTATCTTTGGAATTCTAACCTTCGCTTATACCATAGGAGTTGCTATTGGTCCGCTTTTGGCTGGGTTTATTTTTGATGTAACCGGCGGCTACTTTATAGCCTACTCCTCTGCCGCCATAGCTGCGGGAATAGCCTCTGTGCTCTGCCTGCTCCTGAAACCACCCAAGAAGAAAGCCTTAGCTACCTAGCTCAACATTGACCAATAATACAGCCTAAACTATAATAACCCTAATGACCTAATGAGAAGATGATGCATTATGCTACAGGAAAAAGGGGTGAGGTAAAATAGGAAGAAGGAGTTTTTAGTAACTCCTTCTTCCTACCTTCCCATCCTAGAGAAGCTGTCTCCCCAATCCACGCTTTCTATACAGGGATGAAGCGTAAACAGCGTTTTTAAACAAGGTCGTAGCCAAACTTAATTGCCAATACCACCCCTCAATGCTATACTCTTGCATATATCACAGACTAGAAGGAAAGATTATATGAAAAGGGCCGATGGACGTGCCTGGGATAAGCTACGACCAGTAACAATAATACCCGGATTTCAGAGCTTTGCTGAAGGCTCAGCACTAATAGAACTGGGAAAGACCCGGGTGCTGTGCTCAGTTAGCGTGGAGAACAGGGTGCCAGCTTTCTTAAGGGGGGAGGGCAGCGGCTGGATTACTGCTGAATATGCCATGCTTCCCCGCTCCACTGTCACCCGCACCCCCCGTGATTCTTCACTGGGCAGGGTTGCTGGTAGGAATCAGGAAATCCAGCGCCTTATCGGACGCTCACTACGGGCAGTAACTGACCTCACTGCCTTGGGGGAAAGAACCCTAACCGTAGATTGTGATGTGTTGCAGGCAGATGGCGGCACCAGAACTGCAGCCATTACCAGCAGCTATGTAGCCTTATATCAAGCGCTCCAAACGCTGGCAAATATGGGAATTATCTCATCCATACCCCTGAAGAGTGCGGTAGCTGCCACCAGCGTTGGCATTGTGCATGGTTACCGGCTTTTAGACCTGTGCTACGATGAGGACTGCAAGGCTGAGGTTGACTTCAATGTGGTCATGACCAGCAAAGGTGAATTTGTTGAGATTCAGGGCACGGCTGAAACCAAGCCCTTTACCAAGGAGACCATTGATTTCCTGCTCTCTCTAGCCGAAAAAGGCATCAAGCAGCTATTCCAAATTCAACAAGAAGCATTAAAAATAGGCTAGATGTTTAAGGTCTTACCTGCCCACTACCGAAGATAATCCACTTATAGGTGGTTAGCTCTTTTAGTCCTAACGGACCCCGAGCATGAAACTTCTGGGTGCTGATGCCGACCTCAGCCCCCAGGCCGAATTGACCGCCATCGGTAAACCGGGTGCTGGCATTAACATAGACACAGGCAGCATCCACTTCATTAAGGAAGCGCATGGCTGCTTCATATTCCTCAGTGACAATAGCCTCAGAATGCCCTGAGCCATAGCGCTCAATATGCTCCAGTGCCTCATCCAGAGAATCCACTACCTTAACCGCCGCCACCAGAGACAGAAATTCCTTGCCCCAATCCTCGTCTGTAGCTGGAACCAGCTTCAAAGAAGGGTATGATTGGAGGATAGACAAAGCACGCTCATCGCAGTGCATCTCCACCCCAGCCTTTGCCCACTCCGCCGCCACCAACGGCAGGTAACGCTGGGCAATATCAGCATGAACCAGTAGGGTGTCTAAAGCATTGCAAACCGTGGGTCGCTGCACCTTAGCATTAAAGGCTATAGCTACCGCTTTGTCCACATTGGCGCTCTTATCTACATAGGTATGACAAACACCAACCCCTCCGCTAACCACCGGCATAGTGGCATTTTCCGTGACAAACTTTATTAGCTCGGCTCCACCCCGCGGGACAAGCAGGTCTATAATATCCCCCATCTTAAGCAAGTGATTAACCAAAGCTCGGTCAGTATTTTCCACAAACTGCACTGCTCCATCAGGCACCCCAGCCCTTATTGAGGCTTCCTGAATTAACCTGGCTAGGGCACTATTAGAATGAATTGCTTCCCTGCCACCCCTCAAGATAATGGCATTACCCGACTTCAAGCAAAGGACAGAGATGTCAACAGTAACATTAGGTCGACTCTCATAGACGGCAGCGATTACACCTAGTGGAACCCGTTTCCTACCCACCTGCAAGCCATTGGGCAGGGTGCGCATATCAAATACCTCTCCCACCGGGTCAGGGAGAGCAGCCACTGCCAGCGCATCCTGAGCTATAGCCTCAAGGCGTTCAGGGGACAGCATAAGTCGGTCAAGCATAGCTGCACTCATGCCTGAGGCTTGAGCCTCTTTATAGTCAATTTGATTAGCTGCCAGTATCTCGTCCTTTTTAGTTGACAGGTCACTAGCAATATTATATAAAGCCTTATTCTTGACCTCAGTGGAAAGGTAAGCCATCCGCCGAGACGCCGCCTTAGCCGCTCTACACTTCGCTTCCAGTTCCTCAATAGCTGATTTCATATCTAAACTCCTTAGTTTTCGTTTGGTAACCCTATCCCCTTTATCCCCTTCCCCTAATTAAGGGATATGTATTCTTTGCATGAAGGGGAAGGTATTTTTGAGAGGGGCTTCGCCCCTCTAACACCCCACCTATAATACCACCAGGTTATTGCGGTGCACTACCTCGGAGCCATAGTCATAGCCAAGGAGAGTGACAATTTTCTTAGAGTGTGCCCCTTTAATAACATCAATATCACTGGAGCTATAGTTGGTTATGCCACAGCCAAGTTGAGACCCTTCAGGGTCATAGATATTGACTGTATCACCGCGCTGAAAAACACCCTCAATGTGCTTAATGCCGGCTGCCAACAGGCTTCGCTTCTGTTTCCTTAGCGCCAGGGCTGCCCCCGAATCTACCACCAGCTTACCTTTGGTGGAAAGACCGCTGAGCATCCAACGCTTGCGACTCTCTAGCTTGGTGGTAATTGGTAGGAAACGGGTGCCTACTGCCTCACCAGCGGCTAGCCGTAAAATAATATCCGGCTCCCTGCCATCAGCAATAACCACCGTTACCCCAGAGGCAGTAGCCAGCTTGGCTGCCTCTATCTTGGTAATCATACCCCCAGTCCCCAGGCTACCGGATGATTCAGCCGCCAGATGCTCAATCTCTGAATCTATCCTTTCCACCTGTGGAATAAGGCAGGCATCAGGATGGCGGCGCGGGTCAGCAGTATATAGTCCAGCAATATCGGTAAGAACTAGCAGGAGGTCAGCATCAACCAGATTAGCTACCATAGCCGATAGATTATCATTATCACCGAATTTTGCCTCTTGAATCTCATCCACTGCCACCACATCATTTTCATTGACAATACATAACACCCGAAGCTCAAGTAGAGCCAGAAGGGTATTGCGAGCATTCAAATAACCAGCACGGTCGGAAAGGTCGGCCTTGGTAAGCAAGGCCTGAGCCACAGTAATATCATACTGGCTGAAAAGTTGCTCATAGACCTGCATCAGGCGATTTTGCCCCACTGAAGCCAGCACCTGCTTAAACGGAATGCCCCTAAGCTTCTTGGTTAAGCCCAGTTTATACCTGCCCGAGGCTATTGCCCCAGAAGAAACGACGACGAGCTCCAGACCCTGCTGGTGAAGTTGTGCCACCTGAGCCACCAGGCCTGACATTACCTCCCGGTCCAGGTGGCTACTGCCACCGGTGAGAAGAGAAGTGCCAAACTTAGCCACTATTCGGTGATAAGGCAAGGGTGAAGAACCTAATTCTTTCTTAGCCATCTAAAGCTCAGCCTAAATTTACTTCATTATAGCAAGCTCAGAGAAGTTGAACAATGAACTTTTTATATATGCTCTTATATTAGCACTAAATGAACGAATTAAAGCAACCTCAAGCTAGAAGAGTCTTACCTATCAACTCAGTTATCACCTTCCTCGGCTTTCTTGACACCCACCTGCTTATACCAGTTATGGCTCTTTATGCCTCTGGGCTCGGTGCCAGTGTGGGTATTATTGGGCTTATCATCGGGCTATATTCTATAACCAATACCCCAGCCAATATCCTATTCGGTCGGTTAATTGACCGGGTAGGCTACAAGGTTCCGTTAATTGCCGGGCTAGTTGGAGATGCCCTGAGTATGTTTCTTTATTCCCTGTGCCGATTGCCAATTCATTTAGCTTTAGTGCGGGCGATTCATGGGACAACCGGTGGTCTAGTTGGTCCAGCTACCATGTCAGTCACTGCCGATTATTCTGATAAGGCTCGAAAGGGCAGGGCAATGGGCTTGTTACCTAACCAGCGCTGTGCTAAAATTTTGTCGGAGGGCTAGTCGGTTTCGGCTAGCCCTAGAGGTGTTTGGGGAAGAAAATGCAGTTAGAGTTAACTCAACTACTCCATCTCATTGAGGAGATGCCCACCTACCGCCAGCTTGTGGAGAAGCTGAAACAGCAAAATGGTAGCACCAAGGTGGTAGTGCTTGAGGCAGCCAAGCCCTATGTTATAGCGGCTCTGTATCAAAGCTTACGACTACCGATGCTGGTAGTTACCGCCCAGCCAGAAAACAGCAGGAAGCTCTATGAGCAACTGTCAACCTGGGGGGGCTCTGCCCAGGTAAGACTGTTCCCTGAACCCGATGCCCTCCCCTACCAGCGTGTTGCCTCAGATACCTCCACCGAGCTAGAACGACTCCAGGTGCTGTCAGCCTTAGCTAATATTGATAAGGAGAATGATGCTCCCTTAGTTGTCACCTCAGCTCCTGCCTTTATCCACAAGACAACACCATATGGTGATTTCACTTCTAGCTGTTACACCTTAAAGATAGGAATGGATATTGAGCCATTCCACCTGCTAAATGAGTTGCAGGCCATGGGCTATGGGATGGAAAACATAGTGGAAGTGCCGAGCACTGTAAGTCATCGCGGTGGTATTATAGATATTTACCCTCCTACCAGTGAACTGCCGGCTAGACTCGAATTTTTGGGCAACACTGTAGATAGCATCCGACTCTTTGACCCATTAACCCAGCGCTCACAAACCACAGTGTCCGAGGTTGTTGTTGGTCCAGCCACAGGACTACTAGCACCCCTATCAAGCAACAAAGTAGAATTAGAGTCGGTCATCAATAGTGTCGACCTCTCTGGCTGTAGCTCCGAGGTGAGGCAGCAGTTCAAACAGGAACTAACCATGCTGCTTAATAAACAGGAGCCTCATAATATCCAGTTTTACGCCCCACTGTTTAATACAGACAGCATCCTAAGCTATCTATCCCAGGATGCCCTTCTGGTGCTGGATGAACCCTTGAATATTGAAATGGCAATAGAAGACCTTGATGCTAAAGCTAATGAGTTGCGTGCCGGGAAATTAGAAGATGGAGAATTGCCCAGTAATTTCCCCTGTCCATATTTCACCTGGAAGGAACTAGAGTCAAGGCTAAAAAACAGGCAGCGCCTGGTACTCACCGCCTGGGGTATTAGTGATAAGGAACCATCATACCAGTTAAATTTCGCCCCCACTCCCAGCTTTGCCGGGCAGTTACCTGCATTCATCAAAAAGACTAAGCAGCTACTAAACCAAAAACGCCGACTTATCCTCATCAGCCATCAGGCAAGCCGATTATCAGAGCTACTTGATGAAGAAAATATTATTGCCCCACCCCTTACTGAAATCAAGCAAATACCTCCGCCCGGCTCACTAACCTTAGTCCAGGGTTCACTGGTTGAGGGCTGGGTTATGAATAACTACACCTACCTCTATACTGATGCTGAAATCTTTGGCTTTATCAAACAGCGGCGGCTGACGAAAAGACATCCAGTGCCACGCCACAAGCTCTTTATTGACATAGCTCCGGGCGATTATGTGGTGCATATTGAGCACGGCATTGCCAAATTTGCTGCCGTCACTACCATGAGCACCGAGGGCAGCCAGAAGGAATACCTGGTTTTACAATATGCCGCTGACGACAAGCTCTATGTCCCCACCGACCAGATAGACCGTTTGAGCCGCTACATAGGAGCCGGTGACCAGCCACCGATGGTCAGCCGACTGGGCACCCAGGAATGGACACGAACCAAGCAAAAAGCCAAGGAGTCGGTAGAAAGCGTGGCTCAGGAGCTACTGGCTCTTTATGCTGCCCGAGAAGTCATCCCCGGCCTTGCCTTTTCCCAGGATACAGTATGGCAGCAGGAGCTTGAGGCTTCCTTTCCCTATGTTGAGACCCCTGACCAGATAGAGGTTCAGCAACAGGTAAAAGAGGATATGGAAAAAGCCAAGCCTATGGATAGGCTGGTCTGTGGGGATGTCGGCTATGGTAAGACTGAGGTAGCTATTCGTGCTGCCTTCAAGGCAGTGATGGATGATAAACAGGTGGCAGTGCTGGTGCCGACTACAGTGCTCGCCCAGCAGCACTTCTTCACCTTCAGCCAGAGGTTAGATGCCTTCCCGATAAGAATTGAGGTATTAAGTCGATTCAAAACACCAAAAGAGCAGCAAGCTACCCTAGATGGACTGGCTAATGGCAGGGTAGATATCTGCATCGGAACCCATCGGCTGCTGCAAAAGGATGTAGTCTTCAAAGACCTGGGGCTGTTAATCATTGATGAAGAGCAGCGCTTTGGCGTAGCCCATAAGGAACACCTAAAAAAGATGAGACAGGAGGTAGATGTTCTCACCCTGAGCGCCACCCCCATCCCCCGCACCCTTCATATGTCCCTGGTAGCGGTGAGAGATATGAGCACTATGGAGACTCCTCCTGAAGCACGCCTGCCTATCAAAACCTATGTTGCCGAATACGATGACAGGCTAATCAGGGAAGCCATACTTAGAGAACTGGAACGCAATGGTCAGGCCTTCTTTGTTCACAATCGGGTTCAAAGCATCGCCTTTGTGGCTAATAATCTCCAGTCTCTAGTGCCTGAGGCTAAGATAGCCATCGGGCATGGTCAGATGCCCGAGGCAGAGCTGGAAGCGGTGATGGCTGACTTTGCGCAGGGCAAAAGTGATATCTTGGTATGCACCACTATTATTGAGTCAGGGCTGGATATGCCCAATGTTAATACCTTGATTATCAATAAAGCCGATAAGTTCGGGCTGACCCAACTATATCAACTTCGGGGCAGGGTGGGTCGTGGCGCTAACCTTGCCTACGCCTATTTTCTATATGACAAGGGAAAACACCTGACCCCGACGGCGGAGAAGCGGCTGAGGACTATATTTGAAGCCACCGAGCTGGGAGCCGGTTTTGGCATCGCTATGAAAGACCTAGAGATTAGGGGAGCTGGCAGCCTGCTCGGGGTAAAGCAAAGCGGATTTATAAGTGCGGTTGGCTTCAGCCTTTACTGCCGGCTGTTGGCTGAGGCAGTAGAGGAGCAAAAAGCCAAACAGGCAGGTCTTGCCGTAACCAAGCCATCACGCCTGCCGGAACCGACCATAGACCTACCCCTGGCTGCCTATATACCCGAGGAATATGTATCCGACCTTGATACCAGATTGAGCCTCTACCAGAGCTTGGTAAAGCTGGATAGGGTTGAGCAGGTAGAGACTCTAGCCCACGAATTCGGCGACAGGTTTGGCGCTCTGCCCATAGAGGTAAGGAACCTGCTGTACGCCCTCAGAATCAAAATTCAGGCGGTTAAAGCTGGCATTGAGTCCATCTCTACCGAGGACGGTCAAATCATACTCAGGCGATTTCAGGGCTTGCACTTTGATAAACAGAAACTTGAGACTTTCCTAAAAGACGGCATAAAAATAGGCACCACCCAGCTCCGCCTAAACCCCAAACGCCTGGGTGGGGAGTGGCAGGAGGTGCTGGAAGAGGTGCTGACGAGGATAGGGTGATATAATGTAGGTATGGTATAATTATGTTAATCAGGTAACTGACAAAAGTTTGAAGGTGCTTTTGCGTGGTAAAACCGAAGAAAATACCATTTACTGAAGCTCTTGAAAGCGTCTTGATAAACATATGGGGTGGGACTAAAGATCATCTTGATGACTCCCTGATTAAAAAGACACGCAAGGCATTAGTAGAAATTCGAGGCATTTATCGATTCAAAGGAGATTTCCCCGGGAAATACCCGTCTACAATTCAGTATCGACTTCGGGAAAATCGCGCTGGTTACCTCGCAGCATTTGGCCAGCGTCATGCTTACTTAACATATGCCCACTTGAAAATGATTGAGCGAGTAAACGCAGAAGTAATTCCGCTGCCAGAAGATAGAAAAAACGAACTCGTCATAACTACTCTTGGTGCTGGGTCTGCTATTGAAATGTATGGGTTGTGCTACTTTTATAATGAGGAAACGCAACTAATACAAAAGCTTCGGTTAAACCTCATTGAAAAGGAAGACGCCTGGGTGTCCCACAGAAACACAGTGTTTGAAAAAGTATTAAAGGATACGTTCCCGAAACTAGAGGTTTTTCCAACCGACATAAATGCTGATCTGACCACCGATTGTGTCCCTAAATTCGCAGACCACTATGATAATATTGTAAAAACCGACATTCTTCTGATTTACAATGTCCTGAATGAAATTAACGTTATACACTCAAAAACCATATGGAAGAATATCGATTTCATTCTTAGAAACTGTGAACGACCGCTCCTTATTTTGCTAATGGAGCCATCTGTTCCAAAGGCTAGGCCGAGAGTTGACTGGCTAAAGCTGCAACTTCTTCAGTGTTCAGACTTAATACACGATAGAGCTGAGGAAGAAATCTTTTTCAATTCTGACCCCATACGAATTGATTTTGAGGGCACAAAATCTGGTTTGAACGATAGGCTCTTTGGCCAGACACTAGATGGTGGCAAACCGCACCTCGAAAGATCAGTGAAGAGAACACATATTGCGTGTAGAGTTAGCCCACGGTCTCCTATCCCCATAGAGCAGGTACAGAGACAATTTGCACTGCTTGAACTTAAGCGTAGTGCGAAGGGGCGTTTCATCAAGCAATCTACACCACAATCCACATTCTTGGATATATGTCCTGATTGGAGCAAATAGCAGTAAATTTAACCCATTGTTACGTTATCATACGTGGGCTAGTTTAGACAGTCTAAGAGGGGCGCTGCGGTCACCGCAGGGGACAAGCCCCTCTTTTTTAATATCCTTCCCCCGGTAGAGCCAGAATCGGACCGCAATGTTTCCGTAAATATCCGACAGTCCATGTAAAATATGGACATGACGAATGAAACATTGATTGTACTCTGCTGGGAGCTCTATGAACAGGGG
>SDBU01005759.1_pt1 | contig 14724 bp, 14 predicted proteins | sample 2277071 | NCBI WGS metagenome assembly SDBU01 (sample SAMN10397929, study PRJNA504765) | marine sediment metagenome | isolation source: marine sediment core GS08_GC12, 126 cmbsf | place: Arctic Ocean: Gakkel Ridge, Loki's castle | collected 2008
CAAAAAGAGATACTCCTTGCCGGCTCCTTATAAATGGTTCAAAACGGAACATATTTTTGACAACGGCTCTAAGCCATCAATGAGAGTGTGAAGATCGCCGTGTTACCCAGGACATGGATGGTGATGGGAACCATCAGACTCCCCTCCATCTCATAGGCCACAGCAAAGACAATCCCCCCCACAACTTGCGGAGCGAATACTCCTTTATAAGACATGGGGTGGGCTGCTACAAACAAAAGGGTGCTCAAAGCCACGGCCAGTATCACACCCCATCGCTTGAAAAAGCCATAGAGTATACCCCGGAAAAAGACCTCTTCTCCCACAGGCCCCAGTATTCCACCAATAAAGAAGAAAAGTATGATTTCGCCAAGGCTTGTCGGCAGACGGGCCTGCGTAAGTATCAGGGGATTGATGCCGGCAAGGTACAATACAACAAAGGCAATGAAGGCGACTATCCCAAAACCAGCCGACCAGACCAGTCCTCTCTTAAACCCGGGTATTATTTGGGATGGAGCCAATCCTACTGAAGATACCCCTCTCCCCCAGATCACAAGAACCAGGATCACCAGGATTGTTTCAAGGAGACGCCCTGCACCCAGAACGACCATAGAGTCGAATAGACCTTTTGAAACCACAGCTCGCAAGGCCCACTCAACGGAAACGATTGCTGCAAGGGAGATGATCAGGGTCTTTTTTGCGATTGGGTTTGCTTCCATCCAAGATTCCTTAAGGCCTTGTAGGCATACCATTGGTTATACCAGTCGTCCGACATTTCAATCCTTTTGATAATCTCGTTGATGGCTCTCTTATCTCTCCTCTGGCCTAGAGCGTAGAAGGCCATGGAAACCACATTGGGACAGGGGTCATCCAGAAGGGCCAATAGATCGTCATAAGTTTCAGATCGTCGGCTGGCACCCAAAGCTCTTGCCAGCCAGTAACGATCAGGTATATGAGGGCTTGCCAGCATCGTTTGATAGGCAGGAAACTTACCTACGTCAATCCTTTCCTGCCCTGCGATTTTCAAGGCTGCGACCCTCTCCTGCCATCGCTCGGATTCTAAAGCCTCAGCCAATGCCTCCACATCGATTTCTTTCCCTCCACTAAGGTGAAGTGGAATCAGTAGGGCAATACCAAGCAAAAAACATAGAACTGAGGCAACCTTTGAGGAGGTCCGTGAGTCCACAAGAAAGGCCAATAAGACACAGAACAGGGCATGAAGGATAATGTACAGGGTGATGGGGAATCCCACCAAAAGGGAAAGAAAGGTGAACTGACGGAATAGGCCGCACTTGTCGCTTTTGGACGAGAATTCTCGCAGTATTTGTCTTGGCCCGGAGACAAAATCCTTGAGTGTGACTCGGGTAATCGTCCTCCCCTCATTATTAAAGAGAAGAATGTCATCCTCTTGCACCATCTTGAGGTCGACCGCCTCATATTTAGCTACGTTAAGGTAGTCTTGATTAAGTAATATCTTCTCCAAGGAAGGCACCGACTCTTGCTTAATTGTCTCAAGGCTGCAGGTCTTGAGAATCTTCTGATCCAGGGATTTAAAAACCCCTGCAGGATAAAGAGTATATTTATAGTAGAAATCATTGATCTTGGTTCCCAAGGGATTAGATAAGAGGAGATTGTCCCTCATATCTACAAACATATAACTGCCCATTTGAGATGCCCATAAGATTGCCAGCAGGGTGATACAACTAAAGTGAACCATTCTATTCAACCAAAGCCTTTGCTTGTCTTCTCCAGGCATCCATCTCAACGTGCCCACAAAGACCAGAGCCGGTATGATAAGAAAATAGGCAGTGACCATGGGACTAAAACCACGATAGTTGACGCCGACAAGACATGTCGTCCAGAGCAGCAAGAAGGGGGTCAGGAGGAGTCTGTTTCGGGAAAGGATACGATCCCAGACCCAGGCCGCTACAAAGGAGAGGAGACAGAGGCCGGCACCTGCAGTTAAGGTAAAAAAAAGACCCCCAAAGAATGCCGGGCCGAATTCTTGCAGACTATTCATGATCTGTTGGTTGGGTATTGCCAGATAGCCGGCGTCTCTTATTAACGTCAGCTTCTGATACAGGTCGGCATTGGATAGATGAACCTGTATGGTGGATAGAATCTGGGCTGAAAATAGTCCCAGGAGGATAGCCTTGGCTGCGTAAAAGCATCTATTCATGTCAATCCTGACAACCGGACAATCAAGCTTCTTGCCCCGATAAATCGGGATAAGTAGAGACGGGGAATGCGTTAATATGTTCCGTTTGCGGCAATCTTTCTAATTATAACTGGTTCAAAACGGAACATTGTTATGAGTATTACTATAAGTACTGAAATTTGGACGAAAATTAAAGCAAGAAATGGAATCTAATCCTTTCATACCTGTAACCTGTCTAAATAACAAATAAAAAGGTCAACACCATCCATAAATTGTCGTTTTCTGATTTCTTTTCACGCGGTCGTTCTCCCCCATCAGCCGAAACCGGCTGACATGCCTTGTATCGGCATCATCCAAGACTCGGCGGCCTCGGCGAAATCAAAACTGAGGACGACCAGCAACTGTTCAAGCGACCCTCTGGGATAGTGATCAGTATGCAATGATGGTCGGTTGTGATATGTCCTATTGCCCATGAAGGCTGAACGAGTATGAAAACTTTGTTAGCACGAACAGGCACACCGGCATTTTGACTGAGGAGGTAAACTTATCATGAACTTGACGGTTGTATATTGTGACACCATGGAGATTTCGATGGAGACCGGCCCCGATGTTGCAAACATTACCGGTCAACTTGCACGAATAGTGCAGGAGGCCGCTGTACAGAACGGGAGTCTCCACGCCTCCGTGATAGGGTCAACAGGGTCTTTGACAACGATCGAGTATGAACCTGGCGTTGTGGAGGATTTGAGAAGGGCCGTTAACAGACTGGGCCCCCCTGACATGGAGTATGAACACGAAAAGGCCTGGCACGATGGCAATGGCCACAGCCATGTGCAGGCTGCCCTGATAGGGCCATCCCTCGTCATACCTGTGCGTCGTGGTGCATTGGCCCTGGGAACATGGCAACAGGCTGTCCTTATCAATCATGACAATGGGCCTCGGCAAAGACGTGTGGAGGTCACGGTAATCGGCACATCAGAGAACTGACCGGGCCAGAGAAGCTATGCATGAGCTGTCTGAACCGCAATAGCGAGCGCATTCCCCGCAGCTTGTCGGAGCACAGCGGACCTGTCCGCCGGAATTGTGGCGGAAATCCCGTCTTGACGGGGCTGCGGGGAGTTTCAATCCCGGCAATTTCTCTTGGTTTTTGGGTTATCCTATGGCATACGGGAAGAAAAGAGCTGAGGAGGTAGAAGGATGCAAATCGAAGAGATTGAAATGAAGGACTTGAACCCGCAACAATTTGTGGAAGAGAAGGTAGCAGAAATCGCTTCTCTTGCCGGCAGTGGATTAGCTGTAAACGCTTTATCCGGTGGAGTCGATTCTTCAGCTGTGACCATGTTGGGTCATAGGGCTCTAGGGGAAAGGCTGAAGACCTATTTTATCGATCACGGTCTGATGAGGGAAGGTGAACCCCAAAGAATTGTCTCCTTGTTTCAAGAGTTGGGTGTGCCTGTAGAATTGGTAGATGCTCGAACAGAATTCTTTGGTGCGCTCAAGGGTGTGACAGACCCTGAAGAAAAAAGAGAGGCCATCACTCAGGCGTTCTACAAGGACGTCTTCGGTCGGCTTGTAAGAGAGAGCGGTGCGACACATCTTCTTCAGGGCACCAATTATACGGACATCGAGGAGACAGTAGCTGGAGTAAAGAGGCAGCACAACATTCTTGAGCAGATTGGAATCGATACGGAAAAAGAATACGGATACAAGGTATTGGAGCCCTTGATACAACTGAGAAAAACAGGCGTAAGGGAAGTTGCTAAGGCCTTGGGATTGCCGGAAGAAATACATAATAGGCCCCCCTTTCCAGGTCCAGCCCTGGCAGCCAGAATCATAGGAGAGGTAACACAAGAACGAGTTAGCCTTGTAAAGAAAGCAACAAAAGTCGTTGAGGAAGAACTACAGAATACGCCGGCATTTCAGTACATGGGTATTCTCCATGAAGATAAGGTAACCGGGGTCAGAAATGGAAAAAGAGATTATGGCTTTCAAATAGAAGTGCGATGTTGGGACAGCCAGGATGCAGTAACAGGATCACCAACAAGGCTCGATTTTGATATCCTGGAGAGACTGGCAGAAAGGATCACCACGGAAGTGCCTGGCGTTGTGAGCGTGACCTATAATATTACCAAAAAGCCACCTTCGACCATAGAGGCGGTTTAACAAGAGCCTTTGTGAACATTCTGACAGAAAAGTCAAGATTGCAGACACAAATCATAACAATTCGGGCCTGGCCAGGATTGGACATTATGGCATTATGTTTAACTTAGCTTGAGGTTAGGCGTGACTATTCAGTAATCTCAATAATCCTAATAGGTTGGTTCTTTTCTACAATGGCATAGCTGATGGGATAGTCAATCAAACGCTTCTCCTTAGTCTTTTCTTTGGCCTCTTCCTCTATGCATGACTTCATAAGAAATAAAGTGTAATCTACGGCTTCTTCTCTATTAAGAGTAATATTGTTTTGTATTTTTCTCAATATAGAAGAATGCTTGTCATCACTCTTGGCGATCATATCTTCAACTCTTTTCCAATGAGGACCATGCCTCAAAATATACTTGAAGTCAGTCCAAAGAAGTAAGGAATCCTGCCCAGGCTTTGCGAATCGATTTCCCAAACTGTTTACAAAAATTATTGCCAGATTATTCCCCCCATCTATCCATGCCAAAAAAATACTGCTTTCCTTGAGCTGGCAGTCTTTAGGCTGCCAGTAATATAACTGCCTGAGAAACTCGTACAGATTTAGGGCTGTCCTGCTAAAATGCAGACTTGTATTATATCCTGATGACAAGCCTTCGTTGAATAACTCTATTACCTGATGTGGTAACATCAAAGAGTGGTGATCACGGATCAGCTGTCCTCCGAAAGCGGCACACAAATTAGTTCCAATGGGTAAAAGCTTGCTAATATACATAAATTCATCTTTGCATATACCATTCTTCGTGTCCTCAAAAGAGCCCGTTTCACAGGTTGCTTTCCCGTCGGCAGCAATTACTATACCCTTATCAAAGGCTGTGGCTATTCTTAAAGTGCCATGGTACACGTCTGTGTCAAGGGAATAGGCAGGATTGAGATGGACCATTATCAACAGAATAGAGATTGTGGCTATATATGGTTTCACGAGAAGTCTCCTGACAGATATCCAAAGAGTCACAATGGGTCATACCATTTGTTTGCTTATATATCAAGGGATTACAGGAATCTTTCAACACGTTAAGCGATCGGCTCGCCATTTCTGCCCTGCCTTTTTTTGAGAAAATCGTTATTAGTTCCTATTGTTCCTACACTTCAGCTTTCTGTCAGTAAAATACAGGTGGCTGCCTTCAAAAAGCTCAATCATCAATTAAATGACTCGGTGCTCACTGTCAGTTCATCAAAATAGATGGTCCCGGTTTGGGAGAAAAGGGGGACGTTGTTGACTAATTGATTCCTGAGAAATAAGTCCCTTTTTTTACGAAAGAATGAATCAGAATTGACCGATTCCGTTCATCAACGTCCCCCTTTTCCCCCACGTAAAGCACCCACTACCTTGCCTATAGTCAGTCCCTGCACCAGTATTGAAAAGACCACTATAATGTAGGTGACTGCAAGAATCACGTCCCGCGGCCGGCCATCAGGCAGGGAGAGAGCGAGGGCGACAGAAATCCCCCCTCGCAAACCAACCCACGTAAGTATTTTCACCACATTTGGGCTAAACGACCGAAAGGGACGCAGAAGAACCACAGGAAGCCCCACACTCACGAATCGAACCAACAGCATGATGGGAATAGCTATGAGACCTGCAGCAAAGTACGCCGGGGTGAATGCAAGTACCAGTACTTCCAGGCCTATCAACACAAATAGAACCGCGTTCAGAATTTGGTCCACGAGTTCCCAGAACATGTCCAAGTTCTGCCGCGTCCTCTCCGACATAGCAAGCAGGCGCCCGTGGTTGCCTATGAGAAGACCCGCGACTACAATGGAAATAGGACCGGAGATGTGCAACGCATCGGCGAAGGCATAACCACCGGTTACGAGCGCCAAGGTAATCAAAATCTCCACTTGATAATTATCTACTCTCTTAAGCATCCAGTAGGATATTGCACCAATAGCCAGACCAAACGCGACCCCGCCTAATGCTTCTTTTGCAAACAGGAAGACAACCCCGGCTGGAGTAACCTTGTGTCCTCCAGTGGCAACTTCAAGCAATACAATAAAGACCACCACGGCCACACCATCATTGAAAAGGGCCTCGCCGGTGATCTTGGTTTCCAGGCTCTTCGGCACCCTTGAACTCTTGAGGATGCTTAATACTGCAACGGGGTCCGTAGGCGAAATCAGGGCGCCGAACAAAAGGCAATAGATCAACGGCACATCAAGTCCTATGGCATTGAAGGTCCACCAGCTCAAGAAGCCTATCAAAAAGGTTGACCCCACCACACCGACGGTGGCAAGGATTCCGATTATCCATTTTTGGCGTGAAAGATCTTCAAGATTGACATGTAGTGCTCCAGCAAAGAGAAGAAAGCTCAGCATGCCGTGGAGCAGCGTCTCGTCAAAGTCGATGCTGCCTAGAAGTTCTTCCGCCCCCTGCTTTATTCCTAAACCGAGATAACCGAGAGCAATCAACCCTAAGGACATCACCAGTGCAATCAACATCAAGCCGATTGTGGTGGGCAAACGAACATAGCGGTAGTTCAAATAGCTGAATGCCGCTGAAAGGGTAACCAGAACTGCAAGGATGTCAAAAAGCTTCATTTCTCATTCATTTTTAGACTGCCCTAGCCAAGGTCAGGACATCTACGAATTCGGCACCGGCTTTCGTCAACACGCGAGCACATTCATTCGCTGTCGCACCGGTCGTGAAAACGTCGTCCACCAAAAGGATTTTTCGGCCCTTTATTTTCTCTGGATACCTAAGGGAAAAGGCACCTTTTATATTCTTCCGGCGCTCTGTGCGCCTGAGGTTCGTCTGGGGCTCTGTCCAGCGGCTACGGGACAACGTGAGGCCATCAAGGGGGATGCCTTCCTGTTTTGCCCACTTCCTGATCAAGAGGTGGGCTTGATTAAATCCGCGTTCTCGCAGGCGCTTCACGTGCAGCGGCACCGAGACGATGAGGTCTATGCTATTTGAGTCCCAGAATTGAAAAAATGCCTCCTTGGCGAGGCCGCCCAAAGGCTCGGAAAGGGATGTCTTCTTTCCGTATTTGAGCACATGAATAGCTTCCATAAGGATTCCGTCATATACTCCAAAGGCCCGCGCTTTTCTGAAATACTTCTTTTCAAGAAGGCATTCAGAACATCTGTGATCTTCTCCGTCCCGGGAGACAAAGGGGAGGCCGCATTTTGAGCAAAAAGGAGATGAAATGGGTGCAAGGCCCTTTCGGCACGATTCACAAAAATATTGAACAGTGACCTTAGAAACGGGATCGGACCCAATCGTGCCAGTTGACGGCTGCCAGACGTAATGATTACTGCAGACAAGACACTTTGGCGGGAAAATAACCCTTAAGGATGCCTCCCACAATCCTTGCAGAAATGGCAGCGCGTTCATCTCTATCCCAACCGTTCGATGACTGCTTGCGCGAACTCAGAGCATTTGAGCTCTTGGCTGTCAGGCATCTGGCGGGCCAGATCATAAGTCACAAGGCCATGGGAAATGCTTTTCTGAATGGCCTGCTCAATCGCTGAAGCCGCCTCTGTCCACCCCATGTGCTGAAGCATCATAACCCCGGACAGTATCAATGAGCTTGGATTTGCCTTGTTCTTGCCGGCGTATTTGGGCGCTGTACCGTGAGTGGCCTCAAAGACTGCACAGCTGTCCCCGATATTCGCTCCGGGGGCCATACCGAGGCCCCCTACCTGAGCTGCCAGGGCATCGGAAAGATAGTCGCCGTTCAGATTGGGGGTGGCGATCACGTGGTAGGCTTCCGGCCTGAGGAGCACTTGCTGAAACATCATGTCGGCGATCCTGTCTTTGATCACCACCTTGCCCGAAGACACTTTTTCCTCTGGCTCCAGTCCTCCATCCGACTCAAAAACGACATGGTCACCGAACATCTCACGTGCCACCTCATAGCCCCATGACATGAACGCCCCTTCAGTATATTTCATGATATTCCCTTTGTGTACCAGGGTCACACTGGGAAAACCGTGGTCCAAGGCATATTGAATGGCCCTTGCCACCAGACGCCTCGAAGCTTTTCGACTCATCGGCTTGATACCAATAGCTGATTCCTTTGCCACATCTACGCCTATGCTCTCCTTCAGAAAAGCAATCACCGCCTCGGCTTCCCTGCTCCCGGCTTCCCATTCGATACCGGCATAGACGTCCTCTGTGTTTTCCCGAAACACCACCATATTGACCCTTTCAGGATGCCTCATTGGGCTAGAAACGCCTTTAATGTATCGAATGGGCCTGACACAGGCATACAGGTCCAGCCTTTGCCGCAATGAAACATTGACACTCCGAATACCCTTCCCCACCGGCGTGGTCAATGGTCCTTTGATGGCTACCACATGATCCTTTATGGTCTGCAGGGTCTCCTCAGGAAGCGATTCATTAGTTTCCCTGTATGCTCTCTCGCCTGCCATTACCTCCAGCCACTTGATTCTGCGCTGATCTCCATATACTGAAGCGACGGCTGCGTCCAAGACACGGCGCGCACCAGCCCAAACGTCAGGGCCTATGCCGTCTCCCTCAATAAAAGGGACAATGGGATTATCAGGTACTCTGAGGATCCCCTCCGGGCCTATGGTTATCCGCTGTGTGTCGATGTTTGGCATCTTGCTTCCATTTCTTGAGATAGATTTGAATAATTGTCACGGCTGCCGGCGTTATACCGGAAATCCTGGAAGCCTGGCCCAAAGAGATCGGCCGAATCTTTGAAAGCTTCTCCTTGACCTCGTTGGAAAGCCCCGGAATGGCCTGGTAGGATAGGCCTTCAGGGATCTTGGTTCCTTCCAGATACGCGACCCGTTCAACCTGCTCCGTCTGACGCCTTATGTATCCATCGTATTTGACCAGGATGGTCGCCTGTTCAGCTGCCTCGCTGTCAAAAGAAGAAAGGCGATTGTCAAGCTGGGTAATATCTTTAAGTTCGACCTCAGGTCTTTTTAGCAGATCCTTTAATGTCACCGGTTGATTGATAGAGCCGAGGCCGAGATCTTCCAAGGTTTGCTTAACCTCTGGTTTTGGATTTAAGCGAACACCTGAAAGAAGAGTCAAGATCGTTTTAATAGACTCACGCTTGTGTTTAAATTGCTCGTAGACTGCGCCGGAGACCAGGCCGATTTCATGTCCGACTTCGCGAAGTCGCAAATCTGCGTTGTCCTCACGGAGGAGAAGCCGGTATTCAGCCCTTGACGTAAACATCCTGTAGGGTTCCCGGGTCCCTTTGGTCACCAGGTCATCGATCATAACACCTATATATGCCTGGTCGCGTCCAAGGATGATTGGGGAATCTCCTCGCACATGGCGGACCGCGTTGATTCCAGCCATGAGCCCCTGGCCTGCCGCCTCCTCGTAACCTGAGGTGCCATTGATCTGGCCCGCCAGAAACAATCCTTGAATAGTCTTGCATTCCAGGTTGGGCTTAACCTGCACTGGGTCCACATAATCATATTCAATAGCGTAACCCGGTCGCACAATCTCCACCTGCTCGAGTCCCTCAATAGATCTAAGCATTTTGAGCTGTATATCCGCCGGCAGGCTTGTTGAGACACCGTTAGGATATATCTCGGTCGTTCCAAGGCCCATGGGTTCAAGAAAAATCTGATGCCGGGGTTTATCCGCAAACCGAACGACCTTATCCTCAATAGAAGGGCAATACCGTGCACCAGTTCCTTTGATAACCCCAGTGAACAGGGGTGAACGATCAAGGCCGGTCTTGATTAGCTCATGGGTCCTTGTGTTTGTGTACGTTATGTAACACGGCACCTGCTCTTGAGAAATTGATTCTGTCTCAAAAGAGAATGGGATGGGCGGGTCATCTCCGTGCTGAGGTGTGAGCCTTGAAACATCGATCGTGCATCCATCCAGACGGGGGGTGGTCCCGGTCTTGAGGCGACCTATCCTCAGGCCCAAGGCCCTCAAGTGGTCGGAAAGCTTGTTTGAAGCAGGATCCCCCATACGTCCTGCAGGAAAACTTCGCAGCCCTATGTGTATCAGCCCTTTTAGGAAAGTGCCTGTTGTTAGAATAACCGTCTTGCCGAAAAACCTCTCCTCAATACTCGTTATCACGCCCTTTACCGTGCCGTCCTCCACGATCAGGGCATCAATCATAGCCTGCTTGACATCCAGATTTTCTTGTCGCTCCAATATCCCCTTCATACGAAGGCGATATTGTTCTTTATCCGCCTGGGCCCTGGATGACTGAACAGCCGGCCCTTTCGTGGTATTCAGGCGACGAAACTGGATACCCGTGGCATCGATATTCTTTGCCATCTCCCCGCCCAGGGCATCGATCTCGCGCACGAGATGTCCTTTGGCCAGGCCTCCTACGGCGGGATTGCATGACATCTCCCCGATGTGGTCCACGTTGACAGTAACCACCAGAGTGGAATGTCCCATGCGGGCGGCAGCCAGGGCAGCCTCGCATCCCGCATGGCCGGCCCCGACCACTATTACGTCATATGTATTGGAATGCGGATGCATATTAGAATAAGTGCTCAAAGTGAAGGGATAAAAACATTTCTAATTGAGGAATTGTGAATTGAGGAATTTGATCCGAGTTCAATAACTCAATACCTAACTCCCTAAATTCTTTCAATTTTAGTTCACTCTCTTTCTTTGTCTCACAATCTCATACATGACAATGGCGCCGGCCACTGCAGCATTAAGAGAATCGATCGTGCCCTTCTGGGGAACAGATACCAGATAATCACAAGTTTTGCGAACCAATGGACGTATACCCTTGTTCTCCCCTCCGATGACAAGGACCAGGCCCACGTTAAAATCAGCCTGGTCAACGGGCCTCTCTGAACCGCCATGGGCTCCCACAACCCAAAGTCCTGCTTTCTTGAGCCGTTGAAGGGCCGCAACAAGATTGGGAACTCGTGCAAACAACATGTGTTCCATAGCTCCGGCAGAAGCCTTGGAAACGGATGGAGACAAAGGAGCAGCGCGGGCTTTGGGAAGAATAATACCGTGTACACCCATGGCCAGGGCGGTTCTGACAAGGGACCCAAGGTTTTGAGGATCTACAACGCCGTCCAGCGCCAGAACCAGAGGAAATCCGCTTTCTGTTTCAGCCTTCGAAAGGATCGTGTTCTCATCCACCAGCAGAAAGTCGCTGACCTGGGCGGCTACGCCCTGATGCACGGAGCCGCCGAGGCGGGATCGAAAAAAGTCCGAGGCCTTCTGCTGTACGGGGATTCCCTGGGTCCGAGCCCGTTCCAAAAGGGCCTGAACGCCTTTTGTTCCTCGGTTCTTTGAAACATAAACCTTCTTAAACCTCCGCCGTCCGGCCACAAGGGCCTCGTAAAGAGGGTGTATTCCATATAAAAGATCACCCATCGCCAACCCTAATTGAGCGTAAACAAAATGAAGAACACTGGGTCATACTAAAACGAATCCACATTCTCAGCTCTATTTGGGACTTCTTACTTCTCATACTAATGGGCTACTATTCTTCCTTTGGATCTTCATCTTGTTTACCCTGCGGGAAAGCCGATCATACCACATCTCCCGCGCTTGTCCGCCTTTGGTGGGTTGTCAAGGGTTCGCAGTAGGTTCCTACGGCGTCACCCTTGACGCCTTGGATCTGAGGCATCATCAACTTTCGCTCAACTAGGGTTATACGCTTTTTCGAGGATCGCTTCTAACCCGGACACTGTCTGGTTCAGATCATCATTAACCAACACGTGATCGTAAAGATGGGCCTGAGCCATCTCTTCCTCGGCATCCTTCAAACGTCGTTCCACAGCCTCGGGCGAATCCGTGCCACGCTTCATCAGTCTCTTTCTGAGTTCTGCCCTGTCAGGCGCAGCTACGAAGACTGAAATTGCTTCGGGATACTTGGAGAATAGTCTCTTTGCCCCCTGAACGTCGATATCTAGCAAAACATCCTGACCAACGGCAAGGACCTCCTCTATGTATGTTGCTGATGTGCCGTAAAGTCGGCCATGCACTTCAGCCCATTCGGCCAATTCACCGGCTTCGATCTTCTTGCGAAAGGCTGCTTCGCTGATGAAGTGATAGTCAACACCATCTTGTTCGTTACCACGAGGAAGACGGGTAGTGTAAGAGATAGAATATCGGAACTGAGGTCTTTTTCTTAAGATCGTACCTATTATGGTAGACTTCCCGGCCCCAGAAGGTCCGGAGATAATGAACAAATGTCCTTTTGCGGCCATCACTTAAGGATAGGTATCCGTTGTTCGAGGCTGTTATACGCGGTACGGGGTCGCCATTTTGTCCACACAACTTATTTAGGAGTCACATTTTGCAGCGAAGCTCACTCGGACTCCGTGCCCTTTTTCCTTTCCTCCTTGAATTCAAACCCGGTTACAAATCGCTGAGAAATCGTCTCGGCCTGAATAGCCGAAAGAATCACATGGTTGCTATCCGTAATGATAATGGAACGGGTGCGCCGTCCCTGTGTGGCATCAATCAGACGCTTCTCCTCTTTTGCCTCTTCCTTGAGCCGCTTCATCGGGGCAGACCCTGGTGTAACAATGGCAATAATACGACTGGTAACAACTGTATTTCCGAATCCGATGTTCAACAAGGCTGTATCCATACTTTCCTCCGCGTGTCGTCATTCGAAAATCGTTATTTGTTATTCCTTATTTGTTATTCGGAATTCGTTTTCCGGTTCGCGCCTTTGGAATCGAGATTATGCGCCTGACTTGCGCTATTCTTCCGATCCGTAATTCGGCAAGGGGCCATTTCCGGATGGAGACTAGAACCCATCTCAAAAATGTGGATCAGGTTTCAGGGCAAGGCGCGGGGTGGCGAAAAAGCGCAGCATACAAGTAGTATGTGAGCATTTTGAGCCGATACGCAACGCCGCCATGGGGACTCAGACGCGTTTTTGAGATGGGTTTTACTCTATGTTCTGCACCTGCTCCCTAATCTTCTCAAGCTCACTCTTAAGGCCCACAACCATGTGGGCTATCTGGGCGTCTCCTCCCTTGGAACCAATGGTGTTTACTTCCCGATTGAGTTCTTGTAGCAGAAAATCAAGTGCCCTTCCAGTTGGCCCCTCTGATTCGATCATGCTGCGAAACTGTTTCAAATGGCTTTCAGCGCGCACTATCTCCTCTGTAATATCGCCCTTATCAACCAAAAAAGCCGCCTCCTGTGCCAATCGGTTTGGATCCAGTTCAACCTTGCGTTCCGTGAGCACGGCCATCCGTTCGTTCAAACGATTATGATACTCAGATAATACGGTAGGGGCCAACTCCTTTATTTGAAACAAACCCTCCTCTACTGACTGGAGACGCTTCTGAAAATCGCGGTAGATGGCTTTGCCCTCTGACATCCGCATTGCACCCGCACCCTCTAACGCTTCACCCATACACGATGATAGTGTCGCCCATGTCTTTTCCAAATCTGCTTCGGGCTCTGTAGCCACAACGATCCTCTCAAACCCAAGGAGTGTAAGGAGCCCTACCTTTTCGTCTATTTCAAGGGCTTCGTTAAGTTCCAGCAAGGCTTTGTGATATGCTTTTGCGAGGGGAAGATTCACCTCAATTTCGGAAACCGCCTCAGAACCGTTCTTTACCCTAATAAAAACGTCGACACGACCTCGTGAGATCCTGGTTGCCACCAGCTTCCTAACGCGCTCCTCAAGCGGCATCAGCTGTCGGGGTGCGCGCACTGAGATCTCCAGATAGCGTCCGTTGAGGGTACGTATCTCCGCCGTATATGCACGACCGTCGACTTTCTTTTCCGCCCTGCCAAAGGCAGTCATGCTCTTGATCATAGTGTCACCGATGATTGAATGAAAGTGCCTAAAGTATAAAGTGCCTAAAATGCCTAAAGTTAAGGATGAATGCCTTCACGATATTACTAATTGCCACGCGTTTTTGCGACCAACACACGTAGATTCTCCCTTTTGAAGAGGGGATAACAAAATATTATGCCCAACTTTAGGCATCCTTCAAGCCATCTCAAAAAAGTGGATCAGGGTCCAGGGCAAGTCGTAGATCCCGAGCTTGCCGTCGGGGGCGCGGGGCGGCGAAAAAGCGCAGCATACACGGTAATATGTGAGCATTTTGAGCCGACTCGCAACGCCGCAATGGGGCGTCAGACGCATTTTTGAGATGGCTTGTAGTTCACTTTAGGCACTTTAGACACTTGTTCTTCCGACCGTTCCAGCTGAAACATATATTTTTCTCTAATAGACTGCAGAAAGTTGATTACGGTCTCCCCCGCATAATCAGGATAGGTCCAGTCCAGAGGACGAAAACGACCCCTTTGGTAAATCAAGGTCAGGTCCGCATAGATACCTGCTCGCAGGTAAATACGGTGAGTGAAGTTCTTGCCGGTTGCAAGCACAAAGCGCTCGGCCAGCATGTATCCCGGATCGATATTAACAAGACGTTTCCTTTGCTTTGCAAACTGACCCTCCAGATCGTTGGCA
>SDBU01005760.1_pt1 | contig 14723 bp, 13 predicted proteins | sample 2277071 | NCBI WGS metagenome assembly SDBU01 (sample SAMN10397929, study PRJNA504765) | marine sediment metagenome | isolation source: marine sediment core GS08_GC12, 126 cmbsf | place: Arctic Ocean: Gakkel Ridge, Loki's castle | collected 2008
GCGTATTGGTCGGCTCCAGCGCGAATGCCCGATGCCTCTTCCTGCGCCCTCTTGAGGATGGATTCAGCCTCGGCCTCGGCAGCCTTGCGCAACTGATGCGAGTCTAGATGATGTGCCGCGTCTTCTCTGGCCTGAGCGATGATCCTTCTGGCCTCTTCGTGGGCCTGGCCCACGTACTTGTCCCTCTCTTCGCGGACTTCCCGGGCGTGCTTGATCTCTTGGGGAACGTTGATGCGCATCTGGTCCACGATGTTCAGGAAGGTGTCCTCATCGATGACCACTCTGCCGCTCAGGGGAAGCCGCCACCCACGCTCAAGTAGCTCCTCAAGACGATCGACGAGCTGTAAGATGTCGATTTTGGTCACCCCCTTTGGCAAATGGATGGGTGTCGCCGAGGCTGAGCTTAGCTGTTCGCCGCCAGACGAGCGCTCAACGCCTTCTCGACATGGGTAGGCACGAACCCAGATACACACCCTCCCACGCTGGCTATTTCTTTGACCATCGATGAACTCATGAAAGCATACTCGAGGCTTGTCATCAGGTAAACCATCTCCACGTCAGGCGCCAGCTTGCGGTTAGCCAGCGCCATCTGGTATTCGATCTCGAAATCAGAGATGACTCGCAGACCGCGTACGATGACCTTTGCTCCCTGGCTCTGTACAAAGTCTACCGTCAGACCACCGTAGCTGACCACCCGAATCGCGGCCACTTCCCTCAGCGCCTGGCGCACCATGGCCAGCCGCTCATCTGTCGAGAACAACAGGCTCTTGCCAGGTCGATCATATACGCCCACCACCACGCGGTCAAAGATCGCCGCCGCACGCCTGGCTACATCGATGTGCCCATAGTGGACCGGGTCAAACGTGCCAGGATACACCGCCACACTCACGATCCTGTCTCTATGAGGGCACATCCCCGCTCCTCCAGAAACGACGGACACTCATCGCCATAGCCCGGTGCTCCGGCCTGGCAAGATCAGGGTCCTCTTGAAAGACTCTCAAAGCTTCTGATCGAGCCCTTTCGAGAATGGCTGTATCACTCAGCTTCGCCACCCTCAGCCTTGGCAGGCCATGCTGACGCATCCCAAAGAAATCCCCAGGCCCCCTTAGCTGCAAGTCCTTCTCTGCCAAGGCAAAGCCATCATCGGTCTCTGCGATGATCTGCATCCGCTTGAGGCTCTCTTCCGAAGGGTCGTCGAACAAAAGGATGCAGTAGGACTTGTGCTGGCCCCGCCCAACGCGCCCGCGGAACTGATGCAACTGGGCCAGTCCAAACCGGTCAGCCCCCTCGATAAGCATGACCGTCGCGTTGGGCACATCGATGCCCACTTCGACCACGGGTGTGGAAACGAGGATATCATACTCCCCACGCCGGAAACTGGTCATGCTTCGTTCCTTTTCCTCAGCATCCATGCGACCGTGGAGCAGCCCCAGCCTCAGCCTGGGGAATATCTCCTCTTGCAGCCGCCTGTGTTCAGCCACGGCGGCCTTTGCCTCCACCCTATCCGATTCCTCAACCAGCGGGCATATGATGAATGCCTGGCGTCCCTGGGCAACCTGCGACTCAATGAAGGAATAGATGCGCTCACGGCTCCGCCTGTCTCGCACTGCGGTCACGACCCGTTGTCTGTTCGGTGGCATCTCATCCAGGACAGAGATGTCCATGTCGCCATACATGGTCAAAGCCAGAGTGCGGGGGATGGGTGTGGCGCTCATCGCCAGAAGGTGTGGCGCAAACGTAGTACCTTTGCCTCGCAGGGCAGCACGCTGGGCCACACCGAAGCGATGCTGCTCGTCAACCACCACAAGGCCCAGCCTGGCAAAGTCCACCGATGCCTGGATCAGAGCATGAGTTCCCACGACTATCTGAGCCCGCCCCCGAAAGATATCGCCGCGAAGGTGTCGCTTCTCAGCATCCGAGAGCCTGCCGGTGAGCAACGTGCAGTGTGTTTCTGGGCATCCTTCCAGCATTCTCGATATGGTACGATAGTGTTGGTCGGCCAAGATCGACGTGGGAGCCATCACGGCTGTCTGGAGGCCGTTGCGCACCGTGGCCAACATGGCGGCCACTGCAACCACGGTCTTTCCTGAACCAACGTCACCTTGCAGCAAGCGGCTCATAGGCACACGTTTCTCCAGGTCGCCCAGGATGTCGTTGATGGCTCTTTGCTGGGCTTGTGTGAGCTGGAATGGGAGCCGCGAGACAAAGCCATCGATCTCGCGCCAGGGAACTGCCAGAGCTCTCCCCTGCTGAGACCGCCAGGCATGTCGCCGCCTGAGAAGGCCGAGTTGAACCAGGAAGAACTCGTCGAAGCAGAGGCGCTGGCGCGCTTGCTGCAGAGAGACCCTGCTGGCCGGAAAGTGTATCTGCTCCAACGCCGTGCCCAGTTGCATCAAGCCGGTGGACTTTAGCATGGAGGGAGGTAGCGGGTCCATGATGAGCGGGGCCCAGTAGTCCAGGGTAGCTCTTGACAAACGGCGCATCCAGCGCCCCTTGATCCCCTCAGTGAGGGGATAGACGGGCACGAGACGCGCGGTGTGCAACAGCTCGCGTCTGAGGGGCTCCCATTCGGGAGAGTTGAAAACGAGCCGACCAAGGTACTCTCCGACCTTGCCGCTGATGGCCACCTCGTCGCCCAGTTTGAGACGGTTCGCCAGATAGCGCTGGTTGAACCACTGCACCTCGATGGAGCTCGTTCCGTCGGTGACAACCGCCCGGGTGATGACCTTGCCGCTCTGGGTGCGCCCAGTTCTCGCTGACTGGATGATACCTACGATGGTGACCTCCTCGCCCGGGGCGAGACGGTTTATGGTTCGCAGATCAGAGAAATCATTGTAGCGTCGCGGAAAATGGTGGAGCAAGTCCCTGATCTTTCGCAATCCCAGGCGCTCGAGACGCGCCGCCATAACCTGGCCCACGCCCTTGAGCCCGGTAATGGGGGAATCCAGGGTCAGTTGTCCCGGCGCTCCAGATCTGGTCTCCTGGCGGCCAGACCGAGCGGTCTCTACCTGGCTCGCCTTCCTGTGGGGCACCATTTGCCCGCCATCGCCAGCACCAGCCACAGAGTCCTCGCTTGGTCTCGCTCGTCCCGACTCGGGCCCCCGGCCGCGACGGCTTCCTTCCTCGACCAAGAGATCCAGTAGCCGATCCAAGGTCTCACGGCGTGCCGCCAGAGACAGATCGGCGTAGCCTGACAGCATCCCCACCACCTCAGCGACCGCGGGCGAGCGCCCGATCCCCTCAGACTCCTCGCGCGCTTCTCTCTCCCAATAGGTGAGAAAACGCGATAGCCCTCCCACTACTGCCCGATCTCTGTAGCCCTGTTCCTGCTCAAGACTCAGTATGCGCCTCAACTTGTCGTATGTCGACGCCATTTGCCCAACTCTATTCCAATCCCAAAGCCATCGATGCGATATCGTCTGTCAAAGCTAACCACGAGCCTACCCTTCAAAAGCCACGATTCCCAGGGCCTGTGGTCCGATATAGGTCCCCAGTGCGGGACCATAGATGTGCTCTTCCATGACCTCGCGGGGTAGCAGGTCAGCCAATCGCGCCTTCAGTTCCTCAACCTCCGGCATCAGGCCGCTGTGAAGAATGCATAGCTTTTTCAGCTCTCGGAACTCGGCAACGAACTCCACCAGGCGCTCCAAGGCGGTGCCCCGCCCCCGCAAGCGACGAACGTAAATGATCTCCCCTTCCTCCATGGTAAGCAGGGGGCTGGTGATTCTGCCACGCCTGGTACCCCGAGATCGCTGGGTGGCAATGGTGCGCCGCAAGTAGTCGGGATTCTGCACATAGAAGGCAAGGTAGGTTCGAGGAATCATCCCTCGCAACATACGCACGATCTCCTGAGCAGCCAGGCCGTCTCGGGCGGCCTTGGCAGCCTCGGTCACCAGGATACCCAATGCACGCGAGACAACCTGTGAATCGATCACGCTGACCTGGCACCGCCCCGAGTAACCGACACTCCCCTCTCTCGCTGCCCGAACGGTGTCACTCAGACGCGAAGAAAGGTGAATGGACACGATGCGACTGGCCTGCCTGGCCAACTGGCCGTAGGCATCAGCAAACTGTCTCGCCGTCGGCGGCACGGCAATCGCGACGGTATCATTCCTGGCCATACGCCTGTGAAACCCGATTGAGCGCAGACCGGGACCCTCCACAAGCGTCTCGCGGCCCACGCGAATGCCCAGCGGCACGACCGTGATGCCAAGCTCCTCCACGGCCTCTGGGGAGAGATCGGCGGAACTGTCGGTGACGATCCTGGCATTGCTCATGCTGATTCCACTCCCCCCGGCCCTCTACTCAGCCGAGATGACATAGAAGTAGTGGGGCTGTCCGCCGTCAAGTAGCTCGACCTCGAGATCGGGATAGGCCTGCCTGGCATACTCGGCCAGCTCGGTCGCCTCGTGAAGGGAAACGTCCTCCCCATAGTAGACGGTGACGATCTCATAGTCCTCAACATGCGTCCGCTCCAACAGTTCCTTGGCCACTGACAAGATGTCTTCATCCGCCACGACCAAGTCGCCGTTGAGCAAACCGATGACCTGGCCTTCAGTAATAGAGAGGCCGTTGATCGTCGCCGACCGCACAGCCCTGGTGACCTCTGCGGTTTCAACCTGCCGGGCGGCTTCCAGCATAAGCTCCGCATTGGCCTCCAGCCCAGCCTGGTAGTTGAAGGCCAAGAGTGCCGCGATGCCTTGGGGCATGCTCTCGGTTGGAATCAGCGTCACTTGCTTCTCCGAAAGCTCCTTGGCCTGCTGAGCGCCCAGGATGATATTGCTGTTGTTTGGCAAGACAATGACCTGATCTGAGGCCACGCTTTCGATGCAGGTGAGCAAGTCCTGCGTGCTGGGGTTCATCGTTTGGCCCCCCGGCACGATGCCACTGGCCCCGAGGCTCTCGAAAACACGCGTGAGTCCCTCGCCTGATGCCACAGCGATGACGCAGATGTCGCTCAGAGGCTCCGGCTTGGGCACTGGCGGACGGAACGCTGTGAGTGGCAGGGGCCTCTCAGCCGACGGCTGAGAGCTTGCCACGAACTCCTGGTACTGAAGCTGCATGTTCTCGACGATCACCGAGGTGACATCTCCACGTTCGATGCCATAGTCCAGCACCCGACCGGGATGGTCACAATGCACGTGCACCTTCACCACCCGGTCATCGCCCACCACCAGCACAGAATCTCCCATGGTGGCGATCTGCTGTCGGATCGTCTCCACGTCCAGGTTATCGCCCTTGATGACGAATTGGGTATCATAGTTATACTCACCCTGAGGAGCAAAGACCTGTTCTGGCTGCACTTGAGCTGGCGCTACACCCACAACAGGCTGTCCCCGCGTCTGGCGGAGCATGCCCTCCAGAATCAGCACATACCCTTGAGCGCCAGCATCTACCACGCCCGCTTCGGCCAGCACAGGCAGCAAGCTCGGCGTGCGTGCCAAAGACGCCTGCGCTTCGGCCACTGCGCTGGCAAGCACCCGCTCTACATCATCTCCCGCCAATGCTGCCCGGCTCGCCGACTCTGCGCATTCCCTGGCCACCGTCAGGATGGTGCCTTCGACGGGCCGCATGACCCCCTTGTAGGCGGTGACTGCGCCCTGCTGAAGCGCCTCTGCAAGATCCAGGCCACCAAAGCTGTCCTTACCCTGCAGCACACGAGCAAAGCCTCGCAGGATCTGCGAGAGAATGACCCCCGAGTTGCCCCGGGCTCCCATCAAAGCCCCCCGTGCCACCACGCGAGTCAACTCTGAGACCGACGTGTATGACTCATCGCCCAGCTCGTCCAGCGCTGCGCGCATCGTCAGTGACATGTTTGTCCCCGTGTCGCCATCGGGCACGGGAAACACGTTCATCGCATTCACGCTGGCGACGTGATGATCCAACCAGCAACTGGCCGCTCGCAGGGCCCCCAAGAGCTGGTCGCAATCGCAGGCCGCCTGCGAGGATGAGCGTGTCAGAGCCTGGGTCGATCGCGCTGCTGGCGCATCCTGCTTTGCTCCATCCTCGGGGGAGATCACCTTGGTGGGCACAGTGTTCCACCTCTCTGGACTACCGCGCTCTGGCTCGCCCAGGCAACGCTAGCTATCCTGGTTGCTGACCCTGAGCCCCTGCACATGAACGTTCACCTGGGCAACCGGCATACCAAGAGCACTCTCCACGCCAAACTTGACGCTTTCCATCACATTCTGGGCCACTTCTGATATGCGGGTGCCATACTCGATGACCACATAGAGATTGACCACGATGTCGTCATCGACCACTTCGACCTCGACACCCCGGGTTGCGTTGTCAACTTGCAGGATCTCGGCGATTCCATCGCGAAGGGTGGCCGCTGACATACCCACCACGCCATAACAGCTCAGCACAGCCTCGCTGGCGATGCTCGCTATGGCCCTCGGCGATACCTCGATCTTGCCAAGCGTAGAACCTCTCTCCATGAGACCTCTCCCGGCCGTAACCTATTGAGGGATTCGCCGTGCAGAACACCAGGAAGCCCGGCTGCTGCGCCAGTATGCTGTCTCACCGACGAGCCTGGGTCGCCCCTTCCCACGCCCTTGTCCATCTGCTGTTTTGCACATATGCACTCCCTATGGTATCATATCTCCCGCATTCAGGCCAGTTCTGCAGGCGCGAGTACCCAGGGGGCACTAGTGCCCAGGCCTGAGGCCAGCAAGAGGTGATATTGATGGCAAAGTGTGAAATCTGCGGCAAGGGACCCCAGTTCGGGCACAACGTCAGCCACTCCAAGCGCCGAACCAAGCGCCGTTGGCTGCCGAATATCCAGACAGTAACCATAATGGTCGATGGCCAGCGCAAGAGAGTCAAGATGTGCACACGCTGCCTGCGGACTCGTAACAAGCCGTCCTAGAGCAGCCGGCGACCACCGGTCAGGCGTGATCCTGGCTCAGGCACTTGGGGCCAGCTCTGGCAACGTAGGGCTGGCCCTGCTCCTTGCCCTGGGGCGAGAGACTCTCCAGGATGGTTGCCAGCCGGCGCATGCCCGCTTCCACTCCGTGCTGGTGGGAGAAAACCGCTGCCCCCACAACCAGAATGTCGGCCCCAGCCCTCACGACGTCGGCAATCGTATCAGCGTTGATCCCGCCATCCACCTCGATTTGGCATTCCAGCCCGCGTTCCTGGAGCATCCGCCTCAGTCGACGCACCCTTCCAAGAGACGCGGGGATAAAGTCTTGCCCTCCAAAACCCGGGTCCACGCTCATGATCAGCACCAGCTCAACCTGATCGACAACCTCATCCAGCAGCAACAGCGGCGTGGCAGGGTTCAAGGTGACGCCAGGGCGTGCCCCAGCGACACGGATCTGAGCCAGCGTCCGGTGCAGGTGTGGACAAGTCTCCACGTGCACCAGGATTAGGTCTGCCCCCGCCTGGGCGAATTCGTCGATGTACCGCTCAGGTTGCTCGATCATCAGGTGCACCTGCAGCGGGAGGCGCGTCACCCAACGGAGGGCTCGCACAACCAGCGGGCCAACAGTGATATTGGGCACAAAATGGCCATCCATGACGTCAACGTGAATGGCGTCGGCGCCAGCCTCCTCCGCCTGCCTTACCTGTTCTCCCAATCTGGCAAAATCGGCTGAGAGGACAGACGGGGCGATCTGAATGCGACGGCCGTCTGATATGATCACGGGATTCCCTGCCCGGTTTGATGAGCCAAGGCACGGCCGCGCAATTGCCCACAACCGGCCTGGATGCTCAGGCCACGGCGCGCCCGCACGGTGGTTTGGATACCCCTCTTGATCAGTATCTCCTGAAAGCGCAGAACTCTACCTCGAGAAGAAGGCTTGTGGACGCACCCGGCGGTGGGATTCAACGGCATCAGGTTGACATGACAGGCCAACCCCAGCAGTAGCTCGGCAGTGCGGCGAGCCCGCTCGTCCGTGTCATTTACTCCATCTACCAGCGCGTACTCGAAGGTGACCCGCCGACCCGTACGCTCAACGTAGAACCTGCTGGCTGACATGAGGTCTTCCAGAGGATAGCGTCGGTTGATGGGCACGAGCTCATCTCGCAGGGCGTCGTCTGGCGCGTGCAGAGAGATGGCCAGCCGGATGGTGCGCGGTTCGCGGGCCAGACGTTCGATGCCCGGCACAACGCCGGCCGTGGATATGGTGAAGCGCCGACTTCCAAGCGCAAGTCCTTGGGCATCGTTGAGATTGGCGATCGCGCGCCACACCGCGTCGTAGTTGAGCATCGGCTCGCCCATCCCCATAAAGACCACGTTGGTCAGGCGAGCGTCCTCTTTGCGCAACTGGCGAGCAAAATGCAAGACCTGGCCGGCTATCTCGCCGCAGGTCAGGTTGCGCACGAACCCGCTCTGTCCTGTCGCGCAGAAGGCGCATCCGATGGGACAGCCAATCTGCGAGGAAGCGCAGATCGTGTTGCGGTTCGTGTAGCGCATGAGCACCGACTCGAAGCAATGCCCATCCACAGCCCGAAACAGGGTTTTCTCGGTGAGACCATCGTCCGCCACAGACAGGCCAATTTGCTTAATGGTGCCCACGCAGGTTTCCCCCGCGAGGCGACGACGCAACTCCTTAGGCAGGTTGACCATCTCACCGGAGTCGCTTGCCAGTGCACGGTAGATCCAACGCCAAATCTGCGCTGCTCGAAACCGAGGCTGCCCCCAGTCGAGGACCATCTGGACCAGGTCATCGTAGGATAGATCCAGAAGGTTGATCTTGTCAGGTGTCATGCCTCGACCAAACCCGAAACTTGCCATCCATGTGGGCCGCCTGCTGGAGAGGACGGTCGGTGAGAAGAACTCGATGCCAAGCATCAGTCGCGCGAGCGGTAGCCCCCCAGTAGAAAGACGTAATAGAGTATGGTTGACAGGGCCTGTGTGGCGGCGGCGACGTAGGTAAGCGACGCCCCCGACAAGACCTGCTGCACTCCCCTCTCATCGACGCTGCTCATCATGCCGCTACCCTGAAGCATGGACACCGCGCGCCGGCTGGCGTCGAACTCGACCGGCAAGGTCACCAGCGAGAACACCAACGTGGCCGAGAAGAAGAGCAGGCCGATGAGGGACATGTTCGGGATGGGCAGCACCATACCACCAAGAAAGATGATAGGCCCCAGCCACGACCCGATTCGCACGACCGGCACCAGCCCACTGCGCAGCTTCAAGGGCAGATACTCCCGGTGGTCCTGAATGGCGTGCCCCACCTCGTGGGCCACGATGCCCAGAGAGGCGACAGACGCCGAGCGCGCGACGCCCGAGGATAGGGCCAGAGTCTTGCTGCGCGGATCATAGTGGTCGGAGAGATGCCCTGGCTTCTCTTGCAGAGTCACGTCCCCCAGTCCGCTGCTGGCAAGCAGGCGCCGGGCCGCCTCGTAGCCCACTATTCCACTGGTGTTGCCAACCCGGCTGAACCTCGCATAGGCAGAACGCACCCTGTACTGGGCATAGAGGCCCAGGATCAAGGCTGGGATTGCAAAAAGGTAGTAGATCGGATCGAACATTGGCCAATGCATAGACGACCGGGTGCCTCCTGTTGCAGTCGTCAGTTCAACTCTCCCGAGAGTATACTACGATCACAACGCCAAGTAAAGCTCTCTCGGGGAGAGCATCGAAAAAGCGCCCTGCAGTTCGGTGCAACCACTACATATGGGGCATTGTTGCCTGCGTGCACCGACATGTAGCGGATCCCTGAACCAGGCGATGCGCCTTCCCGATGGCCTCCACATCGCAACCTTGACGCCAGGCCATGATTGTGATAACATAAGCTCACACGCGGTCTGTTCATTGTGGTGTTGAGACCCTGCCCGGTCACCTGGCTTCCTCTCGTGAGCGTGTCTCGGCCGCCAGGTGTCCGCGTTGAGACGTCTATGGACTCCAGCAAAAGGGACAGGAGGATTGGCATGAGAGCAAAGGCAAGAGTGGTGCAGTTGGCGGTGTTGGTCGCGTTGGCGGCTTTCCCCATGATGTCCCACGCTGCTCCGCCTTCGCCGCCCAGTGATAGCGGGTCAGCTCCCATCGTGCAAGCGCCGCCGATTCCAGGCGCGGCGACAACGGTGACGGCTGGGCTGGGGCTGCGACTGCGGGAGGGCCCAAGCACCTCGGATCGGATCCTATTGATCATGCGCTGTGGAGAATCGGTGTACCCGGCGGCGGGACCGGTCTGGAGCGGGGGCAGGTACTGGACCTATGTGCTTCTCTACCGGTCGGGATACACCTACGAGGGCTTTTGTGCCTCGCAGTACCTGGCCGACTATGATCCAGGCACCCCTCCCGACGATGGCACAGGGCAGGTGAGGGTCACGGCTGGCCTGGGACTGCGTGTCCGATGGGGTCCCGCCACCTACTATGGCATCTATCGCGTCGTGCCCTATGGAACCATCTTGCAGACCACCGGCTCCACCCAATGGGGCAGCGGACTGGAGTGGACCCAGGTTTCCTACCGTGGCTACAACCTCTGGGCGGCCAGCATGTATCTGCGGGACGTGTAGGCAAAGTCGAGCTTTGCGGTGGATCGGCCAAGGGATGTGAGCTGCGTATTGGGAGCTTCAAGTCGGTGCCGGTCGCTGTGCGGCCCTTCCAGCCAGCGTCTGGTCGGCGACATCTTGAACCAGCCCAAGCCAAGCGAAGAGGCTGCAGCCCATTTAGGATGAGGGGTTCGGGGCCCGGTCTTGTCTAGAGGTCGCGGCGATTGAGGGAGTAGACGGCGAGGACCAAGAGCGCGGCGGTGTAGACCAGTGCGTAGATGAGCATGGCGGTGCTGGGCGCGGTAGCCAGAGAAAACGGCGATACGCCCAGGCCCCGCACTGCTGGCGGCTGCATACCATAGGAGGCCATCTTCCACATGGCCTCGCTGGGGACCAGCAGACTGCTGAGGATGCCGATGTCCACCGCCGCCTCGTTGTGGGCGAACGAGCCGATCGTCTCGATCCACCCGCCAACGAAGGCGATCCCATAGAGCATGAAAGCCACCACACCATTGGCGATGGTGGACAGCCTGGTGCCTCCCAGGATGCACACGGAGAGCATGATTAGCGCCTGGAGTGCGATGAGAGCCACCCCGGCGAGCGCATTCGGCGGGACATAACCTGAGATAGCCCAAGTCGCCACGATGATGCCGGCACCCAAAAGCGCTATGTAGCAGACCAGCATGAGGGCCAGGCCCAGCCATTTGCCCAAGAGGATCGCTCTCCGCTTCACCGGCCTTGCGGCCAGAGCCTGTATGGTGTGTGAACTGACCTCCCCCGAAAGCGTGCCCACCGAAGTAAGCACAGCCAGCATCACCCCCAGGAAACTGATTACGTAAAACCCGGCCATGACCAGGAAGTTGAAACCACTATCGAGAAGGACGTTCCGCCCCTGACTGTGCTGCAAAAAGTCAACAAAGATCTGGTAGAAGCCAAAAGCATACAGAGCGATGAAGGTCAGGCCCAGCGCAAGTGCCACCCAAAGGATCTTTCGCCGACGCGCCTCGCGGAAGGTCAGTTCGGCAAAGATCAGGACGTTTCGCATGGGTCGTCGCTCCCCACTATGCTGACGAACAGATCTTCCAAGGACATGGGCCGGGGCGACAAGCTGTAAAGGTCGATGCCCCGCCCCACGATCCAACGGGCGATATCGGGAAGGGTGCTGTCGTCGGGCAAGCGCATGGTCAGTATCCGAGCCTCCTCATCGACGTCTATCTGCTCGCTCCATCGTCGGAGCCCTCCCACCAGATCCCCTTCGATCTTGCCCACACGCACTTCTACCCGCAACAGTCCATCGCTTTGGTCTCCCAAAGTGGTAACCTGCCGCACGCGGCCATCGGTGATGAACGCGACACGCGTACAAGTGAGCTCCACCTCGCTCAAAAGGTGCGAGTTGATGAACAGGGTCGTACCACGCTCGCGCAGTTCACGGACGATGTCTCTGACCATGCGCCGCCCCAGCGGGTCCAGGCCCGATGTGGGCTCATCCAGAAACACCAGTTCCGGATCGCCAATCAGGGACTGGGCGAGGCCGATGCGCTGCAGCATCCCCTTGGAAAAGGTGCCCAGGGGCCGATCGGCCACGTCTGGCAACCCAACCAGCTCCAGAAGCTCGGGTATGCAGCGTGACCGCTCCCTCTTGGACAGGCCGTGGAGCCGGCCATGCAAGTCGAGGAACTCGTCGGCCCGCAGCCACTCGTGAAAGCGAAAGTGCTCGGGAAGAAAGCCGACGCGCCGACGGCAGCGTGGCTCGGCGATAGGCACCCCCAGCAGCCTGCCCTCGCCCGAGGTGGGCCTCGCCAGCCCAAGAAACATCTTGACCGCGGTGGTCTTGCCCGCGCCATTTGGCCCGAGGAACCCAAAGACCTCGCCCCGCTCGACCGTCAGAGTCAGGCTGGCGACGGCCACTGTGGTGCCATATTCCTTGCGCAGGGCATAGCCCTCGATTGCAGGTGACACTTGGGGCATGAATCAGCTCCTGGACGACACTATGCTAACAACTGGGGGCTACGACCACCACAACGAACAGATGTGGCTCTAGCCCAGAGCCGCAAGCTGATGATGGCCGTACTCGTTGGCCGCTTGACTCCTACGTCTCCCTCCGTCGTTGGCGGATCATCTCGGGCAAAGTTCGGACACGTTGTTTGCCAAGCCAGCGATGTCGGTCCACGGAATAGTCCCCCGAGCCGGTTTCGAATTGCTGCAAGAAACGCACCATCCCCACCGGACCCAACTCGCGAGCCAAAGCCGCCAAGCCGGCCAGTCGAATCTGCTCCGGCGTCATTCGTCGCATGCGATTATACTCCAGAAGGCCCTTTGTCGCACATCAGCAGAACGACCCGGCGTGCGCGACGTCGGGTCGGCTTTCAAGCGACAGTCAGCCAGGCGAGAATGGGGGACTGTTCAGCCTCGGGCCTCAGAATGACGTCCTTCACTCACTTGCCCGACACTGACACACCGGTCTTGGAAGCGGCCTGAGTTTGGGGGGGGGCAGGGTGCACCGGCTATGCCGGCATCTCCGACCCCGCCCCTACACGGCCAGTCCTTGTTTCGGTGATCTCAGAGGCCACACAGAACCTTGCCTGGCCCCAGCGCTGCCACGCCCTAGAACATCGACTCGGCGATTTGAATCAGGTTTTCGGCACCATATCGCCCCACGACAAAATAGAGCACGCCGTCCTTTTCCCAGAGCAGCGTGGACTCATTGCCGGTCAACTGAGCGGACGCGTCAGTGCCCACCAGCACCGATGTCGCGCCATTTGGGTCAACCAGAGGGACCCCCTGCTCGTCCACCTGGACAGGCTCGGGCATAGGTTGGCGCCGGGGGATCAAGAGCACCGCCTCCTCACCCGCCACCTGCAGCTCGCGGAACTCGATCACATCTGTCGGGATGGGCAGAAGCACGGTGTTGGTCCAGTCGATGCGTTCACTGATGCGCTGGGCCTCCTCTGGCGACAGGCCAAGCAGCCTCAGGCCGGCCTCACCCACGATCTGGGGGGCCAGCCCCTCAGGATACTCGACCGTCGGGGCCAGAAGCTGCCCGATCTGGAAGTGATCGACAGTTATCCCCACCATCGAGGGGATAGTGACCCGTATGGTGGCCACCTCCCATCCGGTGGGCACCTGCTCAGAGTCCATGTCGGCCAATTCCAGGAGCATGACCAGCCCGTCGCGCGCAACATCAAAGGCGAATTCGCTGCGTCCCTTCACCTGAATCTCTAGTTCTCCATCAGCAGGTAGGTATTGAGGCATGCGGACCTGGAAACCGGCCAGCTCGCTGGCTTCTTCGATCGAGCTCACCTTCACTGTGGGCTCGTCCACTACCACCTCAGGCTCCGTGACGAAAAGCGTGTCCTCCAGAGCCCGAGCCACCTGCTCAAGCTGCGCCTCATCGGGATTGACCTGGATGATCGCAAACTTGCGCACCCGAAAGATGGACAGGAATTGCCGAGCCAGAGCACGGCTCGGAGCAAAGCTAAAGACCCCCACCAGCAGAGCGAGCACAATGATCCCGCCCAGCACTGGACGCCACAAGCGTCCTCGACTTGTTGCCATAAGTGACCTCCTCAGACCTCTCGGTTGAACGCCGCCCCGTCGTCGCAGACGTGCACGGATGTGCGCCAGTCCCAGCCGCATGTCTGGCTCGCGCGCCAGAGACACGCTGGCCAGTCGCTGCTGCGCCACCACGGCCGAGCGCTCAAGTCCTGCCAGGGCCTCCCGGCAGCGGGCGCACGCAGACAAGTGCCGCGCGAGAGCGGATCGTCTGGCAGGCGAGAGCTCATCATCCAGATACGCACGCAGTTGTCCCTCTGGCATACAGATCACTCTTCACCTCCCAACTGGTCCCCACGCCCGGCAAGCTGTCGGTAGACCCCCTCAAATGCGCGCTCGGCCCTGGCCAGAAGCGTCCCCACCGATCCTGAGGAGATGCGCAGCACGTCGGCGATCTCGCGGTAGCTCAGGCCACTGTAGCGCAAGACCAACAGCGCGGCCTGCCGTTCTTTGAGACCAGCCAACGCGGCGCGAACTCGACGCTGCTCCTCCGCCTTCACCGTCCAGGTCTCGGGTGCCGGCTCCGAATGCCCCCACCCCAACCCCGCAGGCGCTCTCCCCAGTAATTCGCGGTAGCTCTGCTGGCGGCGCCTGGCCCTCAGGGCATTGTAGCCCAAGTTGGTGGCCACCCGATACAGCCACGCACCCAGGTCGGTCCCCCGCCTCTTGGGGGGACGATCATACAGCCGAAGAAAGACCTCCTGGGCGAGATCCTCCGCCTC
>SDBU01005761.1_pt1 | contig 14723 bp, 11 predicted proteins | sample 2277071 | NCBI WGS metagenome assembly SDBU01 (sample SAMN10397929, study PRJNA504765) | marine sediment metagenome | isolation source: marine sediment core GS08_GC12, 126 cmbsf | place: Arctic Ocean: Gakkel Ridge, Loki's castle | collected 2008
AATCACGCCGATCGCCATGGAGAAGGAACTTCGATTCGCGGTACGCGAGGGCGGTCACACGGTCGGCGCCGGAGTCATCACCGAAATTATAGAATAGGGGAGCTGGATGCCTCGAGATATTATCATTCTGGCGTGCGCTGATTGCAAGAGAAGAAACTACACGGATACGAAGAACAAGCGGTTGCATCCGGATAGGGTCGAGTTTAAGAAATATTGTCCTTTTTGCAGGAAACATACTCCCCATAAGGAGACAAGATAGATATTACAGGACAGTAGCTCAATTGGCTAGAGCTCCGGTCTCCAAAACCGGGGGCTGGGGGTTCGAGTCCCTCCTGTCCTGTTTTGATGAAAAGAGAAGCTGATGATTAATAAGATCTTGAAATTTATAAGCGACACTTACCAGGAGCTGGGCAAGGTCGCTTATCCGTCGAAACAGGAACTTATCGGTTCCACAATCGTGGTAGTGATTATGTCGTTGATAGTCTCGATATTTATCGGAGCGGTAGATTTCGTCTTAAAGGAATTGGTTGACGTTCTGGTGAATCTTGCCGCGGGTTAAGGTTGGTGTTATTTTGGCTAAGAAATGGTATGTAGCGCATACTTATTCGGGACACGAGAATAAGGCAAAATTGTATCTGGTTTCCTCGGCTGAGGCCGAGGGGCTTGGCGAGATGTTCGGCGATATCCTGGTTCCCACAGAAGAAATTGTGGAGATGAAGCAGGGGAAACGTCACACTACGGTGAAGAAATTTCTACCAAGCTATATACTTATCGAAATGGAGCTTAATAAGCAAACCCAGCACCTGGTAACATCAACCCCCGGAATTACCAATTTCGTCGGGGCGTCCGGCAAACCTGTGGCTCTCAGGGAGATCGAGGTCAAACGGGTGATGGCTCAGATCGATAGATCCAAGAACAGGGAGATATTGGATATCCCCTATAAAGTGGGCGAGGCGGTCAAGGTTGTCGACGGGCCTTTTGCCGATTTTTCAGGCACGGTAAGCGAGGTCAATCCGGAAAAACGCAATTTGAAGGTTATGGTCTCGATTTTTGGACGGCCCACCCCGGTGGAGCTGGATTATTTACAGGTAACGAACCTTTGATTTTTTTGAGGAGTTTTTGTGGCTAAAAAAATAGCTGGCGTAGTAAAGCTTCAGATTCCCGCGGGTAACGCCACGCCGGCGCCCCCCGTAGGTCCCGCCCTGGGTCAGCAGGGTGTCAATATTATGGAGTTCTGTAAAGCGTACAATTCCAGAACTCAAGCGCAGGCCGGGACTATTATTCCGGTGATAATAACCGTCTATGTCGATAAATCGTTTACTTTTATCACCAAAACCCCGCCCGCTGCCGAGCTTTTGAAAAAGGCGGCCAAGATTCAAAAAGGATCCGGAGAGCCCAACAGAGATAAAGTGGGTGTCGTCACCAAGGCCCAGATCGAGGAAATCGCGCAGATTAAGCTGACCGATTTAAACGCCACAGATATTGAGATGGCCGGACGGATTATTGCCGGCACCGCCCGCAGTATGGGCATCGATGTGGAAGGCTGAAGAAACCCGGGAATTCCGGAATCGGAATAAGAGCTCATTTGAATTCCGAAATAGGGAACAATGTATCGACCTTGCGCGTTCAGCCAGTTTGTTAATATCAGGTCGCTAATGGGGAGACCTTAAAGAAAGAGGAAGTTCGATGAAAAGAGGCAAGAAGTACAAAGAGGTCGCGGCGAAAGTCGATAGCGATAAAGCCTATACCCTGGCCGACGCTATCAAGCTTTTGCGTGAAACCGCCCGCGCCAAGTTCGACGAGACAGTGGAAACATCTGTCAGGCTCGGTATCGATCCGAGAAAAGCCGATCAAACGGTCCGGGGCACCACGGTTTTACCTCATGGTACCGGTAAGCAGGTAAAAGTTCTGGTTCTCGCTAAAGGCGACAAAGCCAAAGAGGCTCAGGAAGCCGGAGCGGATATGGTCGGCGACGACGACTATATCGAGAAAATCCAGGGGGGCTGGTTCGATGTTGACACTATAATCGCCACTCCTGATATGATGGGAAAAGTCGGCAAGCTGGGGAAGATTCTCGGTCCCAGAAAGTTAATGCCCAATCCTAAATCGGGTACTGTTACTATGGATGTCACGAAGGCGGTAATCGCCGCCAAAGCCGGGAAAATCGAATATCGTCTGGATAAAACAGCCAATATACAGGCCGGGATCGGCAAACTGTCTTTTACCGATGAGCAACTCTTGGAAAACGCCGTAGCGTTTCTGGGAGCCATTATGCGGGCCAAACCGGCAACGGCTAAAGGGACATACCTGAAAAACGCGACGGTTTGCAGTACCATGGGACCAGGAATCAAATTGGATTTAACCGAAGTTATAGCCTTGGGCAGATAAGGGCGGGTTTATTGTGAATAAAGATCAGAAGAAACAGGAAGTTGCCAGCCTGAAAGAAAAGCTCACTAAGGCTGTAAACATTATTATAACCGATCATACGGGGATTAACGTAGCCGATATCTCGGTACTTCGCAGAAAACTCAAAGAGAGCGGCGCCGAGTTAAGGATCGCTAAGAACACATTTCTGAGGCTGGCGGTGAAAGATACGGATCTCGAGGCGCTTCAGAAGCATTTTGAGGGACCGACTTCGATGGTCTTCGGCTATGACGATTCAACGTTACCCGCTAAGATCATCTATGACTCAATTAAGGAAACCGAGAAACCTGTTTTCAAGTCTTTGATGTACGAGGGGAACGAATACGATTTTGCTTTTCTGAAAAAACTGGCCGAGCTTCCCTCCAGGGATCAGGTTCTCGCCGGCGTAATAAGCACCCTCGACGGGGTCATAAGCCAGTTTATAAGCGTTATCGAAGGCGCTACCAGGGAGCTTGTCGGCACCCTTGACGCCTTAGCTGAAAGCAGGAAATAAAAGAGAAAGCGCCGATTTTCGACTGTGCTTCTAAGCCGTTCTTAAAAGACGGTTTCAGTCGGCCATCAGGTTTTCGAATAGAGAATCGAGAAATTAATTGTCCCGGAAATTACCGGAAAAAAACGAGGTGTTTTAAGAATGAGCGACAAGATACAACAGGCGTTTGATATTATTAAAGAGATGACGGTTGTTGAGCTATCCGATCTTTCGAAGAAGATGCAGGATGAGTTTGGTGTGTCCCCGGCGATGGCGGCTCCGGTTGTGATGGCCGGCGCCGGCGGTGAAGCGGCCGAAGAGAAAACGGAATTTGATGTTGTCCTGGAAAGCGCGGGCGACAAAAAAATACAGGTTATCAAGGCTGTTCGCGAGTTAACCAGCCTGGGGCTTAAAGAGGCCAAGCAATTAGTAGATAGCGCCCCCAAAGCGGTAAAAGAGGGAGTCACCAAGGAGGATGCCGAGGCGGCTAAAGCCAAACTGGAAGAGGTCGGCGCTTCAGTAGTGCTGAAGTAAGTGGAAATTTCAGGCGGGTGCCTGATTATATAGAACGTTTGGGATATCTCCCATAGGAGGATTTAAGTGAAATCAGCTTTGACGGACAAGCGGGTTAGCTTTTCCAAGCTGAAGGAAAACGTCGAGATGCCTGATCTTCTCGACGTTCAAATCATATCATACGAGGGTTTTCTTCAGCGCGACATTCATCCTGATAAAAGAGAGGTTGTCGGGCTGCAATCGGTATTCAAGTCGATATTTCCCATTACCGATGTTAAAGAAATGTTCTCGCTGGAGTTCGTGAAGTATACTCTCGGAGAACCCCGTTATTCCTTGAAAGAATGTCGGGAGAGAAATATGACCTACGGTTCTCCCCTGAAAGCTACATTAAGACTGATTGTCAGGGAAGCCGAAGCGGGCAAGGAAAAGGTTGTTAAGGATATTATTGAAAAAGACGTATTCCTCGGGGAATTTCCTCTTCTGACCAAGAGCGGCACATTTATTATCAACGGAGCCGAAAGGGTAATTGTCAGTCAGCTGCACCGGTCTCCAGGCGTATTTTTCGACGATGAGATTCATCCCAATGGAAAACGGCTTTTCTCGGCGCGGATAATACCTTATCGGGGATCATGGGTCGAGTTCACCCTCGATATCAATGACATAATGTATGTCCATATCGATTCTCGCCGGAAACTGCCTGCCACAACTTTATTGAGAGCATTGGGTTATTCCTCCAACGAGGATCTCATGAAAAAGTTCTATAAATTCAAATCGGAAAAAGTAAATTCGAGGAAGAGCGCTAAGTTTGTGGGAGCTATCGCCGCTCAATCGGTGATCGATCCCGAAACAGGCGAGGTAATGCTCATGGCGGGAGCCGAGATAACCGAGGATATGTTCCTTAAACTCTGTGACCTGAAAATCGATACGCTGGATCTTCTCCAAACCGATTTCGCCTCCGATGCCGGTGTAATTCGCAATACCCTGGTGAAAGACACTACGACCTCCTACGAGGAGGCGTTATTTAAAATCTACTCCTTAATAAGGCCGGGTGACGCCCCCGCCCTGGAGATGGCTAAAGATCTTCTGGAGAAACTCTTTTTCAACCCGAAAAGATATGATCTGGGCGAGGTCGGCCGATATATGATAAACCAGAGACTGCGGGCGGGCGTTTCCATGGATCAGACCGTACTGACAAAAGAAGATTTCCTTTCAATTATACAATACTTGATCGCCCTGAGAAACGGCGAAGGGCATATTGACGATATCGACCATCTGGGGAACAGACGGATCAGGACGGTCGGCGAGCTTCTGGCAAACCAGTTCTCCGTAGGGCTTTCAAGAATGGCCAGAACAATCCGCGAACGCATGAGTCTCAGGGACAACGACAATATCACGCCCCACGACCTCGTTAACGCGCGTACGGTTTCGTCGGTTATCGACGCCTTTTTCGGGTCGTCACAGCTTTCCCAGTTTATGGATCAGACCAATCCTCTGGCGGAATTAACACATAAAAGAAGGCTGTCGGCTCTCGGACCCGGTGGTTTAACGAGAGAAAGGGCCGGTTTTAAAGTTCGCGACGTTCATCATACCCATTACGGAAGAATTTGCCCGATCGAGACTCCCGAGGGCCCGAATATCGGGTTGATCGCGTCTATGGCCACCTACGCCCGGATAAACAAATATGGATTTATCGAAACCCCTTACAGGATTGTAAAGAAGGGAAAAGTCACCGACGATATCAGTTATCTTCCCGCTGACGAGGAAGACCGTTTTATTATAGCCCAGGCTAACGCCGCTTTAACCGATAAAAACAGGTTCGTGACCGACTTGATTAAATCACGGCATCATGGGGATTTCGTTCTCGCCCGGCCGGAGGAAATCAACTTTATGGATGTTTCTCCCAAGCAGTTGGTTTCCGTCGCGGCGTCGTTGATCCCGTTTCTAGAGCACGATGACGCTAACAGGGCTTTAATGGGCTCGAACATGCAGCGTCAGGCAGTACCGCTCCTTAAAACCGCGGCCCCCATAATCGGAACGGGAATGGAAATGAAAGCCGCCGTGGATTCGGGCGCCGTGATAACGTCAAAAAGAGGCGGAGTCGTAGAGTATGTTGATTCCGAGAAAATAATAATAAGGCCTCTCCTGAAGGAATCCGAAAAGCTAATGCAACTGGTGGAGGTCGATGAGTACGAGCTTGAGAAATTCAAGCGTACCAACCAGGATACCTGTATAAATCAAAAACCGATTGTAGAGATAGGGGACAAAATAGACCCCGGCGATATTATAGCCGATGGGCCTGCTACATCGAATGGGGAACTCGCCCTCGGAGCCAACATTCTTGTTGGGTTTACCCCCTGGTGCGGTTACAATTTCGAGGACGCTATTATCGTTTCCGAAAGGCTGGTTTATGACGATGTCTTTACGTCAATTCATGTAGAATCTTTTGAGATTCAGGTTAGGGATACCAAGAGAGGACCCGAGGAAGTCACAAGGGAAATTCCCAATATCTCGGAAGAGGCTCTCACTCATCTCGATGAAAGAGGGATTGTCAGAACCGGCGCCGAGGTCGAGGCCGGGGATATCCTGGTAGGGAAGGTCACCCCCAAAGGTGAAACCGAGTTGTCGCCCGAAGAAAGATTGCTTAGAGCCATTTTCGGCGAAAAAGCCGGTGATGTCAGGGATGCTTCCTTAAAGGCGCCGCCCGGGATGAAGGGTATTGTCGTAGATACCAAAGTCTTTTCCCGCAAAGAACGCTCGGAAGCCGCCAAGAAACAGGAACGGGCTGAAACTCTTAAGGTTAAAAAGAATTTTGGCAAGCAGATAGATTATATAATCAAAATGAGAAACCGCAATCTCGAGGCTATTTTAAATGGTCAGACGGCCAGAACGATCGTGGACGAAAACGGCGAAGTGATCATAAAGGCCGGAATGAAATTCAAAGAGGGAAGTTTCGAAAACTGCAGAACTCAACATCTGATCGCTGAAAACGGTTTTTCAAGCGATGCTAAGATTAACAAAAAGGCGTTTTCTTTGCTGGATCAGGCCGGGGAATTAATTCGGCGCAAAAGAGAAATTCAGGAAATCGAGGTTGAGAAGATTGTTCGCGGGGCGGAACTTTCTCCGGGCGTAGTTCAACTGATCAAAGTCTCTATCGCCATAAAACGAGTGCTTTCGGTCGGCGATAAAATGGCCGGACGTCACGGCAATAAGGGCGTTGTCGCCAAGATAGTGCCTATTGAGGATATGCCTCACTTACCCAATGGCAAGCCGATGGATATATTGCTCAATCCGCTCGGTGTGCCCTCTCGTATGAATGTCGGGCAGATCCTCGAGACCCATCTGGGATGGGCGGCTCACACTCTCGGCGAGAAATTCGCCACGCCGGTTTTCGATGGCGCGTCCATCGATGAGATAAAAGGATATTTGAAGAAAGCCGGTTTGCCGGAAAGCGGAAAAAGCGTCTTATATGACGGTCGTACCGGGCTTAAGCTCGACAATAAGGTTACGGTCGGATATATGTATATGATGAAATTATCGCATCTTGTCGACGACAAGATTCATGCTCGTTCGATCGGACCGTACTCGCTGGTAACCCAACAGCCTCTCGGCGGTAAAGCCCAATTCGGAGGACAGCGGTTCGGGGAAATGGAAGTCTGGGCCCTTGAGGCATACGGCGCGGCTTATACGCTTCAGGAAATGCTTACGGTGAAATCAGATGATGTCGCGGGAAGGTCTCGTATTTACGAGGCTATTGTAAAAGGAGAAAATCCTCCGGAACCCGGAATTCCGGAGTCTTTCAACGTCCTTGTAAAAGAGCTTCAGGCTCTGGGGCTGGACGTTGAATTGATAGAAAAGTAATTTTGGTCCTTATGGGATTAATAAAATAAAGGAGACTCTGGTGTTTGATCCTTTTGCGAAGAACCTGAAAAGACCATCGGATTTCGAGGCAATTAGAATTAAGATCGCCTCGCCCGAGGTAATCAGATCGTGGTCTTATGGAGAGGTAATAAAGCCGGAAACGATAAATTACCGCAGTTTCAAACCGGAGAAAGACGGGTTGTTCTGCGAACGTATTTTCGGACCGGTTAAGGATTGGGAATGCAACTGCGGAAAATACAAACGAATACGATTTCGCGGGATCGTTTGCGACCGCTGCGGAGTTGAGGTAACTCAATCGAAGGTTCGTCGGGAGAGGATGGGACATATCGATCTTGCCGTCCCCGTTACCCACATCTGGTTCTCTCATTCGTTGCCTACAAGAATCGGCTATTTGCTCAATCTCTCGGTAAGGGAATTAGAGCGAATTATCTATTATCAATCTTACATCGTAATCGATCCGGGTAATACATCTTTAAAAAAGATGGATATTATCTCCGAAGATGAATTTTACGAGCTGGAGGACGCCGGTAGGGAATTTGTCGCTAAGATGGGCGCGGAAGCTGTCCGGGACCTCCTGAGAGCGCTTGATATCGAGGAATTGGCGGTATCTTTGAGGGCGCAAGTGAAGGTCGAAACCTCCGTACAGAGGAAAAAAGATACCCTCAAACGACTAAGGGTAATCGAGGCATTCCGCCAGTCTGACAATGAACCCGAGTGGATGATCATGGGAGTTATCCCGGTTATCCCCCCGGACTTGCGGCCGCTTGTTCCGCTTGAGGGCGGCCGGTTCGCGACCTCCGATCTCAACGATCTCTATCGTCGGGTAATCAACAGGAATAATCGTCTTAAAAAATTAATAGAGATCAAAGCCCCTGAGGTTATTCTCAGAAATGAAAAAAGGATGCTTCAGGAAGCGGTCGACGCTCTATTCGATAACGGTCGACGGTCTCGTTCGGTTCGCGGAGATTCAAAGCGGCCGTTGAAATCGCTCTCGGATCTCCTCAAGGGTAAACAGGGACGATTCCGTCAAAACCTGCTCGGCAAGAGGGTCGACTATTCCGGCCGTACCGTTATCGTGGTCGGCCCGGAATTGAAGCTCGGTCAATGCGGCCTTCCTAAAAACATGGCCCTTGAGTTGTTTAAGCCGTTTATAATCAATAAATTAGAAGAAAAGGGCTTTGTTCAGACGGTCAAGTCGGCAAAGCGGCTGGTGGAGCGGGAAAGACCCGAAGTCTGGGATATTATGGAAGAGATCATCAAGGATCATCCTGTATTGCTCAACCGCGCTCCCACCCTTCACCTTTTGGGCATCCAGGCTTTTTACCCAGTATTGATCGAGGGTAAAGCGATTAAACTTCATCCGCTGGTCTGCGCGGCTTTCAACGCCGACTTCGACGGCGACCAGATGGCGGTTCATATTCCTCTGTCATTCGAGGCTCAACTCGAGGCCCGGGTGCTGATGCTGGCATCGAAAAACCTGCTTCAACCCTCCTCCGGGAAACCGGTCGCGGTACCATCGCAGGATATGGTATTGGGCTGTTATTATCTGACTAAAGAAAGAGCGGGAGTTCCCGGCGAAGGGAAGGTGTTCGGCAACCCGGACGAAGTTATTTTCGCTAATTCTCAGGGTGCGGTTGATCTGCACGCGTCAATAAAATTATTTGTGCCCGATTCGAAGGAAAAGTATCTGGAGACAACTGTCGGGCGTGTGCTGTTCAACGAGATTGTTCCCGATGAAATGGGGTATTTCAACAAGGTTGCGTCAAAGGAAACTCTCGAAGAACTGATCGCCTCAGCATACAGGGTAATAGGCGTCGATAAGACGGCTGAATTCCTCGACAGGTTAAAGACTTTAGGTTTTGAGTATGCCACCACAGCCGGAATAACCGTGGGTATCGACGATATGGTCGTTCCCAAGGAAAAGGCGGCTCTGATCAATAGCGCCAATAAGGAAGTGGAGAAAATTCAAAAGCAGTACGAGCGCGGCGCTATAACTAATGGCGAGAGGTATAACAAGGTAATCGACACATGGACCAGGACAACCAGCGAGGTTTCCGAGGTTATGTTCGCGAACCTCACCAAAATCGATCAGGGATTCAACCCGATTTTCATGATGGCCGATTCCGGATCGAGGGGTTCAAAAGAGCAGATCAGGCAGCTTGCCGGTATGCGCGGTTTGATGGCCAAGCCTCAAAAGCGGATTACCGGGCAGCTCGGCGAGATTATCGAAACACCCATCACCGCGAATTTCCGCGAGGGTCTAACGGTGTTGGAATATTTCATATCTACTCACGGCGCCCGAAAGGGCCTTGCCGATACCGCCTTAAAGACCGCCGATGCTGGTTATTTGACCCGGCGTCTGGTCGATGTCGCTCAGGATGTCATAATCACCGAGGACGAGTGCGGCACGATTCTGGGAATCGATGTCGCGGCTTTAAAAGAAGGCGAAGAGGTAATTGAAACCTTAAGCGACCGTATTCTGGGCAGAATAGCCCTTATGGATATTTACGATCCGATTACGGATGAGTTGATTGTCGAGGCCAATCAAGAAATCAACGAGGAATCGTCAATGAGGATTGAGGAGTGCGGCCTTGAAAGCGTAAGTATCCGTTCCGTACTGACTTGCGAGTCGAGGCGGGGTGTATGCATAAAATGTTATGGCCGTAATCTCGCTACCGGGAATATCGTTAATTTCGGCGAAGCGGTTGGCGTTATCGCCGCCCAGTCTATCGGTGAGCCGGGCACTCAGCTTACTCTTCGGACTTTCCACATCGGCGGTACGGCCGCGGTTATCGCCCAACAATCTCAGCTAACCGCGAAGACTGCCGGGAAAATTGTATTCAGCAGGATCAAGACCGTTCCCGGGGAAAACAGAAATTCGCATATCGTACTTTCTCGTGAAGGTGAAATTCGCGTGGTGGATGAAAAAGACAGGACACGTCAACGTTATACAATCCCCTACGGCTGTGTCCTGAAAGTTAAAAACGGACAGATGCTGGAAAAGGATGATGTTGTTTTCGAGTGGGATCCGCATACAAATACCATCCTCACCAGCAAAACCGGTACGCTTGAATTTATCGAAATTACTGAAAACATAACTTACCGCGAGGAACTTGACGAGTCCACAGGGTTGTCCGCTCAAGTCATTATCGAGACCAAAGAGAAGGTGTTAAGGCCTCATATCGCTATAATGGACGCTAACGGCAAGAAACTTGCCAGTTACGCCATACCCGTAGGCGCTCACCTTCAGGTTAAAAACGGTCAGAAGATCAAAGCGGGCGAGATGCTTGTGAAGATACCCAGAGAGTCTTACAAAACGAAAGATATCACCGGCGGTCTGCCCAGGGTCGCGGAACTGTTTGAGGCTCGTCATCCTAAAGATCCCGCCGTTGTTACCGAAATCGACGGCGTAATTGAATATGGTAAGATTGTCAGGACCAATCAGCAGCTTATTGTTCATGGCGAACATGGCGAGGACAAGGAATACCTGATCCCTCACGGCAAACATCTGCTTGTTCACGAAGGCGATCATGTGCTTTCCGGCGACAGGCTTTGCGAGGGACCGATCGATCCTCACGATATTCTCGGGATCAAAGGCCCCAACGCCGTACAGGAGTACCTGGTGAACGAAATTCAGGGCGTATACAGGCTTCAGGGCGTGAAAATCAGCGATAAGCATATCGAGGTTATCGTCAGGCAGGTATTGCAAAAAGTCAGGGTTCTGGATGTCGGGGATACCAACTTTTTGGAGGGTGAGATTGTCGATAAAATAAGACTGCTTGACGAGAACAACAAGGCCTTGAACGAGGGCGGAAACCCGGCCACCTACGAGCCGTTGCTTCTGGGAATTACCAAGGCGTCGTTATCCACCGAGAGTTTCATTTCAGCGGCCTCGTTCCAGGAGACGACTCGGGTATTAACCGAGGCGGCGATAAACGGAAAAACCGATAAGTTGCTTGGATTGAAGGAGAATGTGATTATCGGGCGTCTGATCCCGGCTGGTACCGGGCTTGAACGCTACAACGAAATCGAGATAGTCGAGGACGAGGAAGCCGACGAGATCGAGAAGAAAATCGAAACCGTAAGCTAAAAAATACCTTGACAGTTAAGAATTTAAAACTATTTTAAGAGTCTGTAATTTTTAGACGGGAGGATGTTTGCCGACAATCAATCAATTGGTCAGGAAAGGCCGCAAAAGGGTGCTGAGTAAGCCCAACACCCCGGCTCTCAAGAGCTGTCCTCAAAAAAGAGGAGTTTGTGTCAGAGTCTATACATCTACACCCAAAAAGCCCAATTCGGCTTTGAGGAAGGTGGCTCGCGTCAGACTGACTAATGGTATCGAGGTTACGGCTTATATCCCCGGCGAGGGGCATAATCTCCAGGAGCACTCCATCGTCCTGATCAGGGGCGGCAGAGTCAAAGATCTCCCCGGTGTCAGGTACCACATTATAAGAGGTACTTTAGATACTACCGGGGTAGCCGACAGGAAAAAAGGAAGATCTAAATACGGGGTCAAACGCCCTAAGAAATAAATTGAGGAAGATTTGTCAAGAAGATCTAGAGCGGTAAAAAGGGAAAGAATTCCCGATCCCAAGTTCGGTTCACCGGTAGTAACCCAATTTGTCAACGGTCTTATGACCGGCGGTAAGAAATCGGTAGCCGAGAGGATTTTCTACGGAGCTATCGAAGCGATCGATAAGAAAACAAACGACGGCGGTATCGAGGCTTTTCAGAAAGCGTTGAATAATGTGAAACCGATGCTCGAGGTTAAATCGCGCAGGGTTGGCGGAGCCAACTACCAGGTGCCTATCGAGGTTAGGCCGGCAAGACGTCTTGCGTTGGCCATCAGGTGGCTTATAGCCTATTCTACGGCAAGGTCTGAAAACACCATGTCGGAGAAGCTTGCCGCCGAGATTTTAGCCGCCTCGCGTGGCGATGGCGCCTCGGTCAAAAAGAAGGAAGACACCCACAAAATGGCGGAAGCTAACAAGGCCTTCGCTCATTTCCGTTGGTAATAACAGGTTAGGTGGTTTAAAAGATAATGAGGCCGATTAAATAATTTTCGAAAGCCAGGAGTTATCCGCTGTCGCGGGCCCCTGGAATTCGGGGGCGCTCAATTAAGACAGCGGATTTTTTTATGTCTACAGGTAGAAATTTAGAAAGACTGCGGAATATTGGCATCATGGCCCACATCGATGCCGGTAAGACCACAACAACCGAACGGATCCTGTTCTATGCCGGCAGGACTCATCGGATTGGCGAGGTCGATGACGGTGCGGCTATTATGGATTGGATGGAGCAGGAAAAGGAGCGCGGGATAACCATAACTTCCGCCGCCACAACCATTTTCTGGAACGACCATACCATTAATATTATCGATACGCCGGGGCATGTCGATTTTACCATGGAGGTCGAGCGCTCTTTGAGGGTTCTCGACGGCGCCGTGGCGCTATTTTGCGCGGTTGGCGGTGTGGAGCCTCAATCCGAGACTGTTTGGAGACAGGCCGATAAATACAGGGTTCCGAGGATAGCTTATATAAATAAAATGGATAGGATCGGCGCGGATTTCTACGGCGCCGTGGAGATGATGAGAAACCGCTTGGGGGCCGAGGGTGTTCCTATTCAGATACCGATTGGCGCTGGAGATCTCTTCACTGGAATAATCGATCTTATCTCCATGACAGCCCGTTTCTATCAGGAGGATACGCAGGGCACGATATTCACCGATCAGGAAATCCCGTCCGATCTTTACGAAGAAGCCAAGGGCAAGAGAGAGCATCTTATCGAAAAGATTTCCGATTATGATGATACTTTATTAGAGAAATTCCTTAATGATGAGCATATTGAGCCTGAGGAGATCAGGCGCGCCTTGCGGCAGGCTGTTATCGATTTGAAATTCTTCCCGGTATTATGCGGATCGTCTTATAAGAATAAGGGTGTTCAGGCCCTTTTGGATGCCGTGATATGGTATCTGCCCTCTCCGCTGGATCTTCCCCCCGTTAAGGGAACCGATCCGGATAGCGGTAAAGACATGGTCAGGGAACCAATTCCCGACGCGCCGTTCTCCGGGCTGGTATTTAAAATAATGACGGATCCTTTCGTGGGGAAACTCTCTTATGTAAGAATATATTCCGGTACGGTCAATAAGGGCGAGACTATCTACAATCCTGCTACCAGGAAATCCGATAGAATCAGCAGGATTCTGGCTATGCATTCGAATAAACGGGCAGACTTGAAGGAAGCGTCCGCCGGAGATATAGTAGCGGTTGTCGGTTTGAGAAGCATATCGACCGGGGCTACCATATGCGACAGAAAAAAACCGATTATATTGGAGGAAATGTCGTTCCCCAAACCCGTAATCTATATCGCTATCGAGCCCAAAACCAAGGCCGATCAGGATAAGCTGAGCGGCGCTTTGACCAAATTATCCGAGGAAGATCCCACCTTCCAGGTGAAAACCGATCCCGAAACGGGTCAGACCATCATGTCCGGCATGGGCGAACTTCATCTGGAAATATTGATAGACAGGATGTTGCGCGAATTTAAGGTCGCCGCGAATGTTGGCAAGCCGCAGGTAGCGTATCGCGAGACAATCACCGGAACGTCGGAGGCCGAGGGCAAGTTCGTACGTCAGACCGGAGGCCGCGGGCAATACGGTCATGTGAAGATTATCGTAAGCCCCAACGAGACCGGCAAAGGATTTACCTTTGTTAATAATATCGTCGGCGGCAGGATTCCCAGAGAATTTATTTCATCGGTTGAGAAAGGTATTGCCGAATCCCTTGAAAACGGTATTCTGGCCGGTTACCCCATGGTCGATGTTAAAGTCGAGTTAATCGACGGTTCCTACCACGATGTCGACTCGTCGGAATTGGCTTTCAAGATTGCCGGTTCTATAGCCTTGCAGGAGGGCGCCAGGAAAGCCAAACCAAGCATACTGGAGCCTGTAATGGATATCGAAGTTGTTGTCCCCGAAGAGTATATGGGTGACGTTATAGGAGATTTGAACGCCAGAAGAGGGAGAGTTGTGGGGATGGTGCATCGGCCTGACGCCGTTGTGATCGCCTCCCAGGTTCCTCTTTCTGAGATGTTCGGTTACGCTACTACTTTAAGATCGCTTTCGCAGGGTCGCGCGGTTTATTCGATGCAGTTTTCTCATTATTCTCCGGTTCCTATTGCCGTGCAGGAGAAGATGGTGCAACGGGTACGCGGAGTTTATGTCGGTCAAAGGAGATAATAGAATTTTAATGGCAAATATCTGGGAGAGTTCCTGATGGCTAAGGAGAAGTTCGAGAGGACCAAGCCGCACGTCAACATAGGCACCATCGGTCATGTGGATCATGGCAAGACGACGTTGACGGCGGCCATCACGATGGTATTGGCTCGCAAGAGCAAGAAGGTATTGGTGCGCGATTTTGATTCTATCGATAACGCGCCC
>SDBU01005762.1_pt1 | contig 14723 bp, 14 predicted proteins | sample 2277071 | NCBI WGS metagenome assembly SDBU01 (sample SAMN10397929, study PRJNA504765) | marine sediment metagenome | isolation source: marine sediment core GS08_GC12, 126 cmbsf | place: Arctic Ocean: Gakkel Ridge, Loki's castle | collected 2008
TAATTTTCATTCTAGTACATCCTCCTTACTATAGATTTTTCCAAGGGTTATTATTAGCTTTAATATGGCTTACCTCTTGATTGCGTTCCTCACATGTTCCTACCCCATTCAAGAATTGGTTACTTTGAGTTCCAACTTGTCTCTAGTAGAACAGTGCATCCCCTTCTATCTCATTGCCTGGATTTTACCAGAGAAAGATGCACTTACTTACATGTTTCCCTTATGGTCATATGTTGTCCACACACTGACAGAATAATAACAAACCATTTTTGGTTTTGTCAATTTCACTCAGAACATTCACTTTTACATCCTTAGGCAGCCAGCCGCAGACAACAATCTGCCAAAATGTTTGCAACAATTGAAAGACAAAGTCTTCCCTAGTGGCAGTCTAATCATATGAACTAGCACAAAAACTTGAATACACCCCCCCAGATAAGCTATAGTTATTACCCGGAGTATTTTGTCTATTGTGCTAGAAAAGGCTAATGCAGCATATTGGCGTAGATATAATAGAAATAGCCCGCATTGAAAAGGCGGTAGCCCAATGGGGAGACCGATTCCTTCACCGTATCTATACTGATACCGAGCTCAGGTTATACCGCCAGAAGTCATCGTCATTAGCTGCTCGCTTCGCCAGTAAGGAGGCAGTCATGAAGCTCCTGGGAACGGGGATAAAAGGCGTTAGCTGGAAGGAGATTGAGACTCTACACCATCCCAGTGGTAAACCTCTAGTCACTCTTTATGGTAGAGCACAAACTGAGGCAGAAAGGCTAGGACTGAAAGGCATTGCCGTCAGCCTATCCCACTCCAGGGAATATGCCGTCGCCATGGTCAATGGCGAAACAGACTGAGCCTCCAAGCCCTTTGACCATAGGCAGGTGAGGTGCTAAAATTAAATTGAGTAACTGACCAAGGGGAACTGAAAATGTCAGGGCATTCTAAGTGGTCCTCAATAAAACATCAAAAGGGAGTGGCTGATGCCCGGCGGGGTCAGCTTTTCACCAAGCTAACACGAGAGATTATTGTTGTCGTACGCCAGGGAGGTAGTAACCCCGAATCAAACTTCCGGCTACGGTTAGCCATACAGAAGGCTCGCGATAATAATATGCCCCTGGAAAATATAGAGAGGGCAATTAAACGAGGTAGCGGCACGTTGGAGGGAGCAGCTCTGGTAGAGATGGTCCTGGAGGGTTACGGACCCAGCGGGGCAGCTATTCTGATAAATGCTCTAAGTGATAACCGCAACCGAATCCTGCAGGATATAAGGAATATATTCTCACGCAGTGGCGGTAGCCTGGGAGAAAGTGGTTGTGTCGCCTGGCTCTTCGAGTCCAAGGGCTTGATTACAATTCCAGTCAGTAATTTGGATGCCGAGGAGTTAGAACTGCAAGCCATCGATGCTGGCGCTGATGATGTCAAGCTAGAAAGCAACTATGTAGAAATCTATACCAAGCTCGAGGATATGGAAAAGGTCAGAGCAACCCTGGAGCAACAAAACCTGCCTATAGCCTCTTCTGAGTTGATTATGATATCTAAGAATACGGTTGCGCTTGATGAAAAGGCAGCCCTGCAAACACTGAAGATGTTGGATAAGTTAGAGGAACTGGATGAAGTCCAGCATGTAACCACCAATGCCGACTTTCCTAATACTGTTCTAGAGAAATACCAATCGCGTGTTTAATCTTACTCAGGTACTCGCTTAACAAAGTAATGCGGATTTTAGGGATTGACCCCGGCACAATAAACATGGGCTACGGGATTATTGAGGCTAATGAGGATAAGATAACCCTGATTGGCTGTGGTGCCCTGGTCAGCCGAGCACGCTCCCCAATCGGGGAGCGTTTGAGCTATTTATACCAAGCACTTAAGGGAATCATTGCCCGCTACCATCCCGATGCCGTAGCTGTGGAGCAGCCGTTTATGGCACGGAATGTGAGAGCAGCACTGGCAATAGGTAAGGCTCAGGCAGTGGCTATCCTGGCGGCAGCCAACCAGGGAATCCCAACCTATGAATATACCCCGGCTCAGGTAAAGCAGCGGGTGGCTGATTACGGCGCCAGCAGCAAGGAGCAGATTCAGGAAATGGTCAGGCTTCAGCTGGGGATGGCTGAGGTGCCTCAGCCAAACGATGCTGCTGACGCTTTGGCAGTAGCTCTCTGCCACCTGCAGGAGACACACCTGGAAAATTTGCTAAAAGGGCAGTAACCAAGGAGGAAGAATGATAGCCAGTCTTCACGGGAAATTAGAGTCGCTGGGTAGTGATTGGGCAATCATCAACGTTGGTGGGGTGGGCTTTCAGGTATATATGCCTACCTCCACCTTAAGCACGCTGGGGACTATCGGCGAGGAGGTAAAGTTACATACCCACTTTCATCTCAGGGAGGATAACGCCACTCTCTATGGGTTTGGTTCGGCTGAAGAGCTAGGACTGTTTCAGACATTGATTAGCGTATCCGGGTTGGGTCCCAAGCTGGCGCTAGCGATGCTTTCGGCGATGAGTGTGGAGAGGCTGGCTATGGCGATTGCTACCGGCAGTGCTGACATGCTGACTATAGTTCCAGGGATAGGCAAGAAGATGGCCAGCCGCCTTATCCTGGAGCTTAAAGAGAAAATAGGTGCTGCCTGGATTGGCGCTCCCGCCGCCGAGTTAGCCCAGGAAAACACCGAGGTACTGGCCGCCCTGACCTCCCTCGGCTATTCTGTTAGTGAAGCCAGCCGTGCCGTCGCCAGCCTGCCCCCAGACGCAGAACTAACCCTTGAGGAAAAGATTAAGCTGGCACTACAGTATTTTGGGGGGAAGTAAATAGGTAATGATAAAAAGTTAAGACAGGCTAAAATCGGAAATATTTTGACAGGGGGCGACACATGTCACTTCTCAAGGAAATACAAACTGACGCAGTAGATGCAAACGTAGACATTTCTGTGGTCTTGCGTAAATGCAAGATTCTCGCAGCCAAGCTTGGAAATGAAGAGTTTAAGCTGTGGGTTGAACATGAGCTAAATGGTTATACGTCCAGAGACGATTTGCCAAAGTACCGAGTGTTTAAAACAGAGTCGCATGGAAACTTTCAGAGTATCGCTTGGAAAGCTAATGACGTGCCGATACCTCCATCGAGCATCCCAGAGGAATATCGGGAGATTGTGACAACTGTATACCTCATGGACGCAATAAGCTACTACCACTCACTAACAATGGATAAGGAAAAAACTAGTGATGTCCTAAGTAACCCTTGGCCTGCTGACTTAATTCGACTTGTTGGCTCCGAAATCTATCAGAGTATGCACTGTGTAAATGCTTGGAAGGTAATTCCGAGAGGTACAATCGCTGCCCTTTTAGATACGGTAAGGAATAAAGTTCTTAGTTTCGTTATAGAGATTGAGGTTGAAGCACCGGATGCAGGAGAAGCCCCACCAAGTGTTAAACCAATAGCTGATGAGCGAGTCAGTCAAGTATTTAATACCTACATTCAGGGTAATATAACAAGTCTAGTTGCTGGTAGCCAGATTACTACACAAAACATCGAGATTACAGTAGTTCAGAATGATCTTGACAGTTTAAAGCAGTATTTGGCGTCCCTTGGAATTGGCGAACCAGATTTGAAAGAACTCGATCAGGCTATTCAGGAGGATGCACAGTCTGGCGTAAAAGATGGCCTAGGTAGCAAGGTTAGGGCTTGGTTCGGGAAAATGATAAGCAAGTCTGGGAGTGCTGCTTGGAACGTGGCGACTTCTGCAGCAGCACATATACTAATAAACGCTCTTGAGACTTATTATGGTTTCAAATTATAGTCAAAGGTAAACCCAGCCAATATAGTTTGCATATCAGTTTGTAACCCCATCCCCTGTATCCCCTTCCCCTTGCCAAGGGGAAGGGGAATTTATTTATAAAAGAGGGGCGCCAGCCCCTCTTAAACACCCCGTCGTTAACCCAGATTTAGAGAGTCAAAGAGAGGCTTCGCCTCTCTTTTTATATTCCTCCCCCTCTCCTTTGAAGGAGGGGGGTAAAGGGGGTGAGGTAGATAATCCCCTAATTGAAACCAACGCAGCATAGAGATATACTATTTGTAGAATGTCTTTTTGGTAAAGCCAAATATGCCTGAGTTTGAGATAATCTCTGATTTTGGAATGACCGGTGACCAGCCACAGGCGGTGGATGAGCTGGTGGAGGGGTTAAATAAAGGCTTCAAGCACCAGACGCTGCTGGGGGTTACCGGCAGCGGTAAGACCTTCACCATGGCTAACGTCATTGCCCGGGTGCAGAGACCGACCCTGGTTATGTGCCACAACAAGACATTGGCCGCCCAGCTCTGCTCCGAGTTCAAGGAGTTCTTCCCTAACAGCGCCGTGGAATACTTTGTCAGCTACTATGATTACTACCAGCCTGAAGCCTATCTCCCTCGCACTGATACCTACATTGAGAAGGAGATAGATATAAACGAGGAGATTGATAAGCTACGGCATTCGGCCACTCGTGCCCTCTTTGAGCGGCGTGATGTGGTTATTGTCGCCTCGGTATCGTGTATTTACGGCCTGGGTGAGCCCGAGGAATACCGCAGCTTTGTCTGCAGCCTGAAACGGGGTGATAGCCGCCCTCGCCATAAAATCCTCCGCCAGTTAGTGGATATGCAATATGAACGCAATGACATTGATTTCACCAGAGGGAAATTCCGCATTCGGGGCGACACACTGGAGATACAGCCGTCTTATGAAGAGCTAGCCCTGAGGGTTGAGTTTTTTGGTGATGAGATTGAGCGCATCGTCCAGATAGACCCGTTAACCGGTGAGCTTCTCGCTGAACTGGACTCCGTGGACATCTATCCCGCCAAGCACTTTGTTACCTCGCATGACAAGCGGATGCTCGCTCTTGAAAGCATCAAGCAGGAGCTACAGGAGAGGTTAAGCGTGCTAAAGCAGCAGGGGAAGTTGCTGGAAGCCGCCCGGCTGGAAGCACGCACCAACTATGACTTAGAGATGCTGGGGGAGGCGGGCTATTGCAATGCTGTGGAGAACTACTCCCGCCACCTATCCGGGCGTGCCCCCGGCAGCCCACCGTGGACGCTGCTGGACTACTTCCCTGATGACTTCTTACTCTTTGTTGATGAATCACATATGACCCTGCCCCAGATTCGGGGTATGTATCATGGCGACCGTTCCCGCAAGGAAACCCTGGTGGAATATGGCTTTCGCCTGCCCTCGGCGCTGGACAATCGCCCGCTCAATTTCACCGAGTTTCAAGAGCGCTTCAACCAGGTTATCTACACCTCGGCGACACCGGCCGACTACGAATATCAGCACAGTCAGCAGGTGGTCGAGCAACTGGTCCGCCCTACCGGTCTCCTTGAGCCTACGGTTGAGATTAAACCAACTAAAGGGCAGATTGATGACCTCCTTGACCAGATTAAGACACGGGTTGACAGGGAGGAGCGTTGCCTGGTAACCACCCTCACCAAGAGGATGGCCGAAGAGCTGGCTGACTATCTAATAGAGATGGGAATAAAGACCCATTACCTTCATTCCGAGATTGATACCCTGGAGAGAGTGGAGATACTGCGTGACCTCCGCCTTGGTGTTTACGACGTGGTAGTCGGTATAAACCTGCTTAGAGAGGGGCTTGACCTCCCCGAGGTAAGTCTGGTAGCTATCCTGGATGCTGATAAGGAAGGCTTTTTGAGGTCAGAAGGCTCGTTGATTCAGACTATGGGGCGGGCTGCCCGCCATATAGATGGGCACGTTGTCATGTATGCCGATACTATGACTAATTCTATGGCGGCGGCAGTAAAGGAAACACAACGCCGCCGCCAGATTCAGGAAGTCTATAACCAAGAGCATGGCATCACCCCCCAGGGGATAAGAAAGGCTATCAGAGATATTACCGAACGGGTACGGGCGGTAGCTGAAACCCGGACGCCCTATGTTGCCACTCCTATCTCTAAGGAGGATATCGCCCGACTGATTAAAGAGCTAGAATCACAGATGAAGGCAGCCGCCAGAAGCCTTGAGTTTGAGCGAGCCGCCCTGCTGCGCGACCGCATCATCGAGCTGCGGAAGGAATTTGATTACGTAGAGATAAAGCCGTGAACGATAAGCAGATAAAGACAAGGCAGGAGCGCCGTGAGAAGAAGCTCAAGGAAAAGCGAGAGCGGATGGCCAAGCACGGCAAAAATCTGGCCAGAATATATATGGAGGCTATTCTGAAGCGGTTGAGGGGACGGGGGAAGTAATCAGTCGTTCTTTTGGTGACTAATATTCTTTACAAACGTTCTCAAGAAGCCTGATTCGCGGTATAATACAGTAATCTTGCAGCCCAATAATAGTTTGCTAAACAGAATGGATTAACGATAATATGGGCAGTTACGCAGAATTACGGCTCGGCTCTTTTTATCTAGGGTCAACAAAAGATGATGTCGATCCACAAATAATGACAATATTTCGCGAGTCGGATAAACGTATCGTTAAGACTACTCCAGCACAGCTGGAATTGGTTCGCAGTTTCGCCACGGATGAACTAGAAGAGAATGAGTCCGTAACTCTTGTGCAATATGTATGTGCGGCACCTCTTGTAAGGGATAGACTGGAACTGATGGGGTTTACCCGTGAAGTTGCGGAAGCTGGGTTTTATCGAGGCTTAAAAGAAGATATCGCACACTATGAAGAATGGGTTGAAGGGTCGCACGGTGATGAATTTAAAAATTTCTTAAAAGAAACACTTCAGACCTTGCGTGAACTCAGTTTGGATAATTGGCTTTCTAATCTAGAGGAAATAAGGCGACGAGGCTTAAAACCAACATATTCAAGCAACCGGGTATGCGAAGAATATTCACCTTTGCTTCGTCATATGTTGTGTGAGAAGGGGCACGATGGATATGGTTTTCCCGGGTATGAGTTCCGTCATTTCATAAGGCTGTTGCTTGACGTATGCGCAGAGGCGGATGAATTAGTTTACGACCTTACTGATTTGGCTCTTGGTGGGTGGATAGAAGAAGCTGATGATTTGGTCAAAGTTGCAGACGAACTAATATCTGCTGATTTTGCGGTTTCTCGGAGAATAATTATCTTGACGGAGGGGATTACGGATAAATGGATTCTTGGGCGTTCCTTGAGACTTCTATACCCCCATCTTTCTGATTACTTCCGTTTTATGGATTTTGAAGGGGCAAAGGTTGGGGGAGGGGCAGGAGAACTTGCAAACATAGTTAAGGCTTTCGCTGGTGCAGGAATAATTAACAGGATTGTTGCCCTGTTCGATAATGACACTGCGGCGGAAGCAGCGATACAATCCCTATCCACAATAACATTACCCGACAACATAGTGGTTCGAAAATATCCTGACATTGAGTTGGCTAATAGTTATCCTACATTAGGTCCTACGGGTGTAGTTTCTATGAACGTAAACGGGCTAGCTGGTAGTATCGAGCTATACCTTGGCGATGATGTTTTACGATATGCTGATGGCAACCTGACTCCTGTTCAGTGGAGGGGATACGACTCTAGATTACAACGATACCAAGGCGAGATTTTAAACAAGATTGAACTTCAAAATAAATTCGAACATAAGCTTAGAGCTTGTGAGGAAGATCCGACACAAGTCGTTGCATATGATTGGACAGGAGTTCGCGCAATATTGGATGTGATGCGAAGTGCATTTCATAATAAAGATTCTAAGGATATTCTCGAAGACCTAATAAGGGACTAATGAGTATAGCTAGGATGTTTATATTATTAAACCCACCCACCAAACTTACTCCCCCTCCCCTTCAGCGCTTTCCTCCTCAAGCTGCTCCATAATGCGGGCGGCGCGGGGGTAACCGATGTGTAAACGCCGTTGCAGGAAAGAGGTGGATATGTGCTTGTGTTCCTGTGCCAGTTGCTTGGCGGCATCCAGGAGCGGGTCGGTGGGGAAGCCCCCCCTTCTGGTAGATGGGAGAAGTTCCTCAATCTTTAGCTGGGCTGGCTCCTCCCCCTTTTGACTGCCCCAGAAATAGACAAGCCTCTCTGTCTCAGCGTCAGAAACGAAGCACCCCTGGAGGCGTTTCGGTTTAGCCGCCTCGGTAGGCATATAAAGCATATCTCCCCTGCCCAGCAGCTTTTCGGCACCAACCATATCAAGGATAGTGCGTGAATCCACCTGAGAGGTAACGGCAAAGCTAATGCGGGTAGGGAAGTTAGCCTTAATCAAGCCGGTAACCACATCTACTGATGGGCGCTGGGTAGCCACAATGAGGTGAATCCCCGTGGCCCGGGCAAGCTGGGCTAGCCGACACAGTATGCGCTCGACTTCATCAAAACCGGCCATCATTAAGTCGGCCAGCTCATCAATAACCAGTATGAGATAAGGGAGCCTCTCTTCTCCCTGCTTATTCTTGTTGTAACCCTCAATGTTACGGGCTCCAGCAGTAGCCAGTTTTTGATAACGCTTATCCATCTCCTGCTCCAGCCAGCGTAGCGTGCTCAAGGCCTTATTGGTATCAACTATGACCGGTACCGCCAGATGGGGTATGCTGTTAAATGGGGTTAATTCTACCCTCTTGGGGTCAATCATAATAAAGCGCACATCATTGGGAGTATTATGCATTAATAGACAGCAGATGCTGGAATTCAAGCAAACAGTCTTGCCACTTCCGGTAGCACCAGCGATAAGCAGGTGGGGCATCCTGGGCAGGTCAGTGGCTACCGCCTCACCACCGGCACCTTTTCCCAGTGCCAGAGTCAGTTTAGACCTGGCATTTAGTTTCTGAAAAGCGCTGGTCTCAATTACCCCGCGGAGGCTAACCATACCTGAAATTGTATTCGGCACTTCAATCCCCACTACCGATTTGCCTGGCACCGGGGCTTCAATCCGGATACTGGATGCTGCCAGAGCAAGGGCCAGGTCGTTAGCCAGCGAGGTAATTCTCTCCACCTTAACCCTTGTCTTGGATACCTCCTCCAGCCTGGTCTTAACATTCCCATCCCTATCCCTCTCCTTTATTTCCCTCATCTTCCTGTCCCAACCTGGCTCAACACCAAACTGGGTGACGGTTGGTCCAGCGTTTATCTGCACTACCTTAGCCTCAACACCATAACTGGCTAGCGCCTCCTCGATAAGCTCGGCTCTTTGTACGTTATCAGCCTGACCGAACTCAATTTCAGGCGTCCTATCCAAAATATCAATAGGTGGTAACCGCCAGCCATCAACAGTAATCAAGGCGGGTGATTGGCCATATTTCTTCCACACCTCTTGAGCCACCTGACGCAATTCTTGCGCTTGGGTAGGGGTTGGCACTGGTGCAGCCACTCCGGTTCCCGGTTCTTTTTTGGGAATTTCAGGAGGCACCATAACTGATGGCGGTGTTATTGTTTCAGCAGTGGTAGGCCTGGTATATGTTGGCGGATGGGGAGATGGTTGAAGTTCCTCTCTGGTTGGCCTGGGAGGGCGGGCTGGCATTTTAAACAGTCCACTCAACCGTGAAATGGAACCGACGACAAAGCGGAAGCAAGCCCCGGGGGCGACTAAAACAATGCCAATAATGACCAATCCCGCTAGACGCAGCAGGCTAGCCCAAACTGGGTAGTCAACAATATCCTGACCAATAATAGTCAGGCCAAAGCTGCCTCCCTGATTAAAGAGGGCCAGTATTGCCCAGATAGCCAGGACAAAGGCAATAGCCCCTAGCCACTTGTTCCACTGGTAGAGCTTCCAGCGACGAGCCCAAGACGATAACTGCCGCCGCCATATCATCCCTGCTAAGATTATGACAGCTATAGCTATGAGGATTAGCCCCCAGCCAAACAGCTCTAGAGCACCCTCTCTAACACTGGCCACCCATGAAGTCAGTGTTGACCACTGCCAGAATAAGAGTACTATAATAGCGCCCAGCAGGATAAGCCGCCGCACCAGTGGCGATACCATGAAATGAAATAGCCCACCCCAAAATGACCTTCGCCCTGGCTTTACCCTGGGTTTATCACTAATACCCTTGGATTTATGCCTGATATTAGGTTTCCTCTTAGCCACTTCACCCTCTGGTGAATAATAATTTATACCTTTACCATAAAGGGAAGAATCATGGGGTGACGCCTAGTTTGCTCATAATAAAAGTTACTTAATGTATCTCTGACCTTCGTGCTGATAAAGCTCCAATTAGCCGCACGCTCACCACCACGGTCTAAGGTTCGAGCCACCAGGTCACGACTCTCCTCTATCATATCCTTGGACTCTCTAGTATCAACGAAACCCCGTGATACAATATCAGGACGCCCCACCAGTTTGCCAGTTTGTTTGTTGATAGCAATAATCACCACTACTATTCCATCCCTCGACAGCATCCTCCGATTTCGAAGAACCACATTGCCGATGTCGCCTACGCTCAGACCATCGACATACACATTACCGGCACTAATCTTGCCGGTTAACTTGCCTGTCTGTGGGCCAAGCTCAAGGATATCACCATCCTCGAGAACAAATATATTATCTTTGGGGATACCTACCGATTGGGCTAACTTGGCATGAAAACTCAGGTGGCGATATTCGCCATGAATAGGCATAAAAAACCTTGGCTTGACCAAATTGAGTAGCAGTTTTAGCTCCTCCTGGCTGCCATGCCCGTGGACATGAACCGGTGCCACCCTATCATAGAATACCTGAGCCCCTTGCTTAAACAAACTATCCACGGTTCTGTTGATTAATGATTCATTACCTGGAATCGGGCTGGATGAGAGAACTACGGTATCACCTTTTAGGATATGAAGTTGGCGGTGGTCCCGATTGGCTATACGAACCAAAGCCGATGTTGGCTCCCCTTGACTCCCGGTAGTAACAAAGACAATTTGATTACGAGGCAGACCATGAAGCTCATCAAGCCGAGCCAATATCCCATCAGGGGCATTTAGATAGCCTAACTCCAATGCCATGCGGGTTATATTGCTCATAGCCCGCCCCACAATAAAGACACGGCGTTGATGTTTAGCGGCGGCATTAATAACCTGCTGGATACGGGAGACCAGTGATGAAAATGTAGTCACAATCACCCTGCCTGGCGCATCAGCCATAATATGGTCCAGGGTTTCACCAACCACCCTTTCTGACGGTGTATAGCCAGGTAGTTCCGCATAGGTAGAATCAGAGAGGAGAAGCAAGACTCCCTGAGCACCTAGTTGAGCCAGTCGAGACAGGTCAGTTGGTTGACCATTAACCGGTGTATAGTCAAGCTTAAAATCCCCGCTATGAACTACGGTGCCCACCGGGGTAGATATAATTAGACCTACCGCATCAGGTATACTATGACAAACAGGGAAAAACTCGACTTTGAATTTCCCCAGTGTCACCTGCCCCCTCGGCAATACTTCCCTGAGATCAGCTCCAGTAAATGCCCTTCGCTCTTTAAGCTTGACCGAGATAAGTCCCCGGGTAAGCTTGGTTGCATACACCGGCACGTTAAGCTGGGGCAAAAAATAGGGTAAGGCACCAACATGGTCTTCATGACCATGGGTAATGATTATACCCTTTATTCTCTCCCGCCTTTCCAACAGGTAGCTAGTATCAGGAATCACCAGGTCAATGCCTAACATGTCTTCCTCAGGGAACATAAGCCCGGCATCAATAACAATGATGTCATCCTCGTACTCCATGACCATCATGTTCTTGCCAATCTCGCTTAGCCCACCGAGGGGAATTATCTTTAATCTTGGCTGGCTCATAAATTTTAGACCTCAAACATGCCTAATTGCTTTGGCTGCTGCTCAGCTTCAGCCATATTTTTTACCTGACCCAAAAGTGATGGAATCTTGAGCATATCCTCCTCTATGGCACGACGGAGACTCTGCTGGTGAAGAGCCGCCGCCGGGTGATACATGGCATAGTAGATAATGTTATCCCGCTTCTGAGCAGTGCCGTGAATCTTACTTATGCTCTTACCGGGGAAAAACATTGCCATTGAGTAACGTCCCAGGGTTACCACCATCTTGGGACGAATTAGCTCAATCTGTTGCTCCAGCCATGAGCGGCAGGCAAGTATTTCAGCGGGCAGTGGGTCGCGGTTTCCCATAGGGCGGCATTTGATGACGTTGGCAATATAAACCTGCTCCCGCCGTAAATCGATAGAAGCCAGCAATTGCTCCAGATATTGTCCTGCTGGTCCAACAAATGGACGCCCTTGTTGGTCTTCATGCCAGCCCGGTGCCTCGCCAATAAATAGTAGCTCAGCATTCTCTGACCCCTCACCGGGTACCGCTTTGGTTCGATATTTCCCTAGCTGGCACCGTTGACAGACCGCAATCTCTTTATAAAGCTCGCTCAGCACTGACACCTTAGCTAATAACCTGCAGAAAAGTCCAACTGGTCTTTTGATTATGATAGCATTACCTATATGTCAAGTCAATTTAGGCTAAGATAGAACAACTGAGCTAAGCCGACTATAGATAGCGCCTTCCCTGGTTAGCTGGCTCTTCATCAGGTTTACGGAATCTACTTTTATGGCATAAACTGCCTCAAACTTGGTGCTAGCGATAAGCTGCCCAAATTTTTGTCGCTCATTCGGTGATGCCTGGTTACGAAACCGAGCCAGGGTCAGGTGGGGAGTAAATGGTCGTGATTCAGCAGCAAAGCCTAGTGGCACCAAGCTGGACTCAATTCGTTTCTGAAGCTGGCTGAGTTTATCTACTTCCCCCTCTACCCCGACCCAGGCTACCTGAACTCGCCTTAAATTGGGAAAAACCCCCAGCCCCTTAACCTCCAGGTGAAAAGGGGACAGCCCTTGGGTAGCTGCCTCCAGCACACCGGTAATTTCGGAAATCCTGTCTACAGCAATATTACCCAGGAACTTTAGTGTCAGGTGAATACTAAATGGGTCAACCCATTTCACCGAGCGTGGCTCACCCAACTTCAACTGAGCCTGTAACCGAACCAGCCCGGTTTTCAACTCATCGGGTAACTCAATGGCAATAAAAGAGCGAACTTGCTCCATACTGTTTACCAACCCCTCACCCTTTATCCCTCTCCCCTTCATAAGGGGAGAGGGAAGCGAATTCTTAAAGGGGCTTCGCCCCTTCTAATCCCTTTACTCACTCTGAATACCAAGCAGCTTCTGGGCGTTACCTGAGAGAATGAGGTTCTCAGTTTCTTCAGGTAAATCCAGAGACCTTATCTCCTTTATCAACCGACTCTGTGCCAGCAAGGGATAGTCACTACCAAAGAGGATTTTATCGGCACCGACAAGCTGAACGACCTGATTATATATCTGAGGACTATATAAAAAGGGGGAGGCCGCTGTATCAAAAAAGACGTTGCTCATGGCTTCTTTTACCTCAGGCATCAGGGCATAGAAGGGTAAACCACCACCCCAGTGGGCGCAGACTATGGTTAAATCAGGAAATTTAGTTATAAAGGGGTAGAGCATATCCGGGGTAATACCACCTTTGCCCGGATACTCATGACCTACCGGTTCTGAAGCATGGGTGAGCAGAATTAGCTCATGCTTCTTTAGTATTTTCACAAAGGGCTCCATCACGACCTCGTCCCCCAAATCAATCAGTTGGATATCCGGCCTAATCTCGCCTACCCCCTTTATGCCGGCTTTGGCACAGCGCTCTATTTCAGCTATGGCGGCTTCGCAGGAATTGGGTTGGACAGCACAGAAACCCACCAGCCGCCCAGGATAGCGAGCGATTGATTCCAGGATGTAGTCATTGGTTTCAACACAAAGCTCGTGGGTCGTCCAGCCAATATTGGTAATAACCGAAATATCAACTTCGGCTTTGTCCATGCTGGCAATTAGTTCATCGGCAGTAGCCAGCTGGGCATCCTTCTGGGAGTAGAGGATGGCAAAACAGGGGTCACTATCAATATATTTACTGCGATTTTTCTTTATCCGAGGCGGAAAGACATGGGTGTGGAAGTCAATAATCATCGCTTGGATTATAGCAGAAGGACTGGAGTTAGTTCAATGGACTGTGCGGATCCTTTTAAGGAGAGGGGTCAGGGGGTGAGGTTAATAAAAATCTAGGTTGAGTATCCCTTAAAGACAAGTAAATATTTGCATCAAAGATTTATAATAAGTTGGTAATCCTTGTATTTGTCACGTAAGCGTCCATTAGGAGATAGGAAACGGGCAAATGGTCTCTCAACAGTATCCCAAAGCAATTCAAAGGTATCCCACTTCGTCAGCAATAGTCTCAAAATATTACGTGTATATTCTGTACCATTAGTAAGAAAGATAATGCCTACTTTTTCACGAATAATGGTTTCTCTTTCACTTGGAACTTTTAGTATCTTCTTATTATAGCTAAATACCAACCATTCATTTTGACCAGCTTTGGATAACCACTCTAAATCTGGCTTCCCAGCCCAACCTAATTTGCGCATATACCTAGTTTCGCAACCAACGAGATTAAGAGCCTTTGGTACACTAGTGCCAACATCCTCGTCGCATAGAAGAATCAAACAGGTACTGCCTCCCGAAAACGAATTGCTTCCTCAACCACGTCATGTTCAAGTTCAAAATCTCTTTCAATGAACTCCATTTTTTGCTTCGCTTGAAAGCGTTTTTGAATTGCTTCAACAGTGATTCCTCGTCCCTTTATGACTGGTAGGCCAGCACTTATTCTTGGGTCAACTACAATTGGAATGTCCTTGCCAGCAGGATACCATCTAGATGCCAACTCGTATTCGTATTCAAGTTGTCCTATTGTTTCTTGTACTAAGTCAGGAATCGTGAATTGCTCTGGTTGGTCTATAGCCTGTAAGCTAG
>SDBU01005763.1_pt1 | contig 14722 bp, 11 predicted proteins | sample 2277071 | NCBI WGS metagenome assembly SDBU01 (sample SAMN10397929, study PRJNA504765) | marine sediment metagenome | isolation source: marine sediment core GS08_GC12, 126 cmbsf | place: Arctic Ocean: Gakkel Ridge, Loki's castle | collected 2008
GAGGATCACGTCCCCGGCGACCCCGTCGGCCGCGAGCGCCGGCGCCTGGGCCCCGGGCGGGACGGTCAGCCCTCGCCGCCAGCCGGCGCGGCCGAAGCCGTCGGCCTGACCGGTCGCGGCGAGGATCTCCTCGGCCACGTAGCCGTTGGTCGTGCCGGCGATGATCACCAGCGTGCCCTTGCCCAGCACCGCCTGAATGGCCGGGTGGGCCGCCATGCCCTTGCCGATCAACCGCTTGCCGGCCGCAGGGGTCAGAACGTATTGCTTCATGGTGTTGGCTCCTTCCTAATTGTGAACAAACCGGGACGCCTCAGCTCGCGACGGGCGGCGCCCGGTCATTCCGTTTTCGGCCGGGCGTCACGCGGGCGGGGGGCGGATTCGTCTCCGCGGACGGCGAGGAAGTCCTGGCAGATGGCGGCGGCGGCGACGGCGTCCTGGCGGGCGCGGCGTTTCTTGCGGGTGTAGTGCCCGGCGAGTTTGATATCGGCCGACATCGACGACAGCCGCTCGTCCCACAGGCGGACGTCCAGGCCGGTGGCGACGGCGAGGTCGGCGGCGAACCGGCGGGCCAGTTGGCCCTGGGGGCCCTCGGTGTCGTCCATGTTGAGCGGCCAGCCGACCACCACGCCGACGGCGTCGTACTGCCCGGCCAGTTCGGCGACGCGGCGGAAGACCGCCTCGCGGGGCCCGGCCGGAATGCCCTCGAGGGGGGAGGCCACGCCGTCGTCGGTGTCGCCGACGGCCAGGCCGATGCGAACGGTGCCGTGATCGATCGCCAGCCAGCGCATCACAGGTGCTCGTCGCCGTACTTCCGGCGGATCAGCTCCACCAGTTCCTTCAGCCGCTGGGATTCGTTACCGTTGCAGACCAGCGTGGCGTCCTTGCTGTGCACCACGATGCAGTCGTCCATGCCCAACATGGCGATGAGGTGGTCGTCATCGTCGCTGACGACGACGTTGCGCTCGCTGTCCAGCAGGGCGTTGCGGGGGGCGACGACGGTGTTGCCGTCCTCGTCGATCTCGCTGACCTCGGCCAGGGAAGGCCAACTGCCGACGTCCAGCCACTCGCAGGTCAACTCCACCACGTTGACGGTGGGGGCCTTCTCCATGACGGCGAAGTCGATGGAGATCTTCTCCAGCGTGGGGTACGCCTTGCCCAGTGCCGCCACGAGGTCGTCGGCGGCCACCGCCTCGGTGAGCTTGGCGGCCGAGTCGGGCAGGAACTCCCGCAGGGCCGCCAGGATCGTCTGCACCTTCCAGACGAACATGCCGCTGTTCCAGTAGTACTCCCCGCTCTCGGTGTAGCGCCGGGCGGTGGGGTGGTCGGGTTTCTCGCGGAAGCCCCGCACCCGGTACACCCCTTCGGCCAGTTGCTCGCCGCGATGGATGTAGCCCAGCCCGGTGTGGGGCCAGGTGGGGCGGATGCCGAAGGTCACCAGGGCGTCGCCGTGGGCCTCGGCCGTCTCGCAGGCAAGGCGAACCGAGGCGATGAACTTCTCGGTCGGCCGCATCATGTGATCGGCGGTGAAGACCGCCATGGTGGCCTCGGGGTCGCGCTCGGCGACGATGGCGGCGCCCAGGCCGACGGCGTTGGCGGTGTCGCGCCCGACCGGCTCGCCGATGACGTTGGCTCGCGGCAGCGACGGCACGGCCTCGGCGATAGCGTCGGCGTACTCGGCGTTGGTGACGATCAGGATGTTCTCGACGTCGAACATGCCGCCCAGCCGAGCGACCGCCAGTTGAAGGAGGCTCTTGCCCTTGATCAGCGGCAGGAGTTGTTTCGGTTGCTTCGCCCGGCTCAGGGGCCACAGCCTCGTGCCCGCCCCGCCGGCCATGATGACTGCATAACGCATCCGTCTCTCCAGGGGTGCCATCCCACGCCTTGGGCGTACATCGAGTCCCGTCGCCGCCAGTATAGCTTCTCGGCAGAATGATATCACGTCCGCGACCGGCGAGACCGGAAAAAAAGCCCCCTCGCCGATCCGGCCCCGGTCCGCACGGCGGGCTTGTGGCGCGGGGACGGTCTCCTATAATCATCAGGGCCGGCGGACCGCCCTCGGCGGGCCGGGCGGACAACGGGAGAGAGTCTTGGCGATGGTGGCGGGCATCGACGAAGCGGGCTTCGGACCGATCCTCGGGCCGCTGGTGGTCACCGCCGTCCTGCTGGAGGTGCCCGATCGCCTCATCGGCGGCGATCTGTGGTCGGCCCTGGCCCCGGCGGTGATCGCCAAGCCGCGTAAACGGCACGCCGGGCTGGTCATCGGCGACAGCAAGAAAGTGTACACCCCCGCGGCCGGGCTGACGCACCTCGAGCGGGGGGTCCTGGGGGCCCTGTCGCTGGCCTCGCCCTCCCTGGGCGGCCTCAGGGAACTGCTGGGGTGGCTGTGCCCGCCGGTGGTGGGCCAGATGGACGAGTACCCCTGGTATCGCGGGGAGGACGTGGAACTGCCCGTCGAGGCCGACGCCACCGATCTACGCCTTCGCGCCCACGGCCTGGCGTCGGCGGCGGAAGCGGCGGGTGTGCAGGTGAGCGCCGCCCGGTGCCGCGTGCTGCCGGTCGGCCAGTACAACCGCCTGATCGCGGCCACTCGCAACAAGGCGACCACGTTGCTCGATCAGACCTGCTCGCTGATCGACTGGGTCTGGGGCAGCCGTCATCACGGCCGACCGGTCAGCATCTTCGTCGACCGCCAGGGTGGGCGGGTGCATTATCTGCCGATCCTTCAGCGGGTATTCCCCGGCGGGAGCTGGCGAGTGCTGGCAGAGCAACCGGCCCACAGCGGCTACCGCGTGACGTGGGGACACGAGGTGCTGGAGGTGCACTTTCTCAAGAATGCCGAGACGCACCACCTGCCGGTCGCCCTGGCTTCGATGACCAGCAAGTACGTCCGCGAGCTGTTCATGCGGCTGTTGAACCGCTACTGGGCCCGGCAGTGCGGGGACCAACCCCTCAAGCCCACCGCCGGCTACTACACCGACGGCAAGCGATTCCTCGACGACATCGCCGAGGCCCGCCGGCGGCTGAACGCCCCCGATCGGCTCCTGGTCCGCAGCCGGTGAGCGCGCGTGAGCCGAGGCGCGGGGCCACACCTGAATATGGGTGGCACCTTCAAGCGGAGTCCCGATGCAATCGGGACGGAGCTTGTGGGTGCATGGTGTGGCGTCGGCACCGCTTGGGCACCGTGGGCATTTCGCACCCACAAGGTCCGCCGCGACGTCGTCGCGACATCCCTTGAAGGTGCCACCCGAGGCGCGAGGCTCTCAGGCGGGGAAGACTTTCTGGGGTCGGATGATGCCGGCGGCGGGGTCGGCGATGCAGAGGGCGATCAGTCGGCCGGTCGGGGTGAGCGCGGCGATTCGGGTGCGGGGCGGGTGGTGGGCGTCGCCGGCGCCGATGGTCTGGCCGGCGCGGATGGCGGCCTCGGCGGCCGGGTCGAGCGTCACGGTGGGCCAGTCGCCCACGGCCAGTTGGGCCGGCAGCAGGATGCCGGGGAAGGCGTCGGCGGTGAGGGCGTCGGGGTCGACGGCGTTGTTGAGGGTAAACGGCCCCACCCGCGTTCGCGTCAGGGCCGAGCAGTACGCCCCGCATCCCAGCCGGCGGCCGAGGTCGCGGGCCAGCGAGCGGATGTACGTGCCCTTGCCGCAGTCGACGCGGAGGGTCGCCCGGCCGTCGGCGAAGCCGATCAGCTCGATGGCGTCGATTCGCACCGGGCGTGCCGGCAGGTCGATCGCCTTGCCGTCTCGGGCCAGCTCGTACGCCCGCCGCCCGTCGACGTGGACGGCCGAGTGGGCCGGGGGCACCTGGTCCACCCGCCCCACGAACTCGCCCAGCACGCCGGCCAATTCCCCCTCGTCCGGCGGCCGCGCGGCGGTGGGGGTCAACTCGCCTTCGGGGTCGTCGGTGGTCGAGGTGACCGCGAAGGTGACCTCCGCCCGGTACTGCTTGGGCTGATCGGCGACGCACGAGGCCAGCCGCGTGGCCGGGCCAATAGCCAGCACCAGCACGCCGCCGGCGAACGGGTCCAGCGTGCCGGTGTGCCCGACCTTGGTGCGGCGAGGCAGCAGCCGGCGGACGCGGGCGACCACGTCGTGACTGGTCGGGCCGGGTGGTTTGTTGACGTTCAGCAGGCCGAACATGACGGCAGCTTATCGGCTCGGCCCCCCGAACACAAAGCCCCGGCCGCCGCCGCGCCCCGCCGGTAACGCCGGAGAAGACAGTTCTTCGCACGACCCTAATGTTGGGAAGGCCCGGTGTCCGATACATTCTTTGCCAGAGGCGCGCGGGTGAGACGCCGCGGCGAGCGGGGACCAGGAGCGAAAGGGCCGGGATGAAGTCATCCAGACCAGCAGTGAAGAGCTTTCCGTTGGTGGAGCTTGGCAAGCGATACTTCTCGGTATCCCAGGCCAACGACGCGTTAGTGTTGGTCCGCCGCATTGTTAACGACGTTTCCGGGCATTACGAGAACGTGCTGAACTGCCAGGAGGCCCTGGAGGCCGGCGAGTCGTGGGGCACCGGCGAGAACGATCGGGAGGCCCAGGGGGAGATCATCCAGCGGATCGAGATGCTCCAGGCCTGTGCCGACGAACTGATCGACGTGGGGGCCGAACTGAAGGACTGGGCCACCGGGCAGGTCGACTTCCCCGCCATGCGGGGCGGGCGAGAGATATGCCTCTGCTGGAGGCGGGGGGACAGCGCCGTCGACCACTGGCACGAAATGAACGAAAGCTGCACCGCCCGCCGCCGAATCGAGTCCCTCCCCGCCGAAGTCTACTGACCCCCGCCGCCACGCCCGTCCGCCGGTACGCAGTGCGCCGGTGCGCGGGTGCGTCAGGACGCGGGTGCCATGCTTCTGCTCGCAGAAGCATGCGCTCGGGGCATATCCCCCGTCGGTTACGTCAGGGCGCCGGTGCCATGCTTCTGCTCGCAGAAGCATGCGCTCGGGACGCATCCTCCCCCCCTCGGTAACGACATGCTTCTGCGAGCAGAAGCATGGCACCTTCCAGAAGCATGCGATCGGGGCATATCCCCCGTCGGTTACGTCGGGGCGCGGGTGCCATGCTTCTGCTCGCAGAAGCATGCGCTTGGGGCATATCCCCCGTCGGTTACGTCAGGGCGCGGGTGCCATGCTTCTGCTCAAGAAGCATGGCACCACGCAAGCAGAAGCATGCGATCTCCCTTCGCCGGCCGCACTCGGGGCGATGGACCCAGGCATCCCGTGCGCCACAGGGCATGCTTCTGCTCAAGAAGCATGGCACCGGGCAAGCAGAAGCATGCGATCTCCCTTCGCCGGCCGCACTCGGGCCGATGGCCCCAGGCATCCCGTGCGCCACGGGGCATGCTTCTGCGAGCAGAAGCATGGCACCGGTGCGCCACAGGGCATGCTTCTGTAAAACGGAAGATCCATGGCACCAGGCCGGGCGTCGGCGCAAGAAACGGGCGGCCCGTATGGGTCCGGGGCCGCCCGAGATCGTTTGGCGTGTTGTCGTCGGTATCGCCGGCCGACGGGGGGTTAGAAATCATCCTCCCTGGGCACGGAACGGTTACGCTCCTGCCTGGCTTCGGTTTCGTCCTGTTGGATACTGATGAAGAGCTTCACGCCCTCGGCGATGATATCGGTGGGGATGAAGAGCCGTTCGGCAATGCCACCGTGGATGATGGCGCCGCCGGCGGCGATGGGGGTGGTGCTGGAGAACTGGATCATCGGCCAGGGCGCCTCCTGGAGGGCGTCGGGCCCCGCCATCGTCTGGACTCCGGCCTTGATGACGTCAAGGAGGTTCTTGGCGCTGAAGACGGCCGCGTAGATGGGATCGGGCGGCAGTTCTGCCAAGGCCGCGGCCACGCCGGGGGCGCCGGCGATGTCCTGATCGCTGACGCTGGCGGCTATCGCCTTGGCCAGGAACGGTTGCCCGCCGCCGAAGGTCACGACCACGGTGTTGTTGTCCGGGGTGGCGATATAGATGCGAATCTTGGCCTCGCCCAGGACCTTGATCATCTTGGCCTGGTCATCCGGCTTCATCTCGGCGATTTCCGGATGGTTGATCTCGATGGCGTCCACCGCGACGCCCGCGATGGTCGCGACGCCCGGCGTGTAGGTGATCGACAGCTTCTTGACGTCCTCATCGTCCACCAGGGCCTTGACCATCTGTTCGGCGATGGGGGCGAGGTCGGCCAGGGCGGCCTTCATGGCCGCGGCATCTTTGACTTCCAGCACGGAGGCAATGCCGAACAGGCCCGCCCCGGGCGTCGCGCCGCCGGCGTAGAACCGACCGCCGCGGATCTGCTCGTCGCAGACGCGCATCAAGTTAGCCAGTTTCTCCCGCGCGGCGGGCGGGAACAGGGGCGTCTCCGTGTCGGCCAGGATGATGTCGATTAGCTCCTGGCTGAGCTTCTTGTTCAGGGCGATCGCCTCGGGGGAGGTAAGCGTGCCTCCGCCGGCCCCCAGAGCCAGCACCCACGGCAGGGAAGCGGGCAGCTTGTTCAACAGCTTGCCCGTGGGCTTCGGATAGGCCGCCACGATGGTGGCGAGGTCCGAGCCGGGCAGGAAGGTCACATACTCATCGAGGACGACACCCGTGCGGCTGAGCCTCAGGCCGACCGTTATCCCTTCCAGTTGCACGATGATGCGCTTGTAGTAGTCCAGCATCCCGGCGTACATCGACAGGATCGACTTTATCGGCGCCGGCGTGTACTCGTTGGTAGCCTGCTTCTTCATCTCGGCGACGCCCATGTCCAGCAGGGCGTTGAGGTATGGCGCCCCCATCTTCATATCGAGGTAGAGCGCCGCGTCGTTGGCGGCGATGACCGTGCGATGGTGGGCGGGGATCTTCGTCAGCACGGACTTCTGGGAGCCCACGATGGCGGCCAGGACGGCGGGGGTGGGGGTCAGCACCGTGTAGTCGCCCACGGCCTGGACGTAGCCGGGCTCGCCGCCGCCGAAGTCGACCTTGATGTAATTGTTCTCGGGGGTCGGCTTGTATTTGGCGAAGATCTTCGCCGGATCGTTGCCGGGGATGAGGAAAGCGATAGGCGGGGGGCCGGGCGGGCCGTCGCCCTCGCCTTTGATCAGCTTCGGAACGTCCCACCCGTACTGGGCGAAATCGAGCAGCACCAGGGCCAGCCCGCCGTTGTCGTTGATGCCCTCGGTCATCTTCAGCTGCATCTTGATCATCTGCAGCATGTCGGGCGGCAGCATGTCCGTAAGGCCGATGGTCTCCAGGAAGCTATTCACCTTGGCGCCGGTATTGGCGACGTTGTTGATGACGATGAACCCGAGGCAGTCGGCCGGGATGCGCTTCAGGACGTTCTCGGCCGGGGGCATGGGTGGCGTCGTCGGCGGGGGCGCGTCGGTCTGGGCCCGGGCGGTACCGATGGCCAGGACGACCATCACGGCAACTAGCACAACACGGTGGGACGTTTTCATTTCAAGCTCCTTAAGTACCTGACTATTCGTTGCAGGGACCCCTGCATGCCCAATCCATCGTGATCGACTATACGTCCTTGGCCGGCCCCGTGTCAAGGGCGGTAACCTGTCGCAGTCGCCACGTTTTTCGACACGTTAGGCCACCGCGGCCATCGGCGCCTCCACGGCATATTCTGTCACCGGTTGCAGCCCGCCGCGCGGGCATACACAAAGCGCACAGCCCTCACGAAGGCCCGACACTATCCTGAAGACGCCTGCAGGGGGAAAATGTTTCAGAAAATCTCGCGGGATTCTGGTCGCTGCGAGTGGTGCCCTCACCGCTACCCACATTCTCGCCCACGGGATCACGCCGGGTTGGCGGGTGTCGATAAGGCCCGTTTCAGTTTTGGTGAAGGCCCGTTTACGGGCCTTTCCGCCGGCTTTGCCGGTGTATAGACCAGGGCTTTTAGCCCTGGTGTCGATTGGGCGTCCCCTTCCCTTTCCCCCAGCCCGCTTCAGCGGGCTTCCAAGACCGACAGAACCGGCCGAGCCTCGGCGATGAACAACGTGAAGCCCGCTGAAGCAGGCTGGGAAGACTCGGGGGGGGGCACAACTGCCCAGGGCTAAAAGCCCTGGTCTATACACCGCCAAAGCCGGTGCAAAGGCCCGTGAACGGGCCTGAGACGACCGTCGGCGTTGGCTGCTACTCCCGCACATCAGGCGCTCGAGGCGGGAGGGCACGCACATCAGGCGCTCGAGGCGGGACACCCTCAACGCAGTTGTTCGTGGCACCCAACTCGATGTGACGGGCAAGAATGTGGGGTAAGACAAGGGCCGCACCGGCGGCTACTCGGTGGTGGTGACGGGCTTGTCGGGGGCCGGTGCCGGCTTGGGGCCGGTGCGGCGGGTGGAACGGAAGAGCAGGCGGATGGGCACCTCGGGGAACGGCAGGCGGTCTCGAAGCTGGTTGACGAAGAACCGCTGGTAGGGCACCGTGAAGCAGGCCAGGCTGTTGACGAAGCACACGATCGTCGGCGGGTGCGTGGCCACCTGCGTGGCGTACAGCAGCTTGGGCGGCTTGGTGCCCCGTTTGTGGCTGGGCCCGCGAAGGGTGACGATCTCGGCCACCGTGGCGTTGAGCCTCGCGGTGGGCACGCGTGTGTCGGCCTGGGCGAACAACTGCAGCGCCAGCCGGACGGTGGCCATCACGTTGGTGCCGTTGGTGGCGACGGTGAAGCTGATGGGCGCGTAGGACAGGTGCGGCAGGACTTTGCCGATATACTCCTCGTAGGCCGCGCGCTCGGCTCGGCCGGCGGCGAGGTCCCACTTGTTGACCACCAGCACCACCGGGCGGAACTGCTCGACAATATAGCTGGCCAACTGCTTGTCCACCGTGCCCATCGGCTCGACCGCGTCGATGAGCAGGGCGACCACGTCGGCCCGGCGGATGCTGCGTTGGGCGCGGTGGAAGCCGTAATACTCCACGTCGTCGCGCATCTTGCTCTTCTTGCGAACCCCGGCGGTGTCGATGGCGATGAACTCGCGCTTCCCGAGGGAGAAGCGTACGTCCACGCTGTCGCGCGTTGTGCCGGGCGTCTCGCTGACGATGACGCGCTGTTCCCCGGCCAACGTGTTGATGAGCGTGCTCTTGCCGGAGTTGCGCTTGCCGACGATCGCCAGTTTCATCACGGTTTCGGCCATCGACTCGGCGCGGTGGCCGAGGGTGTCGGCGATGGCCGCCAACAGCGCCGCCCGCCCGCGGCCGTGCATCGCCGAGACCGGCATGGGCTCGCCGAAGCCCAGGGCGATGAACTCGGCGGTCTGCGTTTCCTGGATGTCCGTGTCGCACTTGTTGGCCACCAAGCGCACCGGCCGATCCTGCCGGCGGAGCAGGTCGGCCACGCGGGCGTCCAGCGGCAGCGCGCCGTCGAGGGCGTCCACGACGAACAGGATCATGTCCGCGGCCGCCACGGCGTATCGGATCTGGGTCTCCACGTGGTCGGTCAGTTGGTCGGCGTCCTCGATGCCGAACCCGCCGGTGTCCACCAGCTCCACGTACCCGTCGGCCACGGGCACCGGCGCCGAGACGCGGTCTCGCGTGACCCCCGGGGTGGGAGCCACGATCGATATCCGCTTGCCGGTCAGGCAGTTCAGCAAGCTGCTCTTGCCGACGTTGGGCCGGCCCACGATGGCGACGACGGGTAAGGCCATGGGTCTCTCTCGCTTCACTGACAACGGCCCCATAGAATACCCGCTCCCGTCGCCGGGGGCCAGTCGCGGGATTCGCCTCCGGTGGCGGCGGGGCCCCCGGGCGGTGGTGAGATTCTCCGGCGGATTCCCTTGTCATTGCCGCCGCGGCCGGGTAGACTGGAATTGACGCCCTTTCTTTCGGTACTCAATCGGTCCATGTGCAGGTCTTTCGGAGTGCAACACGATGAAGCTCTTTTACGGCACAACGTCGGTCATTGCTGCGCGGGTCCGTCGGCGGGGCCTCCGTCCGGCGCCCGCATTGGGGGCCACCTGGTGCAGCCGTTCGCTGGCCGTGGCGCAGGTACGAGCCCGTCACGCCTGCCGGGCCGGCGGGGGGACGCCCGTGGTCATCGTGTGCCATCTGAACGTCCGCCGGTTTCGCCACCTGTGGGGGCGCGACGCCCTGCACGCCCGCGGCCCCATGGTGATGGTGCGGGGGGAGATTGACGTGGCGGACATCGGCGACATCCTGCCGGTGCCCTCGGCCACACTGTCGCCGGTGGCGGTGGAGGGTGTCCTGACGGGGGGGGAGATACTCCGCCTGCTGGACAGTCCTTCCCCCCGCGTGCGGCTGATGGGGGTGATGATGCTGTCGGCCCAGCGGTCCCCCGAGGCGTTCGACTGGCTGTGCACGTGCCTGGACGATCCGGATGCCCGCGTTCGACTGGCGGTGGCGATGGCCCTGCGACGCCGCGGCCCGGAGGCCGGCGAAGTCCTGCGCCACCTGCAGCGAGACGACGACCCCCGCGTCCGCCAGGCGGCCTTTACCGCGACGGAAGGCGCCCCCGTCCTTGTAGGGTGAAGGCACGGGGACGCCACGGCGGCGAGCGATGGCATTGCACCCTCCTTTGCGCCTATGCGGCGCCCGGTTCCCGAGGAACGGCCGCGCGGAGCAAGCTCCGCCGCTAAACAACGCGGGGCAAGGTCCGGCGCTACAGGGCCGGCGGGAATGGCCGAGACTCGCAGCGTTGCCGGGGGTTGGACTAACAGGTGAACGCGGCGATCCATCGGAGTTATCTGGAGGCCGGGGGCGCCGTTCGGAAGGAGCTACCAACATGAAGCAGCATCCGTTGACTCGCCGCGGGTTCCTGCAAGGTGCCGCCGTGGCGGCTATTGCGGCCCCGGCCGTGGTGCCGTCGTCGGTCTTGGGGGCGGGCGCCCCGAGCAACAAGATCGTGATGGGCGCCATCGGCATCGGCGGCATGGGGCGGGGCGACCTGGGCGGTTTCCTGGGCGACGCCCGGGTTCGCGTGGTCGGCGTGTGCGACGTGGACGCCGGGCATCGCGAGGGAGCCCGCAAGATGGTCAACGGGCGGTACAAGAACAACGGCTGCAAGAGCTACCTCGACTTCCGCCAGTTGCTCGGGCGGGGCGACCTGGACGCGGTCATGACCGCACTGCCGGACCATTGGCACGCCATCCCCGCCATCGCCGCGGCCAAGGCCGGCTGCGACATCCACGGCCAAAAGCCCTTCGCACGGAGCATTCGCGAGGGGCGGGCCATGTGCGACGCCGTCGAGCGGTACGGGCGAATCTGGCAGACGGGCAGCCAGCAGCGTTCCGACGGGCGGTTCCGCTTTGCCTGTGAACTCGTTCGCAACGGGCGGATCGGCAAGGTCCATCGCGTCGAGGTCGGCCTGCCCACCGGTCGCGGCGGCGGCAGCACCGCGGCCAAGGACGCCCCCAAGAGCCTCGACTGGAACTTCTGGCTGGGCCCGGCCCCCGAGCGGCCGTACCAGGGCTTCGGCCCCCACTGGAACTGGCGGTGGATCCTGGACTACTCCGGCGGGCAGCTCACCGATTGGTGCGGGCACCACGTCGACATCGCCCACTGGGGCCTCGGCTACGACCGCACCGGGCCCGTCGAGATCGAAGGGAAGGGCGTGTACCCCCCCGAGGGCCTGTACGACGCGCCCACGGAGTACAATTTCACCTGCAAGTACGCCACCGGCGTCGAACTCAACGTGACGAACAACCGCATCAACCCGCAGGGCACCAAGTGGATCGGCGAGAAGGGCTGGGTGTATGTGCGGCGGGGGTTCATCGACGCCGAGCCCAAGCGCCTGCTCCGCGAGCAGATCGGCCCGGGTGAGCTGCGGCTGTACAACAGCGGCGGGCACAAGCGGAATTTCATCGACTGCGTCATCAGCCGCAAAGAGACCATTTGCCCGGCGGAGATCGGGCACCGCTCCATCAGCGTCGGCCTGCTGGGGGAAATCGCCATGCTCTCCGGGCGTAAGATCAGGTGGAACCCGGATACCGAACAGATCGCCGACGGCCCGGCCACCGGCGTGCTGCTGGGGCGCGCGTACCGCCAACCGTGGCAGTTGTAGAACGGCTGTGGCGCGGGAGCGGCATCGGACGGGCAGGAGAACTTCATGATCGGCAGGAGAATCGTGTCCGTATCCGCGATGCTGATGGTCGCGGCCGTGATGTCGGCCTTCGCCGGCGCCGCGCTCGGGGACGCCTACAAGGATCTCGTCGGTTACGATTGGGATCAGAGCCGGGCGCCGCTGTCGACGATCGAGAGCGAAATCCGCGCCGCGGCCACGCCGGCGCAGCGGAAGGCGATCGAGACAAAGCTGCTGGGGGTGCTGGCCGATCCAAAGGCGACGCCGGTGTGCAAGCAGTTCGTCTGCCGGGCGCTGCGGCGCGTGGGGTCGGCGGCCTGCGTGCCGGCGATGGCGAAGCTGCTGGCGGAGAAGGACCTATCGCACATGGCCCGCTTCGTCCTGCAGTACCTGCCGGGTCCGGAGGCCACCGCGGCCCTTATCGACGCGGCCGGCCGAGTGCGGGGCCCGTTGCGGATCGGTGTGATCACCTCGCTGGGCGAACGCCGGGATCGGCGGGCCGTGGGTGCGCTGAGCGGCTTGCTCTCGGGGCCGGACGTGGAACAGACCCGAGCCGCCGTCCGTGCCCTCGGCCGCATCGGCGGCACCGAGGCCGCCAAGGCGCTGGCGGGGGCGAAGGTCCCCAAGGCCTTGGTCGCCGAGCTGGCCGACGCCCGGCTGTTGTGCGCCGACCGGATTCTCGCCGACGGTGACGCCGCCGCCGCGGGGGCCGTGTACGAGGCCTTATTCGCCAAGGGCAACCCCACGGCGATCCGGCTGGCGGCGTTGAGGGGGATCGTGAGGTCGAAGCCCGATACCGCCCCCAAGACATTGCTGGCATTGATGAGGCACCGCGAACTGGTCCTGCGCCAAGCGGCCATACGGTTCGTGATCGAGATACCCGGCCCGTCGGTCACCAAGGCCTTTGCGGCCGAGCTGGCGGGTATGCCGCCGGGGGGGCAGGTGGTGCTGCTGGAGGCGTTGGCGGCCCGAGGCGACGCCGCCGCGGCGCCGGCCGTGACCGCCCTGGCCTCCAGCAAAACCGAGACCGTCCGCCTGGCGGCCATCCGGGCCCTGGCGGTCATCGGCGACGCCGGCAGCGTACCCGTGCTGGCCAAGGCCGCCGCCGGTGGCGGGCCGGCCGGTCAAGCGGCCGTCGACAGCCTGAACCGGCTGAGAGGCGCCGGGGTGGGCGAGGCGATGAGCAAGCTGCTGGACGACCCCGACCCGGCCTTCCGGGCCGGCATCCTCGGCGTGCTGGCCGTCCGGGCCGATAAGACCATGATCCCCGCCATGCTCAAGGCCGCTCGGGACAGCGACCGCGCCGTCCGCGGCGCCGCCGTTAAGGGCCTGGAGGTCGTGGCGGCACGAGCCGAACTGCCCGCGTTGGTCTCCCTGTTGCTCGAGACCAAAGACGTCGGCGAGCTTGCCGGGCTGGAGCGGGCCCTCTCGGCCGCGGCCGTGCGGGTGGACGACCGCAACATTCGCGCGGCGCCGATCATCGCCGCGCTGCCCCGTGCCCACGCGGCGGCGAAGGTCCGCCTGATTACGCTGCTGGGCCGGCTGGGGGGCGCCAAGGCCCTGCCGGCCGTACGGGCCGAACTGTCCAATGCCGACGCCGACATCGCCATCGCCGCGGTGCGGGCCCTCCACGCTTGGCCGGACGCGACGGCTGCGCCTCACCTGCTGGAGATCATCAAGTCGGCCAAGAACCCCGTGCACAGGGGTTTGGCCTTCCGCGGCTACGTCCGCATGGCCGGTCTGGGAGGGACGTCGGCCGGCGAGAGCCTCCGAATGTACCGCCAGGCCATGCAGTTGGCCGGCAGCGCGACGGAGATCAAGTCGGTGTTGAGCGGCCTGGCCGGGGCCCGATCGGTCGACGCCCTCAAGCTCGTCGAGCCCCTGCTGGCCAAGGCCGAACTGAAGGTCGAGGCCGAGACGGCGTACGTGCAGATCGCCGGCAACTTACGAGACGTCGCGCCCGCCGAGGCCCGCAAGGCGCTCAACAAGGTCATTACCGCCACCGGCAGCGGCGCCGTCCGCCGGCGGGCCCGGGCTATCCTCAACGAGATGGACAAATACCGCGGGTACGTGACCTCCTGGCTGATCAGCGAGCCGTACACGAAGGGGCCCCTCTTCGACACGGCCTACCCCCCGGAGGCCCCGGGCGCCCCGGGTGTGAAGTGGAAGCCGCTCCGCGACGGTGTGGGGCCGCAGGTGATCAACCTTGCCCGGGCCGTCGGCGGGGGGAACCGGGCCGTCTACATGACCACCCACGTCTTCTCCCCGGCCGCGCGGGACGTACGGCTGGAAATCGGCAGCGACGATGGCGTCAAGGTGTGGCTCAACGGCAAGCGGGTCCACGCCAACAACGCCAACAGGCCCATCAAGATCGGTGAAGACCGCGTCGACGCCAAGCTGGCCAAAGGCTGGAACCGGCTGCTGGTGAAGGTTACCCAAGGCGGGGGCGACTGGGCGCTGTCGGTCCGCGTGACCGCGCGCGACGGCGCCGCCATCGACGGCCTCCGCGTCAGCACCGACCGCCGGTAGCGGCCGGGGCTACTGGACCCGCACGTACACCGGAGCGCCGAGGGGGAGTGTGGTCAGGGCGTTGGCGTCCACGATCCCCTTACCGCCGGTCACCGTGCCGACCTTTCGGTACACCGGCGACCCGAGCCGATCGACGCCGATGACGTACAGCCCGTTATTGGCCGATTCGGGGCCGACGGCGAAGGTCTCCTGC
>SDBU01005764.1_pt1 | contig 14721 bp, 10 predicted proteins | sample 2277071 | NCBI WGS metagenome assembly SDBU01 (sample SAMN10397929, study PRJNA504765) | marine sediment metagenome | isolation source: marine sediment core GS08_GC12, 126 cmbsf | place: Arctic Ocean: Gakkel Ridge, Loki's castle | collected 2008
GATTGCCTTCTTCTTCTTTCTCTTGGCCCTCACCGACTGGCTTAGGGAAAGCGATGTTTCAAGCTCTCCTCTTTCTGTCTCTATCGCAAGCCTGCCGAACCTCTTTGCCTTACCTAAGCGCTTGGTGGAGAACTTCAGGTATCTGGGTAGGCCGAACTTGACCTTCTTGATGTGCCTTTCCCTTGTAGATAGGTCAAGCTCAACGGAAGTGCGCTTGCCTTTGCCGTTATTGGAGATATCTACCTCGAACTCTGGAGCAGGTGCAGGTGAGCATCCCTTTACCTTAGATGTAGTCTCAACCGTACGGGTTTTCCCCGAGTGAGAGGTGAAAGTGGCCTTGGTTTTGTGTGTCCCACAGGCCCTCGGGTTAGTCATTAGGCCTCTTTTTCCTCCAAAGAGGTTGAGCGTGAGCTTGTTGGATGGAATCGCGGGCATATCATCGAAGGTGGCGGTCAGGTTGCCGGCTTGATCTATTCCAGCCTTGGCATCTATCTGCATGTCGATGAAGCCGGACAGGAGTGTGGTGAGGGTCAACTTGTCTCCCTCCTGGCCGGTCAGGAAAATGTTGCCCTTCAAGACCTCGTCTTCCGGTTTGATGCTGTCGCCCAGGAACTCTCGCTTGGGAAGCAGCCTCGACTCAACTTCAACCGTTCCCATCTTCGATACCTCGGGACAGCTCTTAGCTGCCAGATCTGCGGCGGAGCAGGGAGTCAAGGTGGAGTTGATGTTTACTCCCATGCCCTTGGGAAACTCGACCTGTATCTTCTTGGTGGTTGCCTCGTTGTCAGCCTGGGTTATCACGGTTGACAGAGCTGCTGCGGCCCCAGGGGCCTCGCTGTCAGCCGAGGCGGCAAATGTCGGTGCGTAGGGGATCGCATCGCAGCCGGTTGCTGTGTAGGGGACGGAGAAATGGCGGGTATCGCCCACTCCGAAGGCATAGTACTTGACCACATTCCTATTATCGGAGTCCTTCTCGGTAATTCCGTTGGTGGCATAGCCCTGTAACTCCGCCTCCACATTTTGCGGGTCGCAGAAGGTTGGGTTTACAAGGTAGGGGTGGCCCTTCTCTTTCCCCGTGGAACCGTTCAGGGTGATCACCATCTGCGCTATCTGGGTAAGGCCGAACGCCCTGCACGGCGGCACGTCCCCGTAGCCGCAGCCATCGCCAAGGGGGCTTCGGTAGATATCCTCTATCGGGTCGGTAATGTCGTCGGTGACCGCGTCTATGGTCAGGTTGTCGTTCACGGTGAGGCTCAGGTCCACCTTGGTAAATCCCCGCGGGTCCAGGCTGTTGGCAAGCGGTTTACGTTCATCGCTGTCCCACGTCGCGTCCGCGACAAAGATGACTAGCCGGCCCTGCTCACCGGCGAAGGGGCCGTCGGTGCGAGGTCGGGCGTTGTAGACGAAGAGGAGAGGCCATGCAGCTAATCCGTCATACGATTCATCAACATAGCTCCTGCCAAAGCAGTTAAGCCAATCCAAGTTGGGGTCATCCATGGATGAGGTGGGCAAACACTGGCTGGCGTAGGCGATGCCGGCGCCCACAAAGGCATCGGGGTTCTTGCATCCCCATCTTAAGTCTGGCTCATCGGCGCCCCCTCCTTCCGGTCCGACCCAGCGCTGCTCCGGCTCGCAGTAAGGGGCGGCGTTCACGTCGCCCATGAGCCCGGCGGGCAGGCCGATCGCCATCATCTTCAGGTTCTGCTCTAAATACACGCCGTTGGGGCCACTGGGGTCACAGGTATTTGACTGCGGGTCCCAGTCCCATCCGGGGCAGTGGTTGGGGGCCGACTTTTTCATCAGGATCGTCAGCTGGGGGTTGGCGCCCGCCCGTGTGGTGCCAGCGTAGGTTGTGCCGATGTACCCGTCATCTTCGTCGTACGCGTCGCGATCCTCATTTCCCTGGTCGTCCACGCCGTAGGGTTTAAAGGTGCAGGGGTTTGCGTCGGTGCAGACCGAGAATGCGGGCGTGAAGATATCGGAGGTGAATGCCTCTTCGGCGGCGCCCGCCTGCGCCGCGGGCGCCGCTGCCATGAGCGACACGAACGAAGCGATAGTTGCGAGTAATAGCTTTACATGAGCCCTGCGACTCTCAATATCTCTAGTCATCTTCCCCTACCTCTTTCCTTACCCGTTTCTCGTTAAAAAAATCTCTTGTCTTTCTTCGAGGGATAAGGGAGGGGCATCTGTGCCCCTCCCTATTTTTCCCTCTAGCTTTCCCTGCTTCTTATTCGATCCTCAGCCTCCGTACTTATTGCTGAAGCTGCTCGCTGCTGGCGGAAGGCCCTGCATCGTGCAGTACATCGGGCCCGGCGGGGGACTGGCTATCGTGATCCTTTGCCACCGTGCGTTTGCCTCGGCTATCGGAGTTACCGTGCCGTTTTCCATGGTTGCACTCGCCGTGTAGGTCGGGGCACCGAAGATACGACCGAAGTAGTCTTCGATTCCACAGCCGTTCTTCTGCTGGAACTGATCGCCGTTTTTCTCCGTGCCACATTCGGGGGCGGTGGTACCGGGCGCGCCGTAGTAGCCACAGAGCACCAGGTTGACATATGTGAGCCCCGGCTCGATGTTGGCAAAGCCGTGCATGGGCCCTATGGTCATCGACAGCTTCCCGTCGGCATCGCGAACGTTCCAGTTCCAGTTCCAGCCCAGGTCGTTACTCCCCCTGGTGCATGAGACAATCTCACTCCCGGGCTGGTTCCCGGGGGTCGAGCCGACGATCTCGTTATCGATCTCGTTCTGGCACTTCGCCTTGTCATCGGTCAGCACGTCGCTGATCTGAGCGTCGCCGAAATTCGGAGCGCCAAGAAAGTGAAATAGCACGTTCACGCTGGCAATGGCGGACCTGCTGCCCAACGGCACCGAGTCGCTGTCTGTGATCACGACGCCCTCGGGCACGCCGAAGTCGGCGTGGTTCATCAAGGTGCCGGCACCTTGACCCCACGGACCGATGTCCGAGCCACAGGCAAAGCCGCTCCCGTCCAAGTTCGACACCTCCCAAGCCGTTCCGGACTCCGGCGTCTCTATGCTGAAGTCCAGCATCGCCACCGGGTTGCCGGCTTCCTCGCACCTGGGATCGGCCAAGCCGAACGCCGTTGCGCTGAAGGCCGTAAAGGCCACAATCGTAACGATGCTTCCCACTAATAGATAAAGCTTTCGCATTATCGATCTCCTCCTCATTCAAGAGTTTCGTCGATCCCCTCTGGACCGACCTATTCGAGTTTCTGACTGGGAGCAGGGCATTATGTTCCGCACTTATTTTGTAGTGAAGGCCGATCGGACCTATTTTTAAAAAAAGTGCGGGACTTTTCTTGTATGTGAAGAGTCAGTATCCATGAGGCAGAGAAATCTGTAAAAGTAGATATCTAGGTCCAGGGATGGTGCCAAATGCCGAAAAATGTGCCCGATGTTGGTTATGACGAGCAGAGTAATGGCGTGGGGGGAAATGCGCCAGATACAGAGTTCGAAAAGAACGTGGACGCGCTCTATCGAACTTACAGAGAGAACCACAGAGAGCTTCTCGGTTACGCCTATTCAATGGTGGGATCGACCGAAGCGGCTCAGGACATAGTTCAACAGGCCTTCACAAATACGCTGTCAGCGATCGAGGGTGGATCGCACATAAAGACGATGGGTGGCTTTATCTATCGATGCGTGCGCAACCTGTCGATAAGCCATATCGCACGCGAGCCGGAGAATCCTTTGCTCGAAGATGCGCCACTACTCATCGAGCAGTCAGTGGCTGCGGTGGCTGAAGACAGGGGCCGATGGCAAAGCGTTCAAAAAACTCTGGATAATTTGCCGGCAGCGCAGCGATCCGCGTTCATACTGGCAGAGGTCAGGGGCTTTCACTACGATGAAATAGCCGATGCACTGGGTCGCAGCACCAGCGCGGTCAGGCAGTTGTTAAACCGTGCACGCGGTAAAGTCAGGGCAAGGGGCAATTACAAGTCTGACTTGGCCGGCACGCCGGTGACTGCTCTCGGAACAGATAGAGCACTTGAATCTTGGCCTTCATCCCTCCGCTCGAATATAGGTGGATGGACCCAGGCCAAGGCAAGCGAGCTTCAAAGCTTTCTGGGAGGTCTAACGCAAGCATGCTCCGACTCCCTACTCCAGAGCAGCTGCTCCCTGGCGGTGGGATTTGCGATCTTTGCATTGTCGTTCGCCTCTCCGGCGACGCCTATCCAGCAAGATGTAGCGCAAGCCGACAGTGGAATCCCTGTGGCCACGGCGCCTTCTATCATACGACCTCATTCCAACTCGACCGCCGTGCGTATCGATGAGTTGGAGCCCAAGAATACCTTGACTGCTCCTCGACGATCGGATGGCGATGACCTATTGGGAATCGACACCCGACACAATGCCACAACGGGTAAAGACAGGACCGTTGGCCTAGTCGAAGACGGCGATAAACCAACGGCAAAGAAAGCTGCGAGTATCCCCGGTAATGGACAAGGTCCGGGTTCCATGTCTGGTGGTGGTGGAGGCGGAGTCGTCGTTCCCGTAGGATGCACTGATGTTTCAGAGGGGCCGGGCAAATCGATCGAATCCGCTACTGAGCGTCGTGCCCCTGGAGCCCATGGAGGTAAGTGTTCAGGGAATGAGTCTCCACCGTCAGACAATAATCCGCCTGTTTCTGACATGTTCCGTAAAAGCCCCAACTATGGTTTTCGAACATCGGTCGTTGTGTGCATCAACTCCTCCGAAGAGGGCGAGTCCATCTGTGGCACCGGACCTGTTGGCGACTCCGGATCTAGCACCGGGGGTGGAACCGCCCTTCCTGGTGGCGGAGGCGACGATGACGAGTCCGGCGATGCGGACGAAGGTGAATCAGACTCCGATCCCGAGGATGCAGGCGATGAAAACCCCGGATCTGGTGGTGGGGATAAATCGAACGGACTCGACGCGACTTTCACCGCAAATTAAGCCCCACCCAGCATCTTTTCAGACATATCTGGGCCAAAGAGCCTAATTAGCATGGCGTAGGCAATCTCGTCACCGAAGGCTCCCTCGATGTTATGCGCGACCGCTCTAGATTCGACAAGTGTCACTATCACACAAGATTATGATACTATCAGTCCCTCCCATGGAAGGTATCACTATATCAAAGGGGCAGTCAGGCCAGGTTTATGTAGCCCCCAGCATAGGGGCAGCTGAGGAAGCGGCTTTTGAGCGGATTGACGAGCTGCGTAGGCAGCTGCGCTTCTACCTGGCCGAGCCCAAGCGCTGGGTCGGCGTGGTGGCGCGAGTCCTAAGGGCTCAAGCAATCCGAGGTTCCAACAGTATCGAGGGCTTCAATGTATCTGTCGAGGACGCGCTGGCCGCACTCGATAGCGCTGAGCCAACGGAGGCTGGAACCGAGGACTGGAACGCTGTTACTGGCTACCGGCGCGCAATGACATATGTGCTGCAGTTAGCCGGCGATCCGCACTTCCGGTACACGTCCGAATTAATTCGCGCCCTGCACTTCATGATGACCGAGTACACCTTGGACGCGAGTCCGGGACTCTGGCGACCCGGTCCTATCTGGATTCGAAATGACGCGACGGGCGAGACCGTCTATGAAGGCCCGGAGGGTGAGTTGGTTCCTGAGTTGATTGATGGGCTTGTTGCCCAGTTGCAGGCCGAGGATGGACATCCAATGGTCCGAGGTGCAATGGCTCACTTGAATCTGGCAATGATCCATCCATTCCGAGATGGAAACGGGCGCATGGCAAGGGGATTACAGACGCTCGTACTGGTGCGTGAAGCGATCCTGGACCCGGAGTGGTGCAGCATAGAGGAATACTTAGGGCGTAACACTGAGGCCTATTACCAGGTGCTTGCAGACGTGGGAACGGGCGTATGGCGTCCAGAAGGTGACACTAGACCATGGATTCATTTCTGCCTGACGGCCCATTACATCCAGGCAGCCAGTGTCCTACGTCGAGTCCGAGAGTCGGAGAATATCTTCGCAGCCGTAGATCAGATCCGGGAGGACGAGCATCTGCACGAACGGACGCTACCGTCCTTATTCGATGCCGCCATAGGTTTGCGTATCCGCAACGCTTCGTATCGCACCAATGTGCAGCAGTTTGAGGGATACGAAATCTCAAATCAGGTTGCCACAAACGATTTGCACACACTGGTCAATCTGGGCCTGTTCGCGCAGCACGGCGTCAAGCGCGGCACACACTATGTAGGGACAAAACGACTGACCGAGATCAGCGATCGGGTTCGAGCCGGTCGTAAACCACTCGATGCCACCAACCTATTCACCCCGTGATTCCCAGCGTGTGTGGCAATACAACGCTTTCGGTCGCCTACTCCAATGTCGATAAGCTTGCCCTAGGCTCACCGGCGATTCACACGGTGCGCAGGGCCGCGCTAGGCAGGCAAGCCTACGATTCTTGAGCTTCTGGTCGAGGTGTTTCTAACTATCTCCCAATCCCGACATCCAGCACCAGCTCAACGTTACGATCATCCGGATCTCCGCGACGGTCAGGCGTGCCGTCCTCGCCCGTCATTCCCTGAGGGTCGTTGAAGCTGAGCTCACGGCTTATCGAGGCGAGATTCATCGGATCGTTCAAATCCGGGTTGTCCCCTGCGTCCACCGGAGCCATGTGGTCAACCAGCGTTCGGAATATCGACCATGTGCCGTCACGGTTGTCGAATAGTTCGATCAGGCTCGACTGCTGGGGCCAGTCGACCTCCGAAACGGTCGTTATCTCCCAGAACTTGCCGGGCCCGTCCTGCTCCTGACGCGGCTCAATGTTGTTGTCGTGTTCGTGACCGGCGATGTAGGCAACCACATTTCCCTTGCGGTAAAAGAGCGCCTCAAGTGACTCGTTGGTTGCCGGGTCTAGATTGTTGCACTGCTGTGCTCCGGGCTGCGGCCACTCCGGTGAGTCGATTAGACCGCAGTGCTGGTCCTCCCAGCCGAAGGAGTCCATGTTGTTCATCGTCCTCAGGGAGTGATGGGCAAACACGATCACTCTCTCGCCGTTGTTGCTTGCCTGCGTGAGCTGCTGGTCCAACCAGTCGAACTGCTCGTCACGGATGGTGCCGTTTGCAAGGCCGTCGCGGTTCACCGAGTCGAGGCCGATCATTCTCAAGCCCTCCGTGATCTCGTAGGTGTAGTAGCCGGGCCCTGACGGACTACTGAAACCATGGCCCACCGGCCCGGGGGTCGCCGGGCTGTCAAAGTGCTTGGACATCCACTCGTTGGGTTCAAGCAGGTGGCGCTTCTCGTCAGGCTGGACCCAATCCAGGTCCGGCGGGTAGTTGCCGTTTACGTCCTTGAGGCATCCGGTCGCAAAGTTCTCGTTGGAGGCTAGGTAAATAGGGTTGAGGGTGCCCTTGGTGATGTTTCCCCACACCAGGGCGTCGTGGTTGCCGAAGACGGTGAGCCAGGGGATGTCCAGGCCGGCGGCCGCAAACGGCTGCTGGGCGGCCTCCAGCAGGCCGGGGAAATTGCGTGAGGCCACGCGGCGTCCCACCGCGCTGAAGTTCTCCGCCTCGTTGCTCGAGTAGCCCAGTCCCTCGCTCATGCCTGGCAGGTCGTCCCCGTCGGGCTCGTACCAGCCGCCGTCACTGCCGTCGCGCACGCCCTGGTAGATGCGGTCGGGATAGAAGGAGGGAAAGCAAAACAAACCGGGGTCGTATGTAGGGTCGCCTGAATCGGGGTTGAGGTTGGGATTACCATCGAGCACGTCGATATACCACTCGGTCTCGTTCTGCTGCATGCTGTCGACGTTGTCGCCTGTCGTAAACGCCAACTGGGGGCTTGTCCCAGATATGGGTGAGCGAACTTCGTTGAGCGTTTCCACGACCGCGTTTGCCGTCTGCAAACCCAGCGACTCCTGGGGCCGGTAGGCGCTGCCGAAGACATTCTCGGGAAGGATGTCCCATAGGTCTACATCGTCCAAGTCCTCTATGCGCAGAGGTGACTCTTCGTCCACCGTCTGGAAGTCCGATATCTGCACCAGGTGAGCGAGCAACCTACGGTTGGGATTACGACTGGTACTGCCCAGCTCCTCACGTTTAACGTAGGGACTGCCGGGTCTGTTGGTCAAGACGTCCAGGCGATTGTCGCCATCGAGGTCAACGATTGTCTCATCGACTGTGGTCGGTACTTGTGGCGACTGCCCAACCAGTTTTTTATTTACTGACAACTTCGACTGTGTTACGGACAACTTCGACTGTGCAACCGCGGTAAATGTCAAAGCGATAACCGCTGTTGCAATCATCAGCACCGAGCGCCTGTTCATTAATAACCCCTCCTAGTTCTATGGACTACCGGCAACAACCGCATCATCGGCGATTCCGGTCTTTTGATCTGCTCATTCATCTACTCTGAGCTATTAGGGGGGTCAAACGTTCCGGTTTTTCTTATCCACTCGTTCGCTATTTCCGCCGCGAACGATCTTGAGCCTGACCTCTAGTAGGGAGCAGCCAATCCTGAAATCATTGGAAAGTGCTTCACGTTACGTGTCCAGAGAGTGGCTTCAAGACTTTGCACGGTCGCAGCGGTGACGTAGTCGACAACTTCGACTCCGGGATGGCTTCGGAGCCAATGTCTGGCTAACCGCCCCGCTTGATCCGATAGATCTTCATCTACTTCAATCCACTCGATCTGACCCAGCAACTCCTCTGTAGCTTCCTCTTCGCCCGATCGCACTCCGGCAAGAATCTCAACTTTCGTAAGCACAGAGCCTGTCAACCTTCGACTGCTTGTTATACCTTCGGCAAGTAGCTCCTTGGCGGAATTGTTGCCCCTTAGATGATCCACAAGGATCGATGTATCGATTACTACGGTCACAGACCCATCCTGTGACCTAGGCCGGGCCGAATCCTCTCTACATACGCCTCGCCATCGAAATCACGATCAGCCCAAGCTCCAAAGCTCTCTTCAAGTGCTTTAGTGTCGCGCTGTGCAAACGTGCCCAGCTTATTTGAGAGAGCCCTTCTAATGATCTCTGCCAGCCCAAGCCCGGTCTTCTCAGACTCATGTTTTAGCTGCTCATACTGCGAATCGGTCAGTGTAATCTGGGTTCTATGCGACATGATGTAAGTATACATCACTTACTGTTGATTGAGGTGAATTTTCTGGCTGCAAAAGCACCGAAGCCGGGCTTAGGCCCGGCTTCAGCACTGCACTAACTACTTGGTCGGTCGTTTACCGAGTGACGATCAGCTCGACGTTGCGGTCCGCCAGTGTGCCAGCCCCGCCCATGCCGACCTGAGGCTCGTTGAACGAGATCTCACGACTTATTGAGGCGAGCGTCAGTGTTCTGGTCCACGGGTTTTCCAGGTCCGGAGTGTTTCCCGGATCCGGCTTTCCCGCTTGGTCGAGAATCGTACGGAAGATCGAGAAGGTGCCATCATTGTTGTTGAATATCTCGACCATGCCGCCCTGCTGAGGCCAGTCGACCTCCGAGGCCAGAACCACTTCCCAGAAGTTCCCCTCGCCTGCATCCTCTTGGCGCGGGTCGATCCGGTTGTTGTGCTCGTGCCCGGCCACGTACGCGATCACGCTCGGGGAGCGGTAGAAGAGCGCCTCCAGCGACTCCTGCTGCGCGCATGCTCCTCCTTGCTCAATCAGGCCGCAGTGCACACTGCCACCACCTGCCGTGTTATTCATCGACTCCAGGCTGTGGTGGGCATAGACAACCACCGTCTCGCCCGCCTTCTCAGCCTGCTGAAGCTCATTGTCAAGCCACTGGAACTGAGTGTCGTCGATGTTGCCCTCGGAGAGGCCGTTCTCATTGATGCTTTCCAGTCCAATCAGACGCATGCCGCCCGGCTTGGACACCGAGTGATAGCCGATGTCCGGTTGCTTAGGATCGAATCCGTGCCCATCACCGTCAGCCAGGTGCTTTTCGATCCACTCCTGCTTTGACACCAAGTGCCGTTTGGGATCTGGTTGCACGATGTGGGTTGGCCCCGCAAATATCTTCCAGCATGACAGAGCCGCGCCTTCCAGGAAGTCCGACTTCGGCACGTTACCCTGCACAAGGCCGTCGTGGTTTCCGGGAACCGCAAGCCAGGGGAACCTCAATCCCTTCGGTGTGAAGGTTGTGTTGGCCTTTTCAAACAGTCCCGGGAAGTCACGTACCCCGTCAGCGGGAGTGTATCCGGTGCCGTCTTCGCCCTCGAGCGAGCTGTCCGGCTCGTACCACACACCGTCACCACGCACGCCCTGATACAGATCGGTTGGATAGAAGATCGGAAAGCAGAGCGGGCTCGGCCGGAAGCTCGGATCGCCCGAGTCTGGATTGAACCTGTTGCCGCTCAAGACGTTGATGTAGTCCTCGGTCTCGTTCTCTTGCGAGTTGTCACTGCTGTCTCCAGTGACGATCGCCAGACTGGGCGACCTGCTGGTAACCGGTGAGCGTACCCAGTTCGCTCGGCGTACCGCGGCGTCCGCAGTCTGTGACATCAAAGATTCCTGAGGACGGTAGCCCCCTTTTACGCCAAGCTCACCTAGCTCAGCGTCATACTGCTCAATCCTTGCCGGCGACTCCTCATCTACTACATGAAGGTCCGACAACTGGATAAACGGATCGAAAATCGGCGTACGGGTTTTCGCTCGTTTCGCATTGGCAGCGCCCAGGTCCTCTCTCACCGTGTATGGCTCTCCAGGGCCATACTCCAGACGCTTGTCCCCATTGCTGTCAACGATGGTTTTGTCCACAGTGGTGCCGCTCCATGCCCCCAGAGCAACTCCACCCATTAAAAAAAGCGCCAGAAATGACGCCGTAAAAGCTCGCAAGAATATCTTGCTCAAAATAACCCCCACTTTCGTTGTTTTTTTGAACTCTCTTGTTTCCAGACTTGTGCGATGCGCAATAGTTCCGGCATTGATCGTTTGATGTCCGCAAACAGGCAACGCCGCTCTTGTTTACAACCACACACATAGTCAGACACCCGGAGCATCAAAACATGCCACTTTGAACCGCCACCGAAGAGCTAAATATGGGACCGATCCTGGCGTTACCGGTCGGAAATATCCCGATGAGAATCCAGGGAGGAGGCTTTCAATCAGTATAGGCGGCTATGCGACTTTTTCAGGCTCAGCGGTTGAATGATTGATACCCGCAGCTGCTCGAAGTGCATCAGCCTTGTCCGTCTTTTCCCAGGTGAAGTCGTGCTCGTCCCGACCAAAGTGCCCGTATGTTGCCGTCTTCCTGTAAATTGGGCGTAGCAGGTCTAGGTCGCGCACAATCGCCGCGGGACGCAGGTCGAAGTGCTCGTCGATCAACTCCTTGATGCGCTTGCACGGTACTCGCTCTGTTCCAAACGTATCTACCATCACTGAAATCGGGTGGGCCACACCTATCGCGTAGGCAAGCTGTACCTCACACCGGTCCGCCAACCCAGCCGCTACCACGTTCTTGGCTACGTATCGAGCCGCGTATGCTGCTGAGCGATCAACCTTTGACGGGTCTTTTCCGGAGAAAGCGCCGCCGCCGTGTCGTGCCGCACCACCGTAGGTATCAACGATTATCTTTCGGCCAGTGAGTCCGGCATCCCCCATGGGGCCGCCGATCTCAAATTTGCCGGTCGGGTTCACCATGAATTCCTTCTCAAGTTTGCGCCCGTCGTATAACTCGGCCGGCAACACAGGGTGCAGCACGTGTTCCCACAAATCCGGCTTGATCAGTGTCTCGGAGTCGACTCCAGGCTTGTGCTGTGTCGAGATGAGCACCTTCGCAATCTCTATTGGCTGGCCATGTTCGTAGCGAACTGTTACCTGGGCCTTGCCATCTGGCCTCAAATAGGGAATTATCTCGGCCTTCCGGACCTCTGCCAGCCTGTGCGTCAACGTATGCGCCAGCTGGATCGGCAGCGGCATGAGTTGCTCGCTCTCACGAGTGGCGTACCCGAACATCATGCCTTGGTCTCCGGCTCCCTCTTTGTCCAGAGGATCATCATCGCCGGGAACATGGCGCGCCTCGTGGGACTTACTAACACCCTGAGCAATATCCGGCGACTGCTCGTCAATCGAGGTCAAAACTGCGCATGTATCCGCATCGAAGCCGTACTTGGCCCTGGTGTAGCCAACATCGCGTACTACACCCCGTGCAATCTTTGGAATATCCACATAGGTTTTGGTCGTGATCTCACCACCAACAACAATGAGTCCCGTGTTTACAAACGTCTCGCAGGCGACACGTCCCTTTGGATCGTCTGTCAGAACGGCATCTAAAACCGCATCAGAGATCTGGTCGGCCATCTTGTCTGGATGCCCTTCGGTAACAGACTCCGAAGTGAACAGATGCTCGTTATCTCCCAAACCGTCGTTTCTCATTTTTCCGTCTTCTACGCTCATACCGTAACCTGCAGCTCCTAGTTGGCTTTTTTTACTTACTTAAGAGCCAAGAGATTAGCGTGAATGGGTTCGATGCATCAGTCGGCGGGGGTCTTTTCCGACCTCCGTCCGCCGCCGTTACGCTTCTTTTTTCCCCTGAAATCGATGATCAGAGGCACCCCTTCAAGGTTGTAACGCTCCCTGAGCCTGTTCTCAAAATAGAAGGCGTAATCCCTCTGAATCCACTTTCTGTTATTGATGTAGACGATGAACCTTGACGGGCCTGCCTCGACCTGGGTCATGTAGTAGATAATCAGACGCTTGCCATGCACTGCCGGTGCCTGCTTTTCTGCCTGGACATCTGTAAGAAACTTGTTCAGCTCCGCCGTCGAAACCCTGTACCGATACCGCTCGTACAGGTCGATAGCCCCTTGTAACAGCTTGCCAACATTGCGTCCCGTTTTGGCCGAGGCCGTCACCAAGGGAGGCCTCAGCCGAATCTTTTTATCTATTCGTACACGGGCATCGTCCAATTCGACCTGGTGGATGTCCCACTTGTTCAGCACCATGATCGTGCCGCAGCCGGCCCGCATCGCTATATTCGCAATCCTCAGATCCTCGGATGTAATGCCGTCTTCCGAGTCACAGACAACCAGGGCTATATCGGCACGCTCGGCTGCTCTTTCGCTTCTCAACTGCGAGTAGTAGTCAACACTGTCGGCAATTTTTGACCTTCGCCTCAAGCCCGCAGTATCTACAAGGATGAGCTTATCGCCGTTGACCACAAGCTCCGTATCGATGGCATCTCGCGTCGTTCCCGCCTCACTGTGAACCACGACCCGCTCCTGGCCGACAAAGGCGTTGACAAGCGACGACTTGCCAACATTGGGCCGTCCCAATACTGCCAAGCGCATAGCATCGCTCACTGGCCCCGCTGCTTTCTTCGCACCACGAGCAAGATCGCTGAGGCTGTCCATGAGGTCACCTGTACTTAACCCGTGAATTGCCGATACAGCCGCGGGATCCCCCAAGCCCAGCTTGTAAAACTCTGCAGCTACATGAACATCCTCGTTTCTGTCAACCTTGTTTGCCACGACCAAGACCGGCTTGTCCAGCCCGCGAAGCCACGATGCAAGCTCTTGGTCACCCGGTCTGACCCCAAGCTGTGCATCGACGACAAGCACGACTGCATCGGCGTCTTCAACCGCATACTGTGCCTGTTTTCTGACCATGGAGGAGAGTTCAACAGTGTCAGTGGCATCGATACCGCCAGTATCTACAAGCAAGAAACGAATCCCGTTCCACTCGGTCTCTATCTCTTTCCTGTCGCGGGTAACGCCCGGCTGCTCATGCACGACAGCCTCACGCGTGCCGGACAAGCGGTTTACCAGAGTCGACTTACCGACGTTCGGAAAGCCCACCACCGCTATTCGAGCTAGATGTTCACTCATCTTCACTCACGATCGCGGCTCTTATCACTTTCGATCATGGAGACGACCCTGTCCATCACCTGACTGATTTCCATGTTCGACGTGTCGATCACGACCGCGTCTTCCGCTTCTCTGAGTGGCGACACTGTACGTGTCGAGTCCACCCTATCCCTGTTGGAGATCTCTTCAAGAACACGATCGTCGCTCGTCTCAACCCCACTATCTACAAACTCTGCCGCACGTCTGCCAGCTCTGGTCTTCTCGTCTGCTGTCAAGAAAATCTTCAGTTCGGCATCCGGTGCTACCACCGTTCCGATGTCACGACCCTCTACTACATGATCGCCGGTTGACAGCAGCTCACGCTGGCGCCTCACCAACTCCTCACGGACCTTCTCGTGTACTGCAATGCGCGAGCTGGCTCGGCTTACATCGGGTTCCTTTATCCGCTCACCAACGTCACGGCCGTCCAACTCAACCTTGTATTCGCCGTCACCCGTTTCATTGAGCACCAGGTCCATGCACGAGGCAAGCCGTGCAATCGCCTCTCCGTCCTCCAGGTCGGCGCTTGACTCAAGAGCCTTCAGCGCGACCGCCCGATACATGGCGCCCGAGTTCAGATAGACAAAGCCAAGGCGCTTTGCAAGCCCCTGTGCAACCGTGCTCTTTCCAGCCCCTGCGGGCCCGTCTATCGCTATGACCATAAAGAAAGCCTAGTTGTACCTGCTATCGACTGTCCTGGCCGTGATGAATGTAGGTTTACGAGCTAAGGCCTTGGGCACGTCTGTGATCGTGACTGTGTTCGACGGCGTCCTGTGTGCTCTCGGCAAGTTCGGAGATAAATTTACACAGAGCGAAAGTCTCCTCAAGCCTCTGGTCGATCGCTAGTTTGCGGTCTTGTTCAATTCTGGCCTCATCTGCCATTGCCATGGCTTTCTGGCTCTGCCTGCGGGTGTCCTTCTCTTGATTTCTGACCATGGTTTAATTGTATCGCCA
>SDBU01005765.1_pt1 | contig 14719 bp, 9 predicted proteins | sample 2277071 | NCBI WGS metagenome assembly SDBU01 (sample SAMN10397929, study PRJNA504765) | marine sediment metagenome | isolation source: marine sediment core GS08_GC12, 126 cmbsf | place: Arctic Ocean: Gakkel Ridge, Loki's castle | collected 2008
GTGCCGCTGGTAGCAGTGTAGGCCCTGCCGTAGCTGGCAAAATCATCAGCCATCACCACGTAGGTTTTTGACTCTCCTGTTGGCTCTTTAGTGCTTCTCGTCCAGGTGATGCCGGCGTCGGTACTAATGTAGACCTGGGCACTATTGCCGGCGCCAGCCAGCAGGTCGGCAGTAGTGCTGTTACCACTAACCGCCACACTGGTGACATCCACGCTGCTCAGCCCGTAGGCAGAGCCAATATTGAGGTCAGCAGCTACCGAGCTACCCGGCACCCACTCTCCAGTAACCCTGAATACATCACCGTTGTCACTGCCAGTATCAATGCCCACAAATAAAACACGGTCTTCAGCGTTTATATCGTAGTCGTCGGGGAAGGCGGTAGCCGCTGATATCGGTACTAAACCGGCAATTGTGGCATCACCTGTAGTCTCGCCCCAGTCAGCATCACCAATTTTGGTGGTAACAAAGGTATCTATCTCATCAGTAGCTACTGCCAGGAGCTGTCGGTCGGCGGAGTAGTTCGGGGAGAAGGCCACACTGAAGACATCGTAGTTACCAATACCGGTGTCTGTCCAGCTAGGGGACGGTTGAGTCTCATCCAGGGTGTAGGCGCCACCATATTGGGAGCCGTCGCTATCCCTCGTGCCGACACCAATAATGGTGCCGCCATCCAGTAGGGCTACATCAATGGAAGTGATTTCAAGGTTATTGCTGCCAGCCCCACCCGGGTTCGCTGGCAGCGCAGTGAAACTGCCCCCAGCATCTACAGATTTATACATATCGGATGTGGTGGCATAATACACAATGCTGGCATCATGGGGAGCGGTGACTATGTCAACTATGGCGTCCTCGACCTCGCCAGTATATGACCAGCTACGGCCGCCATCTGTAGACTTAAATAGCGTGTGGCTGGTTGCTGACGGCTTGGCGTAGCAGTAGAGAGTGCCATCAACAGCCGTCGTCAGGTGCTGTACGCTTGAGCCGTTGGCCAGCACCCAGTTCCCTGGCGGACCCTCAGTGGGGATGCTGACCCTGGACCACCTGACATCATCCGGGGCGGCTGCTGCCGGGTTAAGGAGGGTGATTGAACCGGGCAGGCTCAGCAACAAGAGCAGCCCCAGGACTACAAAGATAAATCCTCTTTTCCCCACATGGCGAATTCTACCCTTGCTACCAGACGGAAGTCAACCAGAGGAAAAACCTCACCCCAGGCCCCCCCCCTGCCTGAAAAGAGCAAGCCCCCTGTCTCAACAGGGGGCTTGCTTGGTATTCGGTTCACGTATTGTCCGTCACGCTAAAACCAGGTGGTCCTTCTTGGAAGGATTACACTACCCGTCTGGTTCTGACTATCAGGACAATCAGAGCGATAACCAGTAAAGCACCGACCGCGACTATTACCCATAGGAGATAGTCGGGAATCACCTGTACTATCTCGTCTGGCGCAATCTCTACGGTCACATCAGCTGCCGGTGGCGCACCTACTGTTACCTCTATAGCCGCTGGCGGTGGCGCCTCCACCGTGATCTCCGCCGGCTCTACCGTGATATCCGGCAAGACCGCTCCTGCTGCCGCTGGTTCCGCCATTGTACTGAACATGCCCATTGCCCAGCCGCTCGTAACGGTAGCGGTGACTGCTCTCACTCTCCAGTAGTAGGTTGTGGAGTAGTCCAGGGCTTCGTCGAACACGTACCCGTTTATCTCCACAGTGGCGGTGGAGAGCGGAGTGAGGAAGCTGGGTTCATCGGATACCGTGATGTTGTACGCCGTGGCTCCCGCAACCGCGGTCCAGATGAGTGTCGGTGTCACTGAAGACTGGTCAGCGCCAAACGTTGGCGATGTGACTGCCGGCGTAGTCGACGCCGCTGTTGCTGCTGGTTCAACCAGGGCAAACTCCATCGCCGCCAGGTTGGCCAGGGTCGGGATGGAGGCAACCGAAATCGTGGCGATAACCGCACCCTGGAACTGATCGATAACCTGGGGTACGACCAGAACCCATTGGCTCTGAGCTGCACTCCAGGCATAGAGCAGCGCACCCGTGCTCTGGATTCCCAGAACCGTAATCACGACGTTCGCGTTGGGGGCGTTCACATATACGTCAAAGTACTTGGTTACTTCTCCCACCGGAGGTGCCGCTGTGCCCGGGTTGCCGGCATAGAGGGCAACACCCGCGTTTGTCCAACCAGTACCCGTGTCTGTTACTATCAAACCCGCTGCCACATTGGTCAGCGTCGCTACTCCCGGATATATCGTCGCACCGGCGGCTACCGGGCCGCGCAGGAACGGTGACGTCTTGACTATTGTGGCCGTCGACACTACTGCCGGTCCTGTGCTGGCGCCCCAGTAGTTGTTCGTGCAGTCAACCGTGCCTGAGGTATCCAGGTTGTCGATGCCCACGGCTGCGTTGGTGATTGTGTTGAAGTTGAAGAAGGTAAGCACAGCCGAGCCTGCACCATTAACTTCCAGGATTGCCTCCGGGGAGTCGGCGATGGTGTTACCCGAGATGTTTACACCGGCTGCGGCTGGCACACCGGCGATGTCAATCGTGGGATTTAGCGAAGCAACGGTCGCGTCACCGCACGCTGTAATGGTGTTTGCTGTGATGGTGGCGGTCGCGCCGGTGCCGGTTATGATGGCTGTCTCCAGGTTGCTCAGGCTCGAACCGGTAAGCGTCAGTGTACCGTTACCCAGGAGGTTAATACCGGTTCCGCTGGCTCCGGTAATTGTGATACCCGTCACTGTCAGGGTACCGCTACCGGTGACCGTAATGCCCGTGCCGGCGGTGATAGCGGTGCCGGCTAAGGTGATGCTGCCACCGGTGGACGTGGCAGTAACGGTTCCTGTCGCCACGTCAATACCGACCTGACTAGCGGCAGCCGTTATCGTGTTGCCGCTTGATAGAACGACCGATGTAGCCGAGCCCGCGTCAATGTCCAGGGCTATGCCGCCTGTGTTGCTGATGGTACAATTCTGTATCGTGACTCCCTGTCCTGCGGTGGCACCTACAGCAAGTACATTTACGCCTTCGGTAATCGTGAAGCCGTCAAGGACTGATGCCCCACCATTTCCGGTGATGGTGACGTCACCGCCACCCCCAGCTGTGTTGGCATCTGTGATAAGGGTCGTCGCCGCACCATCGGTTGAGACAACAGTTACCCCGGCAGGGATAGTTAGTGTCCCAGCCTCATCGTACGTGCCCGGCCCAACCTCTACTTTGACTATTCCGGTACCAAAAGCGCCACTGATAGCATTGTTCCCTGTTGCTTCGTAGAGCTTGATGTCAGAGGAGTTAAAGCCTCGGACAATACCTGCCACTGGCGGGATGTATGGCGAGGCCAGTGTAAACGCCGCCGATGCTACTCCGGTGAGCTCTGTCGCCGTGCTTATCGTCAGCACATTGGTTGTACTTGGAGTAGGCCCATTCACGACAGCCAATATCACCATTTGCACCAGGGCGCCCGCACCAATAAAGTTAGCGGGACCAGCACCGGGGTCGACGTCGCCCACCTGTACTACCAGTGTGTTCGTTGCAGTACCGGTGAAGCCAGCCACATTCACGGCTGAGAAAGCGGCACTGCCAAGCCCCGATGTCCCTGACATCTTAACGTTCGCCACGTTGCCGACGGTGGTGGCGAAGCTGGTGCCGGTTGGGGCTACGAGGGTGATGTTCGCGCCCTCAGCCAGATTCACACCTATGGTAAACGTGACGGTGTAGATGACCCCGCCCTGACTGATGTCGTCAGCCAGAGCCGGCGTAGCGTGCGTCAGCACAACCGAAGCTGAACTAAGCGCGCTTACCGGAGCCGCCACCAGCATCAGGCTGGTCAGCAGCACCACGCTCAGGCCTACGCCTAATATTCTAGAAAATTTCCTTTTCATCGTTCTTTAATTCTCCTTCTAATGATATGTCTCCATAAATAAAATTACCTCTCCTCTATAGAGACAAAGCTTAATCATTCATTGTTTTTGAGCTTGATAGCTCTCTCCCCCTCGGGTTTACCCTGAAGGGCTCTTACTACGGCATCACCCCCTTTACTGATACAAATTTGCCACTTGGCAGACTAATCTATCATTATAACATAAAATATCTGTTTGTCAAGCTACCTGCTTTTTACCAGAGCAGTGCTACGTCATACCCTGTGTCCTGTGTAACCTGATATAACATAATAAGACATAAAGCATTTATTTGTCAATCCCCTTGGCTCGTCCGGTATATTGGGGACACTTCATATCCCTCCCTGTCATTGCGAACCCTTCCACTGAAGGGCCCCCCCGTCATTGCCAGGAATCCTTCTTTGGAAGGACGACGAAGCAATCTCTCTCTCTTTCCCATCTACTTACTTATACGTTCCAGAGCAAGAAGTGTCACACGCGGTCTCGCCAACAATGCGGATACTGGTTGTGGACGGCCATTAAACGGTGTCATAATGGACGTGTAATAACCAGAGACAGGGGAGGGATTATGGACCAGAAAGTCGACTGTGCCACGTGCACTAAAGTAGTATGCTACTCCCAGCATTTCCTCGAAGGGTCGCCAGACTGCCCCACCAGGACTAAATCGGAGACCATCGAACGGGCGTTACGTGAATATGATGCCCCCGAACTGAGGGAATTTGCCCGCCAGGCCTCTATTCAGGAATTTGAATGCTATCTCAGGCTCCCCGAGGGCCTGACCCCGCGTAACCCCAGAGTGGAGGAGGTGGTGCAGTTCTCCAGGAAAATGGGCTATCGCAAGCTGGGCGTTGCCTTCTGTATTGGACTCAAGAGTGAGGCTGAAACCCTCAATAAAATCCTGGAAAATAGGGGCTTTGATGTTGTTTCTGTCTGCTGTAAGACGGGGGGCGTACCCAAGGAGAGAATCGGTGTCAGAGAAGAAGAGAAGATAGCCGGTCCCGGGGTCTTTGAATCGATGTGCAACCCCATAAGCCAGGCTGAGATTCTGAATGACGCCGCAGTGGAGTTCAACATACTGGTGGGACTCTGTGTCGGTCATGACTCGCTGTTCTTCAAGTATGCTAAAGCTCCGGTCACTGTCCTGGTGGCTAAAGACAGGGTCTTCGGTCATAACCCGGCGGCTGCCTTGTATCAGGCCAGTGCCTATTACCGCAAGCTGTTGCGCAAGGAGTCGCTCGACTAACCAGGCTGAGATTTTGAACGACGCCCCAGTAAAGTCCAGCATACTGGTGGCGCTCAGTCAATACCCCAAATGACACACATTAACTCCTGTCAGTCAGGAATCCCTTCCCTCTGTCATTGCCAGCCTTCTCCACTCCCTGTCATTGTGAAGAATCCTTCTTTGGAAGGACGACGAAGCAATCTCACCCACCTGTCCCCTGGAGTGACAGCAGACACGAAATACTTAACATAACTGCAAAAACAATTCCAGCCTGTCTAGCTACGAATTGTTTCCCCAAATTCCATTATCAGTTTGCCAGGAGTACATGCGGCGGACTAATCACTCTCCGCGGCCCCTGTTACCGCAGGCTGCTCTGTAAGGAGTCGCTTGACCATATAGTCTCCCCGGGAGCTATAGCCAAACTCAGATTGGTAGTATTCTTTCGCTCCCACTCCGCTCAAAACCACCATTTGCGGCACTTGAAACTCTTCCCCGGCAATCCTCTCGGCTTCTTTGACTAATGCCTTGCCCAGACCCTTGTGCTGAACAGCGGTGAGGCTCTGCTGCTTTAAGGGAACCTCAGGACCGTACACATGCAATTCCCTGATTACAGCAAAATTCCCATTACTTTGTTGCCCTGAGTGGGGTATCGGTTTGGACTGAATCCTCAATCGCAACAAACCAAACAGCGTTTCATTCTCATCCTCAAATGATAAGAAGACCTCCTTACCCCCGGAAGCTTCGTAGTCCATTCTTACCATTCGGGGTTCGCCTATTTCCCAGCCACCCAGCGCCCGATGACCATATTCCCGGCACCTGATACATTCACATTCAACTGCTTGCTCCTTCATCCGCTGTTTAACCACGCCCCGTAGTGAGTCCTTGCAACCAGCCACAATAAACTTGGCTGGGATGTCACGCAGTACCCTGGAGATTCTGACGTACTTGGGCACAATAGACTTAATATCAGCCATCAGATTAATCGTCGTTTCCGTAGAATATGGTAGGTAGCGCCCGTCCCGATACCATTTCTCTAGCTCGGTACCCTCCACCACCATAGTGGGATATAGCTTCAGACCGTCTGGCTTGAAGCGGACGTCAGTAAATAGCTGCCGGGATAGCTCCAGGTCCTCCTCCGGCGTTGAGCCGGGTAGCCCTGGCATCCAGTGGTAGTGCACTTTAAGCCCGTGCTCCTTGAGTAAAGCGGTGGCTTTAACTACATCTTCTACCTTATGCCCTCTTCTTACCACCCGGTAGATTTCATCATCCAGGGTCTGCACCCCGAGTTCTACGCGGGTGGTGCCGAACGCCAGCATCCGGTCTACTTCCTCCTGCTGGCACCAGTCAGGTCTGGTTTCTATACACAATCCGGTACAGCGGCGCCTGGCCGTTTCATTAAGTCGCTTTGCCTCTTCCAGGGTAACCGACTCCTCACCATTCAGGGCATCGAAGCAATCCTTGATGAACTGGTATTGATAGTCCCGAGGGTAAGCCAGAAAGGTGCCCCCCATGACTATTAGCTCAACCTTATCTGTGGGGTGCCCCATTTCGGATAGAGCTTTTAGCCTTAGCTTGACCTGCTTCTGCGCATCATAGTCACACTGTCTGGCTCGTAATACCGCCGGCGACTCGGGGGTATAGCTCTGGGGTGTGACCGGGTAGGTGGGGCAATATATGCATTCCCCCGGGCATTTCATCGGTAGGGTCATAACTGCTACCGGAGTTACCCCGGATATTGTCCTGGTGAATTTCTTCATAGTATACTTCCCTTGAAGGTCATAAACAGTTTACCAAATTCAGGTTTGCGGTAACAAGCAGGGGACCCCTATTTTAGCAGAGAGTCTGAGAGGGGACGAAGCTTCCTCATTTATGAAATCCCCCATTCTCCTCTAAAGGAGAATGGGACACAGGGGGTGAGGTAGATATAGATAGAGATGTATTCAACCAGATAGCCCCTGGCTGGTATAACTTCAGGCACTGGTCGATATTCCGCAGTGAGCTGGAGGTGCTGGCACAACGATGGCAAAAAGGTAAGCTACTTAACCTTGGTTGTGCCCACGGTCCCGACTTCTTACCCTTCGCTCAGGGCTTTGACTTATATGGTGCGGACTTTTCCAGTGAGATGTTGAGGTTTGCCCGAAAATACTCCCGGAAGTTTAATTTTGCTGTCAATCTCTCAGTAGCTGACATTTGCTACCTCCCCTATCCTGACCGGACCTTTGACTGGGCGATCTCAGTAGCCACCTACCATCATATGGACCATAAGGAGCAGCCGACAGCACTTAAGGAACTGATGCGGGTATTAAAGCCAGGTGGTGAAGCCTTTATCACTGTGTGGAACTACTGGCAGCCCCGGTTCTGGTTTAGAGGCAAAGAGGTGGTTGTACCCTGGCGGACGGGTGGTAAGACTCTATCCCGTTATTATTACCTGTTTTCCTATCCTGAGCTGGAGAGACTGGTGAAGAAGGCTGGCTTTACGCTACTAAAATCCTTCCCGGAAAGCTCCTACCGCTTTCCAATAAAGTACTTTTCCAGGAATATATGCTTGCTGGTGAGAAAAAAGTCTGATGGAGAGTAACCGATTGTCTCTTCATGGATCTCACCCCATCAACTTCTGTAGTTATTTGGAGACCCTCTTCTCCCTGTACAAACAATAAGAGAAGGGTGGATAGATTGCTAGACGACCTCTCTAGAGCAAAATTGACAAAGTTACGGCTCAAAACTATGATGAGTTAACCGCGAAAATATTTGTAGGAGGGCATTATGCCGGTAGTTATCGTTGAAATGTGGGAAGGACGCACCCTTGAGCAAAAGAAACGGCTGGTCGAGGGTATAACTTCTTCATTCGCCCAAATTGGTACTCCTACGGAAGCAGTACAGGTCATTATCAAAGATAACCCCAAGCACAACTGGGCAATTGGGGGCAAGCTTGCTTCAGAGAAATAGCTGGCAGTAAGCTAATTCAGGCTGTTTGCGCAGTTGTTTGGAGGGATGAATCTCAAAGGGGATAAGGCCAGCGAATGCCCGGGATTTGAGAGTAATGCCTCTCCTGTATCCTGCTGGAGTTGCCACCTCTCATGGTTCATTAAGATGCCTCCCAGTATCTTTTCTCCATCCCGACTGTTACCCTCACAGGTTCCGATAAATCGTGGTTGATTTCATGTTATAATAAAAATAGTGGTGGGGGCACTGACTTCTCCGTCTGTGTTTTCTAAGTGTCACCTTCCCTTTAGACCTTTCACTGCTAGGGCTGGCACGGGGAAGAGCAAGTTTGCTTTGTATTTCGTCATCTTCCGTATCCAATGATGTTGTGCTAGTCTGAGCTAGTTCAGATAGATAGGTGACACTATAATAGTGTTACTATGAGAATAATAAGTGGTACAATTTCTGGGGTTTCTCATCTGTCAAGAGTTGGGGTTGAGCTATCAAAAAGAGCCCGACAAAGGCTCAAATGGTTTGATTATTATGATTCCCGTGGGAGGAATGCGCGTCTAACCTGCCGGCACTTTGATATCAGCCCCCAGGCCTTTTATCGCTGGAAGAGGCGCTATAACCCCGGGCATTTAGAGGGCCTGGAGGACCATTCTCATCACCCCCGCCATGTAAGGCAGCCTACCTATTCAGTTGAGCTGGTTGAGGCGGTGCTTAAACTAAGAGAGGAATATCCTAGGCTGGGAAAGGATAAGCTGGTGGTATTGCTGCGGGAGAAGGGGTCTAGCTGCTCCGCCTCTACGGCGGGTAGGATAATACGCTGGCTAAAGGAGCGTGGCGTGTTAAAAGAGCCGTGCCTAATCATATATCGGCCAGGAAGCGACAGAGACAAAGGTCCTATGCTCTTAGGAAACCTCAAGACTATAAAGTCGTCCGGCTAGGAGAATTGGTTCAGCTAGACACTTCGGATGTCAGTCCGTTACCTGGGGTAGTGATTAAGCACTTTGTCGCCCATGATGTTATATCACGGTGGGATGTGGTCAGTGTCCATAGTCGAGACTGCCACTGTTGCTGCCCACTTTTTGGATACCCTGGAGAGCAGAATGCCTTTCCCAGTGAAGGCAATACAAGTAGATGGTGGCTCAGAATTTGAGGCTATCTTTGAAAAGGAATGCCAAAGGCGAGGCGTTAAGGTCTTCATCTTGCCACCACGCTTACCTAAACTCAATGGTGCTGTTGAGCGAGCTCGCCGGACTCACACCGAGGAATTCTACGAGGTAACAGAGAGTTCCTTTGACCTTTCTGAACTAAGGGAGGAGCTACTAGAATGGGAACAGGTATATAATACAGTACGACCTCACTAGGCACTAGGCTTGTATGACACCACTTAAATTCCTGCAGCAGCAAAAAGAATATTCAGGAAAGGAGGTCATGTGTCACTAATCATATGAACGAGAACTTATTGTTCAGTCTCGGTTGGTGGTATAATCCCTATAAAATCAGTGGGGGTAGTCTATGAACAGGATTAAGGCTACCCTGCTGAAAAAAGTAGGGGGGATAAAAGAAAATATGTCCGCATTTTTAACTGCAGTAGGGGCTGCGGCAATTCCATTAGCAATTATTTTTGTTGTTGAAATTCCTGGTGCTTACTCATTTACATCAATTTGGGGCTGGATAGCTTTAGCATTATTTACATTTGGTGCTGTAGTTATCTACAAAGCTTGGAAAGTTACTAAAGAAGAAGAAAAGAATAGACTTAGAGAAGCTAAAACGTCTTTGTATGTTATTACATCCATAGCCAAAAAACTAGATGTAGATATGGATGATTTAGCCGAAAATTTGAAAAGGTATTTGGATAAAGATGATAAATAATATCATTTGTAAATACTGCCAATCAGAAAACGTAATCAAATACGGCAAACTCAAGGATGTCCAACGCTACTTCTGCAAAGACTGTAAGCGGAAGTTCGCTAATCCTGATGCCATTCCCAAGATGCAGACCTCTATTCGGGATGTTGCCGATGCTCTTAATATGTACTACGAGGGAATGAGTCTTGCTGAGATACGGCGTAACTTTATCCAGCAGGACAACAATTACATCACCCGTACCTCACCCTATAACTGGGTTCAAAGGTTCACCGACTTGGCAGTGAAGGAAGCCGAGAAGTACAAACCCGATGTAGGCTCGGTTTGGGTAGCTGATGAGACTGTAATCGACTTAGATGGCAAGAACATCTGGCTCTGGGATATTATAGACACCAAGACACGTTTCCTGATAACTACCCATATGTCATACACTCGCACCACCAAAGATGCTCAACAGCTTATGAAACAAGCCTATGAACGCACTGGTAAAATCCCTAGAGTTATCTATACAGATAAGCTCAGAGCGTATCTGGACGGGATAGAACTTATCTTTGGAGCAGATACCGAACACAGGCGTGGTAGTCCATTTGATGTAGGCAGTAATCACAACTACATAGAGAGATTTCACGGAACGCTCAAGGAACGTACAAAGGTTATGAGAGGACTACACACAATTGAGTCTGCCCGCAGGTTCTTGGACGGCTGGCTCGTACACTACAACTTTTTCCGCCCGCATACCTCATTACGGGATATGACTCCCGCACAAGTCGCAGGCATCAAGTTCCCGTTCCGCAATTGGAAGGACGTGTGCGAACAGCCATTTGAGGTTACGGCTAGAATACCAATGCCGTCTTCAGGACTGCCTGAGCGAGAAATTATCAGGGCTAAACGTAAGAAGAAAGCTGGAAAAGTAACCAGACAGCCCGAAGTAGGAACATCTCTCAAGGGGATAAGGTTGGGTAGATAGAACGTGGCTATATACGTTATACGAATAGGAACAACGGAGACCAAAATAATGGAACAACCTAGATTGAACAATACCGAACAAACTCTTGACAAGTAATGGGGACTGTGATATGATTAGCGTGGAGTAATATGCCTCGTATGGCTTTTGTCTTTGTTTTACATTGTCCTACTAGTCCTAGGTTCCGCGTTGGGATTCGTTCACGGTAATGCAAGGCTTTTGTGTGCCTGCTAGAGCGTAGATCTAGAGGTGGTTTTTATGTCATTAACTCGCGTAGAAAAGAGTACACTTCCTGTTCCCAGAAAATCTTATGCTAAGTTACCCCAGATACTTGACGTACCCAACCTGATTGAAGTCCAGTTGGACTCGTTCCGCTGGTTTCAGGAAGAGGGACTAAGGCAGGTGCTGGAGGAGGTATCTCCTATCAAGGACTTTACCGGTAACAGGTTGGAGCTTAGCTTTGTTGGTTATGAGTTTCGCGAACCTCGTCATTCTGAACAAGAGTGCCGCCAGCGAGACCTGACCTACTCAGCCCCTCTCTATGTTAAGGCGAGGTTGCTGATTAGAGGGACAGGAGAAATTAAAGAACAAGACATATTTATTGGTGACATCCCCCTAATGACAGTCGGAGGCACCTTTATTACCAGCGGAGCTGAACGGGTGGTAGTGAGTCAACTACTTCGCTCTCCTGGTGTTTACTTCACTGTCGAAGAAGACCCCTCCAGCGGCTTTGGGTTATGTCACGCTAAGCTAATCTCTAGTCGCGGGGCTTGGCTAGAGTTTGACACCAACAACTCAAATGTAATCTCAGCTAAGATAAATGGTAAGCGCAAGATTCCGGTTACTACACTACTCCGTGCTATTGGTTACAGTAGTGACGAGGAACTGCTAAGCTTGTTCCCTGAGGAAGACAACTCTCCAGATCACCAATACATCAGGTCAACCATGGAACGTGAGCCTTTGATTAGAGATCAGTCCGAGGCTCTGGTTGATATCTATAGAAAATTGCGCCCCGGTGACCCTCCCAACGTCGAAAATGCCAGAAAATTAATAGATAACCAGCTCTTTAATTCCCAGCATTATGATCTGGGGGTTGTAGGTCGCTACAAGGTTAATAAGCGCTTGGGGCTTGAGATTCCAGAAAGCCAACGAGCTCTAACCAAGGATGATATTGTAGAGATAATCAGGCACATCATTATGATTAACAACCACAATGACAATGTTGATGATATTGACCACTTAGGAAATCGACGAGCACGCACCGTTGGTGAGCTGGTTCAAAATCAGTTTCGCATTGGTTTATTGCGTCTGGAGCGAGTAGCTAGGGAACGTATGAGCACCATTCCCACCGAAGCAGCTTTCCCTAGTGCTCTGGTGAACACTCGTCCCGTAGTGGCAGCTATTAGAGAGTTCTTCAGCAGTTCGCAATTATCACAGTTTATGGATCAAACCAATCCCTTGGCTGAGTTGACCCATAAGCGTCGCTTATCGGCAATGGGACCCGGGGGGCTGTCTCGTGAGCGTGCTGGCTTTGAGGCTCGCGATGTCCACTATTCCCACTACGGTAGAATCTGCCCTATTGAGACACCGGAGGGACCTAACGTCGGTCTTATTGGCTCTCTAGCCACCCATGGCCGGATTAACCAGTATGGTTTCATCGAGACGCCATACCGTAGGGTTGTCAACGAGGTGAGCAATACTGATGAAGCACTGGAGGGCAAGACAACCCGTGAGGCGATACTTGATGACCAGGGTAATACTACAGTAGAAACGGGGACTACCATTACCTCTGAGGTTGCTGCTGAGCTACATCGCCTGTCCCCCAGGACCATAAAGCTGGTGCCATTTGTTTCTGATGAAATCGTATACATGCCAGCCGACGTGGAGGATAAATATACCATTGCCCAGGCCAATGCTCGCCTTGACCCCAATAACCTGTTTATAGATGAAAGGGTTGAAGCCAGACGAACTGAAAACTACGTACGAGCAGCACCCGATGAGATTGATTTCATGGATGTATCACCCAAGCAGGTATTCAGTGTTGCCACATCACTGATTCCCTTCCTGGAGCATGACGATGCTAATCGTGCCCTGATGGGCTCCAACATGCAGCGGCAGGCTGTACCTTTATTGCGTCCTGCTTCACCTCTAGTAGCTACTGGTATGGAAGTAGAGGCTGCCAAGCACAGTGGGCAGGTGTTGTTGGCTCGAAGCGCTGGGGCGGTAAGCTCAGTTACTAGTTCGCAGATTGTGATTACTAAAGATAATGACGATAAGGACGTATATCCACTACTCAAGTTTGTGCGCACCAATCAGGGAACTTGCGTTAACCAGCGTCCCATAGTGAACAAGGGTGACTGGATAGAGCGGGAACAGGTTCTAGTCGATAGCTCATCCACGGAACAGGGGGAGCTAGCTCTGGGGCAGAATGTGTTGTGCGCCTTTATGAGTTGGGAAGGTTATAACTATGAGGATGCTATCGTCCTTAGTAATCGCCTAGTTGAGAGGGATACCTTCACCTCTATTCATATTGAGAAGTATGAGGTAGAAGCCCGGGATACTAAGCTAGGCCCCGAGGAAATCACCAGAGATATACCTAATGTAGGTGAGGAAAGTCTACGAGAGCTCGATGAAGATGGGATTATCCGGATAGGTGCTAAAGTAGGCCCTGACGATATACTAGTAGGTAAAATTACCCCAAAGGGGGAAACTGAGCTATCGGCTGAAGAGAAACTTTTGCGGGCTATCTTTGGGGAGAAAGCTCGGGAGGTGAAAGACAGCTCCCTACGGATACCCCACGGTGAGTGGGGAAAGGTGGTTAATGTAAAGGTCTTCTCGGGTGATGACCTACCCGCTGGAGTCAATGAATGGGTGCAGGTCTGGATTGCTCAGAAACGAACAGTTTCCGTAGGAGATAAACTGGCCGGGCGGCACGGTAACAAGGGAGTTGTCTCCATCATAGCCCCAGCTGAAGACATGCCTTTCCTTCCTGATGGTACCCCGGTAGACATTATCCTTAATCCTATAGGCGTGCCATCACGGATGAATATTGGCCAGGTTCTGGAAACCCACCTCGGCTGGGTTGCTCAGGTACTGGGTATTAGAGTGCTTACTCCCGTCTTTGATGGTGCCGATGACGTTGCTATTGAGGACGCCCTAGCTAGAGCTTGGCTAGCTCAAAAAGCAGAGGCGGTCAACTTTCTTGACCCTAGTACTGAGAATGCTACTCTGCAAGTGGAACTGGCCAAGGCCTGGGTTGAGAGCCATGGCTATGACGGAGATAAGGTATTCAGTGATGAGCATCAGGGAGAGGCGAAGGATGTTTGCCTGCGCCTCTGGCTCGAAGAACTCGGCATAGCTAGTGCAGACCTTGGTTCGCAGGAGCTGGAGCAAGCCGTGAGCAAGGTCAATACTGAAAGGCACCTCATCCCACCCATCATGGGTAAGACCACCCTCTATGACGGACGCACTGGTGAACCCTTTGACCAGCCAATAACGGTGGGGAATATCTACATTATGAAGCTGAACCATCTGGTTGAAGATAAGGTTCATGCCCGCTCTACCGGACCCTACTCCTTGATCAGCCAACAACCTCTCGGCGGCAAGGCTCAATTTGGAGGTCAACGCTTTGGTGAGATGGAAGTGTGGGCACTAGAGGCCTATGGTGCTGCCCACAACCTCCAGGAAATGCTCACTATTAAATCAGATGACGTGAGCGGTCGAACCAAGGCCTATGAGGCTATAGTTAAGAACGAGGATATCCTCCAGCCCAGTGTGCCAGAATCGTTTAAGGTCTTGGTTAAAGAACTGCAAAGCTTGGGGCTTGCCATTGAAGTGATTAATGA
>SDBU01005766.1_pt1 | contig 14718 bp, 11 predicted proteins | sample 2277071 | NCBI WGS metagenome assembly SDBU01 (sample SAMN10397929, study PRJNA504765) | marine sediment metagenome | isolation source: marine sediment core GS08_GC12, 126 cmbsf | place: Arctic Ocean: Gakkel Ridge, Loki's castle | collected 2008
CCAGCACCATGTAGGACGATGGCGTCGACGAGCCGCTCGGGCACGTCGAGGAGGACCAATAACGTACCGGCCAGAAGATGCGATTCGCACGCTTGGGCAGTGCTACTTATAGTATCGTGGACAAACAAGCACTTCTTGTTCACAATCATGCCTTACTGTGGATCAAGTGCTGAGAGATTTCGGTGTGAGGGTGAAGGCTCTTCGGCAGGCAAGGAAGTGGTCTCAGGAGGAACTTGCAGCACGTGCCGGACTCCACCGGACCTATATTGGCAGCATCGAGCGGTCTGAACGGAACGTCAGTCTCCTCAACATCACGAGGATTGCAGAGGCCTTCGGGATACCCGTAGTGGCCCTGCTTGGGCAGGGGAATGATGCCAAACAGGCCAGAGACAGCAGTCGGTGACGACGGCCTCCCAGTCGTCGAACCAGGAGACGGACACGTAGCGTCTGAGCGTGCCAGGGCAACCATCAAGGCCCTGAAGCCGCACTACCGCTCCGGCGAGTCCGATCTGGCAGGTGACTTCTTCCTGCCGTGTCTGTCGTCGTGTGTGGCCTACAGGCGGGCCGTCGGCTTCTTTACCAGTTCAGCATTGATCACGTGGGCGAATGTGCTGCCCAAGATTGTGCGAGTCGACAACGTTAAGGTCCAGCTCCTCGCTTCGCCCGTTCTCTCAGACCAGGACCGCCTCGCACTAAGACAGGCCGCGACGCCAGCTGAACGCAGCCGTCTGCAGCAACAACTCTCGGATCAAGTGGTACTGAACGCGTTAGCTTTCGCAGAGTCGCCAGAGAACCTGGCGCTGCGGCTGAAGCTCTTCGCGTGGCTGGTGGCCACAGAGCGACTGGAAATCCGCTTCGCCTTCGCAGAACACGTAGACGCGCCGGGCCTGTTCCATGAGAAGATTGGCGTCTTCGAGTTTCCATGGGGCGACACTGTTGCCTTTACGGGCTCCGCCAACGAGACAAACCATGGCCATTCACGAAACTACGAGACGATCGACGTATTTCGAGATTGGGTCGCAGGGGATGTTGACCGCGTGCGTGTCAAGATCAGCCAGTTCGCAGACGCTTGGAACGGCAAGAGCGTGGGATTGCGTATCCGCCACCTTTCACTAGAGACATTGAACTTCATCAAGACTTTTGCTCCTGACAAACGGCCACTGCCCGTTACGGATGATGAAGTCGACACGCACTTGATGGAAAGCAGCTCGCGGAAGTGGCGACATCAGGACGAGGCTGTGGCCGCCTTCCTGGAGGCGAGGAGAGGCGTGTTGGAGATGGCAACGGGTACAGGCAAGACACGCACGGCCCTCCGTATATGTCGCGAGCTTGGCAAGAGAGGCGATCTGTCCTCAATCATAGTCACCACTGACGGCACTGATCTGCTGAATCAGTGGCACAAGCAACTGCTGGAGATCTCTAGCCAGCTCGGGAAGCGATTCGCTCTGGTACGGCACTACGACGAACATCATGACCGGGATAGGTTCGTCCTGGATCCTGTCCAGAAGATTCTCCTGATCTCACGCAAGGCGCTTCCGCCAGCCTTGCGTTCCCTGTCGCCAACGGTCGGCGCGAGGACAATCCTCATTCATGACGAAGTACATGGCTTAGGCAGTCCCGGCAACCGGCGAGAACTCAGCGGCCTATCAGACGTGATCCGATATCGTCTCGGACTCAGCGCAACCCCCGAACGAGAGTATGACGACGAAGGTAATGACTTCATCGAGGAACATATCGGACCAACCATCTTTCAGTTCGGTGTAGCCGATGCTATCCGGCGACGGATCATGTCCCCGTTTGAGTACTATCCACTTCTCTACACCCCAGACGATTCGGACAAGCAACGCATCCAACGGGTGTACGCCCGGGCAGCGGCCCGCAAAGCTGAGGGCAATCCGCTGTTGAAAGAGCAGATATGGACTGAGCTGGCGAGAGTCCACAAGACCTCGCAAGCGAAGTTGCCGATATTCCAGTCCTTCATCCATGACCATCAGGACCTCCTGGCTAGGTGTATTGTGTTTGTCGAAACCCGCGAATACGGCGAGGAGGTCCTCAACATCGTCCACAGATATCGTCACGACTTCCACACCTACTATGCAGCCGACGAGGCAGACACGTTGCTCAGATTCGCCCGCGGTGATCTTGAGTGCCTGATAACATGTCACCGGCTGTCTCAAGGGATTGATATCCAATCTCTGCAGAACGTCATCCTCTTCTCTTCTGCACGCGCTCGGCTGGAAATCATCCAGCGAATGGGGCGGTGCCTTAGATTCGACCCTGCTAATCCTGACAAGAGGGCGAATGTCGTCGATTTCGTGCGGACCTCAGCCCCAGAGGATAGGGAAACCGCGGATGACGCCCGAAGGGACTGGCTCACGGAGCTTTCCAGCATTCAACCTGAGGGACAGACAGCATGAACATTGACCAAGAGATAGTTGAGGCAATCAAAGATGCGGTCGAGAGATTCGGTCAGGACAGCGCAGTTGCGGATAATTTGATAGCATGGATCTCGTCGGTGGCAGGCGGCAATGAGTCATTGGCTAAGCAAGAACAAGTGCAACGTCGGTTAGATCTACTCCTTGAGAATGTCCAGGTTGCCCTCGCAACGGATGACGCATAGGGGCTCACAAATGGCGACGCAGTTAAGAATTATTGGCTGGAAGGCGCAGGGATTGCGGTGCCCTGATCACGAGATGACTCTGATCCAGAGCCCTAGCGAGGATACTGTGTATCCCATCTCCCTGATCCAAATGCCGAATGGAACCGGCAAGACGACAGCGCTCGAACTCCTGCGGGCAGCCCTGTCGGGGGCAGCAGCAGAGGGCAGTTGGGACGCCAAGAAGGTCCGGGCGTTCCGGAAACTGCATGGCGGCCCCAATGAAGGGACATTTCAGGTGGCCGTGCTGAACAACGACCGTCGCGTTACCTTTACGGTCAATCTCGACTTCGAAGAGGGCACTGTGTCTTGCACAACGACATTGCCCTCTGGAATGAAGCATGGCTTCCACCCCCCCCGTGAACTTGAGCGGTTCCTGCGTCCAGACTTCGTGAACTTGTTTGTCTTCGATGGTGAACTGGCGTCGCATCTGTTGAATGCGACTCATACCGATGCAGAGGCGGCCGTGGAGGATCTCTTTCAACTCAAGATATTTAGCCAGATTGCGGCAAGGGTCCAAGACAACTGGGACAGGGCAGTGAACGACAAGGGCGCGTCCGAAGAGCGTGGCCATACTCGTCGACGCAACAAAGTCGACCTCCTCAAGAAGAGAATCGCAGAACTCACTTCAGAGAGAGATCGTATCGCCAAGGAGCATGAAAACACGAAGAGGGCGTGGCTAAAGAAGAAGAATACCTTTCAGGCCGAAATCGATAGAGAGAAGGCCCACAGCGAGGAACTCCAGACGGCACAGCACGCCCTCACAGACGCCGAGCATCGAGTAGAACTCGCGACGAATACAGTGCTAACCCAGATGCGGAATCCACACGCTCTCTCCGCCATGTTTGGGGAGAAGATGATAACTCTGAAGTCGAGCCTTGATCGTGCCAAGCTGCCCGAACGCGCCGCACGTGAGTTCTTCGAAGAGCTTGCCGACGAAGAGGAATGTGTCTGTGGTCGTGCGTTGGATGATAAGACTCGCCAGGCCATCCGCGATCGGGCCGCCCACTATCTTGGATCAGACGATGTGTCATTGCTGAATGCAATGAAGAGTGACATCACGGATCAACTGGGACCTGACCCGGTTCCACATGAAGAGGCACTGAACAAGGCCATCACAGACCTATGTGCGGTGATACACGACACAGAGGAAAGGCGCACCGAACGGGACGCAGTAGAGGCAAGGGCTGTCAGAGGTCATCCGGAACTCGAGAAAGTGCGGGAGGAGATCAGAAGGCTCGACCAGCTTCTCCCGAATCTTGTAATGATGCTCAACGCGTATGAAGACCCCAATGACTCCGGAAAAGACGCTGAGATTATTGGCATACGGGTGCTGAGACGAAGACTGAAGGAAGCAGAGCATCATCTTGCCGAAATCACGGAAACACTTGAGCTGAAGGCCAAGAGTGATGTTCTCGGAAAGATCCTCCGCACTGCACAGTCGGTTGCCCGACAGGGATTGAGTGCTCAGATTTGCAGAGAAGCTAACGAGCGTATCGAACGGCTCCTTCCGGACAACGACCTTCGCATCGAAAAGGTGGAGAAATGCCTCAAACTCCAAGGGAGGGAAGGCGGCAGTGTCGGAGAGACGCTGTCGGTGGCCTACGCATTCCTTGCAACGCTGTTCGATAGAACTGAACATCAGCTCCCTTTCATTGTCGATAGTCCCGCAGGCGCCCTTGATCTTGCAGTTCGGCCGGAAGTCGCCCGACTCGTGCCTAGTCTGGCGAATCAGTTCATTGCCTTCACAATCTCAGCTGAGCGGCCAGGCTTTATCCTTCCACTCGAAGAGGCTGCCGATGGCGCGATCCAGTTTCTTACGCTCTTTCGCAAGGGTCCGGCACAGTTCGAGAAAGATGCTCGCAAGTGTTCGCGATACAAGGAAACAACAGACGGAATATGCGTTGAGGATCGCGAGTTCTTCTGCCAGTTTCACCTTGATTCAGAGGAATAGGACTATGTCTTTCAGACTGCAGAATGACGCACGAACCTGGTTCAAAGGAATCCGAACGTCTGGTGCACTTGAGATGGATTTCGATAGCTACTACTTCTGCCTTATGGCTGGATTGGCAACGCGTACCAAAGCCGATATACCACAAGCAGACACTGCGGAGATCGTTCAGGGGTTCCCTGGCGAGTATCGAGCAAGGGGCCGTCTGATCGTAGCGCTCTTCCTGAAAGTCGAGCTTGAGGAACTCGGCGTGAGCATGCACAAGAAGACTCCAGTGCACGATGCGATTAGCCGCCTCGTTCGCCCCATGTCACCGTCAGGCCTCAGCGATGAGGGAGAACGAGAAATCAACAAGTACGCCCATGGCGGCTTTGATGTTCTCACGGAATGGTTCGAGGAACGACCTCGCACGCTGGATACATTCCTGCCACTATACAAGCGACATCTCGACATCGCACAGTTAACACGGGCAAGAGGGGATGCTGGAACGTGAACTACCGGCTGATCGCAGTTATATGCCTTTGGAGATGAAGATGCTGAATGAACTGGAGAATGAGCTAAGCAAGACCGGTGCAGAGCAGATCCGATCTAATATCGAGAGAATAGTGGCCAGCTATCGCCATATCCTCGATATCTACACCGAGTTGCTGCAAAACAGTACAGATGCTATCATCGAGAACTTTGGCATCGAACACTTAGCTGACGGATTAGTGTCGCTGAACGTGTCACCTGCGGCGAGAAGATTGGTTATTGCAGACAACGGCATCGGTATTCCAGAACGTGACTTATCGAGAATCTTGGCTATTGGCACGTCACTGAAGCGAGAGCGCAGCGTCGGCCGCTATGGATTCATGGGGTTTGGCCTTACATTTGTCGCCTTCCAGACAGAGTCCCTCAAGATCGAGAGTACACACAATGGCCTAAGGGCCTCCCGAACCTATCAGGACCTGTACAGAGTTGCGTATTCTAACGCTGCGATACCTATATCGGAAGAGGAGGAGCAGGCCATCGCGCCACAAGGGGTGAGTGAGCCCAATGGCACTGTGATAACAGCCGTCTTTCCCGCCGTATTTCCGGACTCCACAATCGGACAATCGCAGGACAGAGCATTTGAATGTGCTGAGAAGCCTAGCCTATTCGCAGCCGCACTCCGGCAACGATCGGCCGTCGGTTCGCTCATTCCGATCTTCACGGACCGTCAGAATCTTAAGTTTGAGTTAGTTGTTGATGATCAAACGATCGATGTAACAAGTCGATTCCTGACCACAAGAGACGTGGTCTCAGGACTGTTCCCAACAGAGAGGCGTGTCTTCACTATTGCGAACTTCGAGCAATTGGTCACTGCGACAGAGACCTTACCAGATGCCCAGAAGACCGCTGCCCGCAAATGTGTACTCATTGATGACAAGATCGAGAACGTGACGATCGGCACCTACAACCCGTTGACTGCCAACATCTACATCGCATTGACGAGTAAAGATCATCTCAACTTGTACAACCAGAAGAGCCTTGATGTCGATCTAAACGATCCATCGAGCTTCTCTGTCCAGAATGGCTTATGGCTGGCGCTCGGCGGAATGCCAACTGGGATTTGTCTTGACACGTATGAACGGGCCGCGCTCCTTCCGTTCACGGTTGTGGTTGATGTCCAAGACCAGAGCCTTAGACAGGAGCTCGACGCCGGAAGGAAGGGGATCAGCCAATACCGGGCGGCTCAGATATGCGAGAGAGTCCGAGAGATCCTCCGCGAAAGGAAATTCATCGCCTATCGGCAATATGTCGTAGGGGCAGATTCGCGAATCGGCGACCCTCTGTATGACCCAAAGAGGGAACTCCAACTGAAGCTCCAGAGCAGAAACGAGATGTCCATTGACTTGACTCAGAGGTTCTTCCCCCCATCGGAAGAGCAAGAGGTGATCACTCTGTTCACGGAGCTTCTCGCCAGGGGATTCATCAAGGGCTACTCCCAAAAAGTCCTGTCGGGATATCAGGTCTACGATGGCCTGTATGACTATAGCCTTAGCCATGGTGAGGGGACGGTCCTCTCACCATCGAACCCGCTCGGCGTTTCACAAGGGATGTTCGCCGACCATGGAGACCATCTATCGAGCGAGGTAGTTATAGAATTCAAGACCAATTTTGAGGCTCTTTACAGGGATATTGATAAGAACAAGAAGGACATTAGTCAGATAGACTTGCTGGTCTGCTGGTCGACGGGGCCGAATGATGCAGAGTTCTATCAGACGGAACGGGGAGATCTTCTGCATGCCAAATCTGATGCGACCAACGTATTCTACGGGGTGACGCACGAACTGGTGACGGGGGGGCGCCAGCAACCGCTTCCGATTGTTGAGTTGAGTTCTGTGTTGTCTACCCTGGTAATCGGCGAGCAAAACGGGCCCACCTCGGGGGGATAATCGGCGTGTAATCTGGGCCCACCCCAGCCGCCTCCCGGCTGGTCGGGTACTGTCATGGGCAAGAAGCCCAGGGCGGCCCGACGGCCAGGAGGTAAGGATGCTGACGGTGGAAGATTACGGCGTCATCCGACGAGCACATCGCGACAACATGAGCATTCGGGCCATTGCCCGGCAGTTCCATCATTCCCGGCGGAAGGTCCGGGACGCCCTAGCCAATCCCGAGCCCCAGCCGTACACCCGGACGACTGAAGCGAACGCCCCCAAGCTGGGGCCGTTCAAGGCGACGATCGATGAGATTCTGGCGGCCGACGAAGAGGCGCCGCCCAAGCAGCGGCACACGGCCATGCAGGTGTTTCGGCGGCTGCGAGACCAAGAGCACTACGCCGGCGGCTACGATCAGGTCCGACGCTACATCGCGGGACATCGTCAGCGGCACACGGTCACGTTCATTCCGTTGTCTCATGATCCGGGCCAGCGGCTGGAACTGGACTTCGGCCACATCCACGCCGACTTCCCCGATGGCCGGCGGCAGACGCCGGTGCTGATCCCCACCTGGAGCTTCTCCAACTTCGCCTTCGCGATCAGTCTGCCCACCGAGCGGACCGAGGCGGTCCTGGCCGGGATGGTGGCGGCGTTCGAGTTCTTCGGCTGCGTGCCCAGAGAGGGCTGGTGGGACAATCCCAAGACGGTGGCCACAGCCATTCTGCAGGGCCGGGAACGTCGGATAAACGTCCGCTACGCCGCCTTGGCCAGCCACTACGGCTTCGAGCCGCTGTTCTGCATGCCGGCCGCCGCCACGGAGAAGCCCGCCGTCGAGCACAAGGTCTACGACCTCCAGCGTCGCTGGTGCACCCCGGTGCCCACCGTCCGAGACCACGAGGATCTCAACGCCCACCTGCGGCGCTGCTGCCTGGCCGAACTCGACAGGACCTGCGCCGGGCAGGTCCAGACCATCGGCCAGCGATTCGCGATGGACAAGGCGGCGGCTCTGGCACTGCCGATCCACGCCTTCGACCCCTGCATCCGTGAGTCCAGGAAGGCCGACAAGTACCAGACCGTCGCGTTCGACTCCAATCGGTACAGCGTGCCGCGGCGTTGGGCCTTCGGGGCCGTCACCGTCAAGGCCTACGTGGACCGCATCGAGATCGTTGCCAATCACCAGGTCGTCGCCCGGCACGACCGCTGCTACGGCCGCAACGAGCAGGTCCTGGAGCCGATGCACTATCTGGTCACGCTGGGTCGGCGGCCCGGGGCGCTGGACCATAGCGGCGTGTATCGCAACTGGCGGCTGCCGGCGGCCTTCACGGAGCTGCGAACCGCTCTGGAAGAACGGCACGGCCCCCACGCCGGCAGCCGACAGTACATCCGTGTGCTGCAACTGCTGGCCGAACATCCCCAAGCCAGGGTGCGGCAGGCGATCGAATACTGTCGAACACGCAATCTACTCGATTCCGAGTTGATCCGCGGCCAGGCCGACCGTCTGGCCCTGCGCCGCGTCGGGACCACTGAAGCGGCCGCCCCCGCCGCTGTCGCCACGCAGATCCAGGTCCCGCGTGCGGACCTGAGCCGATTCAACGAACTTCTTTCGATAGGAGACCCTGTCCATGCCTGAACCCCAGATCATGCTGCTGAAGAGCAACCTCAAGCACCTGCGCTTGCCAACCATGGGCGCCGAGTTCGCCAAACTGGCCCGCGAGGCCTCAACCGCCAACGAGGGATACGAGCAGTACCTGCTGCGTCTGACCGAACTGGAGGTGGCCACCCGGTCGGCCAACGCCCTGACCGCCCGGATCAAGAAGGCCGGCTTCCCCGTCCTGAAAGACCTGGACACCTACGACTTCAGCCTGCTGCCGGGCTTGAACAAGCCCAAGATCCTGGAACTGACCCGAGGAGAGTGGATCGATCAGCACTTCAACTGCTGCCTGATCGGCAACGCCGGCACCGGCAAGACGCATCTGGCGATCGCCCTGGGCCTGGCCGCCTGCCGGATCGGCCGGAAGGTGCGGTTCTTCACCGCCGCCGCCCTGGTGACCCAATTGGAGGAGGCCCAGAAGGAGTACCGCCTGGATCGCCTGCTGACGCAGTTGGACAAGACCGACCTGCTGATCGTCGATGAACTGGGCTACCTGTCCTTCAGCCGGGCCGGCGCCGAACTGCTGTTCCAGGTCTTCGCCGACCGCTACGAGCGGGCCAGCCTGCTGATCACCAGCAATCTGGCGTTCGGCGACTGGGGGCAGGTTTTCCAGGGCGAGCGGATGACCGCGGCCCTGCTGGACCGGCTGACGCACCGCTGCCATATCTTCGAGATGAACGGCGAAAGCTACCGCTTCCGGGAATCCGTCAAGGCCAGCAAGAAGACCAAGGCCGCCGGAGATGGCAAGACCGCGGACCCCAAGGCCGCCTCAACGCAAAAAGTGTGACCCTTTACGCCGCCTGATAGGGCGGTCTATACTGTGACCTAGGTGGGTCCAGATTGCGTGCCGAGGTGGGCCCATTTTGCTCGCCGATTACCAGTCTACCCTACACGGCGCCGACACTGCTACATAGCTAGCTTCAGATCAGCTGACTTAAGTCGGCCAGAGACCTGACTCGCGCCGCGACCAGTTCGACGCCACGATTGATGTGAGCTGTGAACGTTGTATTGATCCTGTTGATCGGCTCGCCATCTCTTGCCATTCGGGCCAAAAGTAGGGCCACGAACACTGTGTCGTATTCACCGAGAAGGGTATAGCGGTTGATTTCACGGCCGAACTCGACGTCGTCTTGTAGACTCGGTGATCCGCCTGGCTCCTCCAACGAAAGGCAGAATCCGAGGCGTGCCAGAATATTCGGAGTCATCCCCGTTCGCGCCTTCAGCATACGGAGCCTGTTGTCGGCGTCCACGGTGAAGGGAATGCGCTGCAAGCCAACGCTAGGCATGTGCATGCTCCTTCCAGAAGTACCCCTCTACCGGTCTGCAGCAACCTGCGGCTTCGTCGAAGTCAAGATGATATGAGTGCGAAAGATGGGGAGAGAGGTCCTCGAACAGCGTTTCATCCACTTCCGTATCGGTGGAGAGGATTATCACTTGATGTGACGCATGTGGGTAGTAATTCATTATCAAGTTTCGCCTATGATCGCTATCCAGCCTGGCAAGTGGCGTATCGATGATGATCGGCAGCGGGCGTCCCGAGGTTCTGGCCAATCCCCAGAGTAAGGAGATTGCGAAGATCTGCTTCTCTCCTGCGGAAAGGTCCTCTTTGGGCAGAGCCCTGTGCTTCCCATCGAACAAGGTGACGGCGAATGTTCTGGGATCAATATCGATCTCTCGCAACATATCCCGTTTGTGACAGAGCTGATTATAGCACTCGGCAACAGCTTGACGAAGCATGCCAACCTTTGCGGACGTCAGCCGCTCAAGGTACACCGAAAGCCCCGCCTGCACGCGTTTTGCCTTATCGAACTTTGCCTTTGTGCCGGCCCGGAGCTTCTGTTGGTCGATCAGCTTGGTTTGCTGGCGTTTCAAGATTCCGAGTTCATGGTCCAACGAAGTCTTGCTCTGACGGCATTCATCTCGCTTCTGCTGCAGCATACCTAGTCGGCGGTTCAATTTGGCAAGCTCGCCGACGTGGGGGGACACAGACTCGTTCTCCGGAGCTCGTGCCAGATCGAGACTTACCCTCCGCACAGTTCGCTGGGCCTTCTCGAGTTGGCGGGCCAGTTTCTTGACTCTTCCACATGACCGCAATGCAACTTCAGACCAACCCAGGATTCTGTCTGCGTCGGTATCGGACAGATTGTGAAGGAATCCTGCATCCCTGAGAGATGTTGGCTTTCGTGTACGTTTGGCTATCACACTGGCAACGATCTCCCTGGCCTCTGTCCATGTGGCGTTCTCGGTCTTAGTGCCCTTCTTCTTTTCCACCGTGATCTTGCGGACGATCTGCTTCTTGATTCGTTGGAGTTCTTCTCGTGCCGTCGCCCATTCCCTGAGCTTCTTCTCCGACATCAGCTGTTCGCGCAGCAGTTCAGCAACGGTCGGGCACAGGGCGAACGGAAACAGCTCCTCACACTCCTCGCGAAGTTGTTTCTCGAGCGCTTCGATCTCTGCAGAGATTGCGGCGTCCTTGGCCTTCAGTTCGTCCCGTTTCTCGGCGTACGCATAGCCTTGGCTCCGGAGATATTCCTCCCCCTTGGTCACCTCGCATTGTAGACCATCGATCTTCGTTTCGATCTCGGCCAACCTTTCGCTGCAGCGTTCGTATTCAGCAGTCTTCCCGCTGATCTCCTTGTCGACTTCCAATCGCTCCTGTTTGTGCTTGCCCTTCGCCTGCTCCCGAGTAATCCGCGCTGCGTAGAGAGACAGGTCCGCTCTCAGGCGTTCAGCGATGTCGAGGCCCAGCAGAGACTTGATCGACTCGGCCAGTGCCCCTGCTCCGGTATCGTCTTCCGCGATGTTCTTGATCTTCTCGCCGTCGAAGAAGAACAACTGTGACAGTCGCTCAGGCACAATGTCCTGAACAAAGCTGTCCCAATGGTCCGGATCGACCTCGGTGAGTGGCTGGCCGTTTTCGAGCAACGTCAGCTGTTCGTCAATGGTACGGCCGTTCCGCGCTGCCCAGGCCCGCTCAACTCTGTATGTGCTCTTCTCCCCGCGGACGACGTAGTCAAATTCGATGGCTACGGCAGCTTGGTTGCGCGGCAGCAGATCGTCCTTCCTGCGATGTATACGTTTCCGCAGGTAGGCGTGATAGGCCTTCTGGCTCACCCGTGGTCCGAGGGCTCCTTTGCCGTATAGAGCTAGGCGAACGGCTTCTAGCAGTGTCGTCTTGCCTGCTCCGTTCTTGCCGCCAAACAGAATGGCAGATCGCTGCCGGCCATACTTGATACGTGGGGCGAGGTCGAACTCGACAAGGCCCCTATAGGGCCCGAAGTCTTCCATCATGACCTGCCTAATCAACACTGTAGATTACTCCAGATGTGCTTCTTCGAGCGGGGGGGGGGGGCTCTGCGGCCGCGAGAGCTTCATCCAATGACCGCCAATCCTTCCGCAGCACACGGTCGATCTCATCATGGACACCCGTCCGACGGCTCATGCCATGCTGTTTGCGTTCTACGTCAAACAGTTCGGTCAGAGAGCGCAGCGGGAGATCATGCTTTTCGCACACCTCCTTCAGGATTTCCTCCTCCATGCCGCCCATTCCTGACCAATCCTCTTCGAGCCAATCCAAATCTGTTCCGAAGGCGTCGCGGTAGATCGCCGGGACAGAGTCTTGCCAGTCACCCTCCTCGAAACGCCAGATCTGCCTGATCTTGTGCAACTCCTTGTCGCTGATAAGCCTGAGGCCCGAGTTGGGCCCCTCTTGCTGGACGCGTTTCTGCGCTTCGAGGAGCCTCTTGAGAATGTCCTTCCTAACGCTGAACTTGTACGGCCCCCAGATGACCTTCTTCTGCCCGTCCGAGTCCCAGAACTGGATCTTCCCGCTACGTCGACGGTAATCTCGGTACTTGTGCTTGAGGGCGGGGTCACGTGTCTCATAAAGCCAGTCGCGAATGTCCAGTAGCGGCTCCAGCCAGTCGTGCCCGCTGTCGAACATGGCCTCCATCGACTTGTCACGTTCCACCAGGGTACAGGTCCAGCACCCAAATCGGCTATTGCCGCAAGGCTGCGTGTTGCTCTCAACGACAAGAGGGCACTCACCGTCAGCGTTCTTGTACATCGTCACCAGGTCCTGGTTGCGGCTCCCCCAAGGCGATGGCCACTGTAGTAGATAATCCCATACATCCCTGAGAGTCCAGTCCTCGATAGGCGTGAATATCCATGCGCCGGTGAGCGTCGAGTGGCGCGAGAGTGCGGCCGGTCCTCGCTGCTTCTGTCGCTTCTGAATGACCTGGGCTCGCGAGGCGCTTTCCCCACTCCTCGCCCCAAGTATGATCACGACCTCACCGAATCTGGTGATCTTCTCTTGGATGAAGCGACTGGCCGGCTGGATCTTCAAGCGATCAGTACACCAACGGAAGCGTGTCGATGGTGCCGGATATCCTCGCCCGATCATGTTGACCCAGAAGGTTCCCTCAATGATTGGCTCAACCTTGTGTGCTTCAAGCGGCAATCCTTGCTCATGCGCACCGTCCCGTATACGTACTATAGTCCTGTTGAGGTAGTCGATGATGACCGGAGTTTCGACGAGCGTATCTGACGAGATGACGTAAACAGGTTTCGTCAACTTCCCCTTGGGTAGCTCGCGGAGCGCATACCAGATGACCTGTAGAGTGGCGGTCGAGTCCTTGCCTCCGCTGAAGCCTACGACCCATGGCTTCCCGTCGCTCAGGTACAGTGTCCTGATGCGGTCGTAGAGGATCCGCAGCCCCTCGCGTGTCAGGGTGCTGCGTTCCTCGCGGGGGCCTCTCTTAGCGCTTGCCTTGCTCATACAGGTCCTCAACTCGCTTCTCTGCCGGTGTAAGACGAAGGCCAAGAACTCTCTTCAACACGTTCGCCGTGAGGAGCACGTTGTTCTGTGCCTTGCTGAGACGGCCGCCAATCATTGCTCGTCCTTCCCAAAGCCTCCCGTTCCGTCTGGACCAATCAACTTTACGCAGTCTGACCAAGTCCTTCTTCCAAGTCTTTGGCCTGGAGGAGACGAGGCAATTGGCCGCAATGGCAATCGCCTGCAAGGCAATTCCATGGGCATGGATGTAGTCGCTGCGTAGTTCGCTCGGATGGACTCGCCTGTCAGCAGCAGCTTGCCAGTCAGGAATGCTCTTTGCTACCTCGTTCCAGAATTCAACAGCAAGATCCTCCTCCTTCTTCGTGATCCCATCGTCGTCTTTCCTGCCGAGGAGTTTCCCCGTTGCGCTGTAAATGCTGCTCAAAGTGAAAAGCTTGCGTGACCGGTTGGAGATGCTACTCTTCGCGACTTCCGTCATGTCCCTGAACACGGACACTGTCTTGCTCAGTCGATGGGCGAGTCTGGCCATTGGATTCCGATGGTCATAGAGAATCCCTAGAGATCTCGCCGGCCGGACTGCGTGTCGGTTCAGGTCGGCGAACATCTGCTGGCTATTGGTCAAGCCAGTATCAACGAACAATACTATTGAAATAGTCTCCTCTGCCAGCGCCTGATTCTGACCCAGAGCCGCTTCGATGGCTGCTCTGCGATGCTGGCCGTCATTTATGACGAGATTCGCCCCCATCGAGATGGTCAGCGAGCCAAGCTTTCTTCCGACCCCCTCGGTATCGAAAGGTTCGAAATGCACTTCGCCGTCGACGGAAGCCGTCAGAGAAGAGAAAACGTAATTGTCCGGGTTGCCGACCAGGTACTCGGTCAGCTTCGGAACTCTGGCCCTGTTGAGGGTACGCTGGGCCCTGAGGTCCGCAGGAAGCTCCTCGTCATTGAAGTGGAAGAGCTTGGGGACAAGGCCCATCGGACACATAGTCACGTAGTACTCACGCCCAGCCTGTATGCCGCGAAGGGCAGGGAAAGAAAAAGTGAAGTCAGTTGGGGCAGGTACTTTCATGATATGGACCCTACCGGGGGCTCCGTTTGGAAGTCAAGTAGAAAACTTCCACGTGGGTGCTGAAAGACATACAAAGCCTTCCTGATTCGGCAGGCACGCACGGCAAAGTATGCTCCACGCCACTATGGGGGCAGTTCACATGACAGGCAGTCAAGAAGGAACGGCAGCGGCGCTAGCGCAAAGTACTCCCGCAACGC
>SDBU01005767.1_pt1 | contig 14717 bp, 12 predicted proteins | sample 2277071 | NCBI WGS metagenome assembly SDBU01 (sample SAMN10397929, study PRJNA504765) | marine sediment metagenome | isolation source: marine sediment core GS08_GC12, 126 cmbsf | place: Arctic Ocean: Gakkel Ridge, Loki's castle | collected 2008
AGCCTCAAAGCAGGATACCGACTCCTCTCCGCCTATGAGGCCAAGGGATTACCTAAAATCTGGATAATCACCGAGGCGGACAGGTCGGCAACCACTATCCTGTTCCCCGATGAGTATTAGCCCCTGACTTCAGCAATTCCCCTTAGCATCAAGTGCTGGAGTAGCCTGCAACTCTATATTCTAAGGGGCTGTCTTTGCCCTGAAAGGAGGTGAAATTGTGCCTATAAAGTGGAGTGCTCTACGAGTGAGCGAAGCGATGGATATGGTAGATGAATTTGTTGACCAGGCTGCCGAGCCGCTGGAGCAAGCCAAGCTTGTCGCTAACGAGGCGAGAAGCATACCTAACTTGCCTCAATACCTTGGCCAGCGTCTTGTCCGGCTTATAATCGATATAGAGCGGATAGACTCAATTAAAAACTCTATCAATGCTGTCCGTAGGGATTTACCCGACGAAGCGATAGAGTCGGAAAAGAAGTCAGCAAGCCATGGCCGGCAGCCGGCATTGGTAAGCTAAAGCAGTCATCGTTAACGAAAATAGGCTGGGGGGCATATCTCCCCAGCCTATTTTTTTGTTCCTAATTTCACATTATAAGCTATTGTGCAATCAGCGAAAGAGTACTGTTCCATCTCTCGCAAGTCGAGTATCAAGCCTATTTCTTACCCTTACTATTGCCTTTACTACCCTCATCAATTACGCGAATGATGTCATTACCTTCAAAGGGAACGTCACCAGCTTGCCCTGTGATGGTAATGATGACTTCGTCACCCACCTCTAGTATATCCTTAACAGATTCCATTTCGAACTTGATCATCCGCTCACGTATACCATCGCCATCGTGATCAGAAAGGTTTCCTCCGTTTGACTCAGCTTTAGCCCAACCCTGTTTCCCCAGGTGAGCCGGAACAACGCCGTTAAGTATAACGGTGGAGCCATCGATGATATTAACCTCGGTGTAGACCGTCCTGCGTATAATCCATGTTATACGCAAGGAGGAGTGAATTTCCAGCTTTAAAGGCTACACACTATGTCGAATTATTGAACCAGTATCACCGACCTGAGTCCGTTATAAGAAGCCTCGGGTCAGACTGAATAGATACGTTAAGCCCCCCTGCCTTTGAGCGATAGAAAGATTCAGCTTGTGCTATTGCTTCAAGCCATAGTTCGTAAATACGTTCAGAACTAAGGATGGTTTCCCCATTATGGTCGATAGTAGAATATATTGGAATACCACAGCCATACGGATCACAATTCATCCAATATTGTGAAAGATCTGACGCTCGGTCTGGATGAAGACGTATTCCCAATTGTTCTGGATAGCGATGTAGGTTAGTGCCCGGGTATGGCACCAGTATGGATATGTGAGTAAGGTGAGTCAGTTGTTTATCAAGATAGTTAACCATCAAATCTATTGTTGCAGAAACAGACGATTCATTATCTCTAGGCAAGCCAATAATCCAATAAGTCTGTATCTCAAAACCTATATCGCGAAGTAAAGCTAAGCAATTTGTCGCGGTGTGTGTCGTGAGGTTTTTAACAACATTCTTTCGTTGAGTGTCCTCTCCACCCTCGATACCTATGGCAATCTGACAACATCCAGCTGATTGCATAGCCAGAGCAAGCTCCTTATCAACTACGTTTGCACAAGTTTGTGCCCACCATTTGGCGTTAGTACCAAGGTCACTTTGGACTTCCGAGATAACTTTGCAGATTTCTAGAGCATGTTGCTTATTATAAGCGAATGTAAGATCACCAAGGCAGAAAATTTCTGGTGAATAGGTTGACAACATGTGCCGTAATTGGTGCTCAAAAGTACTAATCTCGATCTTTCGGTGATATCGACCAAATACATCTCTACTAGCTGAAAAGAAATCGCTTACAACGCAAAAATTGCACTTTTCTGAACAGCCGCGAGATGAATAAATACGAGGGATTAGGGAAGGATTCCGCTTTAGTGCTAGATCGTAGGCTGGATACGGAGCATTGTTCATTTCTCTATCGGTGAGTAAATTGTGGGTAGTCGATTCCTCTTGATTATGGCCAAGTACACCTGGCATATGCATAGGTGGTGATCCTTCTAGAAGCGAGTGAAATAGTGGTGCAATTACACTCTCAGCCTCACCTTGAACAACAAAATCTATATCCGGACAATCTTGCAGAACCAGTTTCCCATCCATACTGGGATGTATGCCGCCTACAACTTGGTATGAAGTAGGAGCAATAGTACGAAGAATTTGTGAGATTGATTTAGCCCACATACCGTAGGTCACTGTCATGTAACTAATACCATATATTTTGGCGGGATGTTCTGTCAGAATTGTTTTGATGTCATCATCTGTTAATCTTCGCCCTGAATTTCTGAGCTGTAAGTCATGAAAGGTGAAATCAATAAAATCAACCGCAATTCCTGAGTTACGGAGAACTTGTGCTATTGTCAGAAGACCGTAATTAGGCTCAAGAGGTGAGTCTCCAAGCAATGATCCAATCTTATTCATTGACTCGAAATAACTAATAATCTTGGGATCTTCTCGGTCTATGCGACGAATCACTGAAGGTTGTATGAGTACTACATCAATCATGTTTGAACTCTCTTTTTTAACTTTGTACATAAGCAGCAAACACATCGGGATCAAACGGTTCGGCAATATTCCATATCTTCATTCCGTAACGATAAATATCCTCCAACTGCGTTGGCTGCCCGATTACTGTAGACTCGATATGACCACCTGCTCCGCCTATATTCAGTCTCTCACGAATACCACAAGCCTTGTACCCTGGTAATGTAATGTTACGTGGGTCATGAGATTCGAAACGAAGGTTCATAGGATTCACATCTATGAAGAGAATTATATCATTTTGTAGTTCTAGATCGCGTAATAGCGTGTTCGGCTTTTCATTTAGGAATAAAACGCGGTTCTCCATATATGGCGTCTCACCTCTATTAAGATGAGAGCAAGATAGCTCGTATAGTCTGTTCAGAATAGCCCATCTGATCCAGTTGAATTCACTTTTATCCTTCAGGACAAATGTTCTCATGACTGCTCGAGCAGGCCAGATAAAGTCCGGTTCTTCTTTATCTAAGCGATCCTCAATAGCCGCAAATAAGTTATTAAAATCATCCAAGCGCTTATGTATTGATTTATCAGTATCTAACGCAATAGTACTTTTAGCACCAAAAAGAGATCTAGCAATTTCTCTGTCACTTTGACGTAAGATATAAGACCAGCTATCTAGCTCAAGGTCTACCGAGAGTATGAAACTAGCATTCTTTGTAGCACTCATGATTAAACTAAATGCAATATCCGCTGGAATTCTACAATCTTCTTTGGCTCGACACGAGTTTGCCAGGGCTTGTAGGCCACTTAACTGGTCGTTTAGAAATCGGCTAAGAGAAAAACTGATAGATTCAAGTAGTAATTCATGACCTTCCCCAAGGACCTCTTCGATATTATTTTGTTGGGTCGGCTTTCTTGTTTCTTTGGCTCTATTACTCATTTCCCTCTGCCACCAAAGAATCAATGTAATTATGGCTATAAAGAACAGCCCTAAACCAATAGAAAGCCAAATATCTGCTGATATCCCTAGGGCTTGTGCGTCTCTGAAATCTAGATAGCGGGAGAAGCCATTAATGATGACAGATATTATGACTCCTGCCCAACCTAGTTTCTTAACCCAGTCCTCCATGCCTCTATTCTACTACTTTTCAGGGATGTTAAAAACTATTTAACTAAACTTTAAAGACTGATACGCAATATACAAAATTAGCTAGGTGAGTGATTAATTCGGAGATTCCAATGGGTCGGAGGCACTAGCCCTTGTCCGTGTGGTTACTATGGCGCCTTCTAGGGACAATTGACTTAAAAAACAAGCTAGCTTGGTTAGTCAGTGAGCTTTACTCTTGCGTATAAGTAGTGTTATACGAGGAATTTCCTGTAAGATAATGGAACTTCAAGATACCGTTCGGTTAAAGCGAAAACACTTACTTATGATAGAAAAGCACGTACGCAACAATGTATTGCAGGCGATCATTCGTCGAGTCAATGATTTCGTAGTCAAGATGGTAATCGATAAAAGGCGGTACACCTGGATTAGGTCGAGTAAACGAGAATTTTCTTTCGTGATTGGTGCCTAAGTCCACTACGATATTGCCGCTTGAATCCTTCAGGTATGCACGGAAGCCGTCTCCAATCACCTTCCCTTCGATTCTATCGAAATAGTTTAAGCTACCAACGACCGTTCGCCCCCTAATAATAGTGCCGGTGTATACTTCAACATCCGTGGCCAATGGATGAGACTTGAGGTTATCAATTTCTGTCTGTAATGAAGAAATCGTTTGCTCCGATTGCGATAATCCAGGCTGTAATTCCTCCAGTTTCTTAGAAGATTCAGCTAGCTCAGATTTTAGGTTGTTGTTTTCCCGTGTTGTTTGGACATACTTAATATTCATTGAATTAAGTTGGGTTATTGCATCATCATAGGTTTGTTGAGAAATGCCGCTGCAGGAAGACAAGAAAATGGTAATTGGTAAAGCAAGAAAAATAAGAGTAATTTGACTTTTCATAGCACCTCGCAATAGCAATTAATCACGCTGGTGAGTTTTATAATAATTGCAGGAAATTAGCATTATATCAATAGTACCTTTTTACTATTGAGGCCCTTTTAGTAATTAAATTAATAACTGGTGAATTTTATGGCACGTGTCATGAGGGCTGCGTATAATTAATGTTACACGCAGAATTGTCCCGTCTGGGAGGCATTGAACTTTACGCTAGTTTGTGTGGATCCGGCCAACGATTGCTCCGACTTCCGATTCTATCTTATCAAACAGGGCGAGTATTGCCGGTTCTTCGCTATTTCGAGACAAAAGGGCTACAACTTGCGCCATGAAGATTACCTGTATGTCATTGCGGCTCAACGATTGCTCTACACCGCGAAGCCTCAAAACCTGAGCTTCAGCTTCTACAGACGCATGTTCGATTATAGACCGGAGAGTCATGTTGGTCTCGGTTTGACTCGTGAGCACTTTCCGACAAACTAGGATAATATCGATGTCTATGGGCTCCCGAGCCTGGTGCTTTGGAGTCGCCACCGACATCTCCGATTTGATCGGGTGAGCGGCTACCACCCAAAAACCAGCCTTATGGAGCGATGCCAAGATGGATCGCCATCCCTCAAGGCGAGAATGATGATATGTGAACACTAGGAGGCCATCTTCTTTGAGAACCCTGTGACATTCGTACCAGACTTCCGCGAGCCGGTCCGTGAAGAGCGAAGCGTCGGTTTGCTGTACTTCCCCATCGCGTCGTGTAGAATCAGGAGTATAAGCACCTGTCGGCCCGAGGATGTAGCGTTGCCACCCGTAGAAAAAGTCAGCAAGCTGTGAGTAATGCACATTGTCAAAGAAAGGTGGATCGGTAATGACGGCGTCAACACTTTCTGAAGGTAGGTCAGTATATCTTGAATCGCCACATGAAAGATATACCGTGCCGTTGTTCAAAAACTCTTCGAAAGACTTGGACACAGTGTTACCGACGAGTGGTTTGGAAAGCCCGAACATCTTTTCACTTGTGAGCCGCATGCCATTCTGCACTACACGTATCTCGAAAGGCTTCTCACAATAGTCGAGAGCCCTAAGGATTCTTGTCTTGAACAGTGTTGAAAAGGCGCCGGAACTCTTTGAAGTACCCCAAGGGTTAGCCTCTAGTGGCTTTCTCTCCGGTTTGAGGATGTGATGGGAGAACATGTGTCTGACTGCGCCAGTCCCCTCGCCTTTGAACGAAGCGAACATATTGTTGAATTCCAATACACCTGATAACAGACAGCAGAAGAGTTCACGTTGACCTTCGTCGGGAATGGCCCTGATGCGATTGGCCAGCATACCCAAGCATAGCAATTGGCGAGCGTTGAAGAGTTGGTGCCATTCGGTGTAACAGTAGTTTAGGATTTGGTCTGTATTGTATCCAGGCTTGATGCGTCCCATTAGAAGTGCTCCGCCGTTTCTTGCCAGTTCCTCTTCAGCACTCTGGTACAACTCACGGTCAAAATCGTCTGCCGGCAAGTACACCTTCTCCCCGTCTGGCATAAGAACGAGCTTTGCATATTGTCTGTGGGCAGGTGGCAGGCCCAGCCTATGAAATGCCTGAGCAATGAGGAAGGTCTTGCCGCAGTGGGGACATGTTGCCTTTGAGCCTTTGGCTGGTCCCGAATTGGGGTCAAACTCGCTATGGCAAGAGCTGCATTTCACATGTCGAGAGTCATAGGCTGTCCGATTGATGGCACCACAACTAGGACAAAGAGCTTTGGCCTCTGGATAGCGCTTCGGATAGGCGTGACGGGCAAATATATACGAATCGAAAAGATCCACCGATTGGTCGCAGCTAGGGCATGCCACCTGCTTTACCCAGAAGTAGTATAGAACAGGAGCCTCCGCGCCATTGTCCAGCCGAGCCCGGTAGAAGTGTTGTATTGCTTGCGACACATCGTTTTCGATAGCTTGGAAGATTTTCAAAACATCACTTCGGGCTGGCATGTTCAGTGCGTTCTTGACCAAAAAACATGCTACTGGATTAATGTCACGGCCTATAACGCGGCCACCAACCTTCAGAACCTCCCCAATGGTAGTACCGCTACCCATGAAGGGATCGAAGACAACCACATCCGTCAGCCTAGCAGGGCTATAAAAAAGCTTCAGGACATCAGCGTCCTCGGGGGCGAATGTGGCTAGGACTATCGCACGGAAGACCGACCCCAGGCGCTGCGCCCACCACTTATGAATGTGATAAGTAGGACGGTTGATTTCCTTGCGCCAACTCTCCATCTCTGCAATGCAGCTGATATGTTCGAAGGGAAAGTCTGTAGCTTCAATGGCGCGTACGAAGGTCTCTTTTCGGGAACATTGCCCAAGAATTTCACGCGACAGACTGTTAGAAGCTGCAGGTGAAAATTGGTCAGCTTTCGTTTGAGTCATCAAGGTTCTCCGGCAAAATAGTTCTCATGGATACCGCTGGTTCATCGACCCCCTTGGGGCGGTAAGCAATGAACTGGTGAAGTGTGCCCGCAGCCGGGTTATCGATGTACTGAGGTGTGAGAACGTTGGTCCTAAGGTCGAAGGAGTATCCCACCACAAGCTTCTCGCACTCAACCCTCGTCAGTTCGCCCACTGGTTCCAGTCGTGCATCGGACATGCTCTTTGGAAGAATGAGAGTTCTCTGGCCTGTTGTACCATCTGTAAGTGCAAAGGGTGTCGGAGCTACGTACATCTTGCGGTCCCGAATCATAATGTCGCCGTAGCTTCCGAAGCCCTTGATGCTCTTGTTTTCATGGACATATGTATGATCGGCGTTCAAAAAATCGCCGTGGCATATTACAAAATCGATTGCCGGGTAGTCATCCGTATCTGGGTCTTTGGGGTAGCGACCAAACAAGTAGTAGATGATCCTGCCATTGTGAAACCCACTCGGGACCTGGCTATTAGAGTCGTAAGTAGCCTCGCGGCCGGGATAGGCTAAGCCCTTGACCTCGTAGCCTTCCGCCATTTGGACGAGGCGGAAGTCCGGATAGCTGTTCCTCGAGGGCGGGTCGTAGTGAATTCCGAGTTCGTCCAACCGCTTGCTAAACCAGTTCTGGAAATGGAATTCCTTATCCTGCCTACTCACCCTATGGATGAGCATCCCTTTCCGAACGGCTATGTCGCAAGCGAGAAAGACTTCTACGCAAGTAGTGGTTTTGTCTGACACACCTCCTCCTTGTAGAACATAATAACAGTTCTGTAGTCAGTCTGCCAACACCGATATTATCACCGATGTGATTGACTTTAGGACGGAAGGTGAAAGAAGCCGGATCGCCAGCCTTGTGGCTTGAGAGCTGTGAACCTCTTTCTGAGCTCTCTGTACCACTTGCATTTCTCTACCCTTGCATCGAATGGAAGAGGGCAGAACCTACAGCGACCTTGGAAATGAATTGGACATCCCCCTGCTGCCATGGCTATCGCTCCCTAAGCTATGTTAGCACATTTTCCCTAGCTAGCAAAACATTGGAAGAAGTGATAAGCGGCTCCAAGGTCTAACAATATGAGTTAATGTGACACAATGCAATTTTGTAACATTAAAAGGCGTGTTTGTTCCTCAACACTTTGATTAACCCCTTGCTATCTCACTTAGCCCTCATCTTATCCACATTCGGCTTGCCCATTTTCACACACCCTAACTAACCAACTCGCCAATGACAGTAACAAAGCACATGCAATCTCTTATTATGCTTATCATTTCAAACATTTACTGCCTTGAAAGCCACTTCTCAACCAGTCGGTCAATCACTCCTTCTTCTTCAACGGCTTTTAATCCTGAATTGATTTTTACTAACAAATCCGGTTTGGTCTTGCATACCGCGATCCCGTACATTTCGTCGGTGAAGACGTCGCCCATTGTTTTAAGTTTATTAGCGTGTTCACCTACGTATGCGATGGCGAAGGGATTATCAGCGACAACTGCGTCAATCTTACCGTTCATCAAATCCTCGTAAGCCCATGCAATTTCATCGTATGTCTTTAGAGTTACGTTCTTCATCTTCTCCACTGCGAAAGAACCAGTAGTGCCGAATTGCGCTCCGACAACCTTACCCGCCAGTGCGTCTTTACCAGTAATGTCAGTGTTCTCCTTACGCACTGTGACAATTTGCCCTGCATTGAAATAGGGATCTGAGAAAAGCATATCCTTTTTGCGTTTCTCTGTTATTGTAATTGATGAAATCGCAGCGTCATACAGGCACTGCGTCATTCCGGCTAGAAGTGGGTCCCATGCTATATTGACAAACTCGACATCAAGGTCTTCTTTTTCAGCAATAGCCTTGAACAGGTCAATATCAAACCCTTCGATCTCCCCAGTTTTCTCATTGACAGACTCGAAGGGTGCCCAAATCGCAGTAGTGGCAACACGAATCTTCGTTGTCTTTGGGCCACAGCCAGGCAACAGACTGAATATTATCAGCCCAATCAGAATGTATAGAAAAAGACGTTTCATACATTCCTCCCAACTACTAATTTCAAGCCCACAGAGTCTACTGCTGTGGAATCAGCAGTATCTGCCTAGGCCAGACACGAGCTCCAGTTGTGGTACAATTTACCTCAGCCAGTATGTCCACCGTAGTATTATAGCGATGTGCTATTGCCTCAAGGGTGTCCCCCTCCCGAACGGTATAACGGAGAAATCGCGAAGGTATGTTCTTCAAAGCGGTGCTATACTCTGGTAGCAAAGCTATGTCCTTCCCTTCCCGAACCAGTTCCCCAAAGGCGCTGTCGAGGACACCTTCTACTAAGGTCCACAGTGGCACGGTCGGTCTGACTTCGGCGTAAGATAGGGCCTCTCTGACAGCTTTAAAATACGGAGCTATCTCAGGGGGTACATCATAGGCATCAAGCCTCGCTGGCGGCCATAGCAGACGAGCAACCAGTGTTTTCTGTGTTTCTATTGATATGAGTAGCTCCATTAGTCTAACGGCTTTGTTTGGGTGGCGGGCGCCCTTTGGCACAGCCAATACATCGCCCCCCAGGACATGAACCTCTTCTTTGGGGCCCCTCCATCCGCGGGAGGTCTTGATTTCTTTCTTCCCGGCGTCTACAATGACTACTTTAATTCCATAGGTCCAGTTACTCACAAGATAGACTTCATCATCTATCAGGAGCTCGTTTGCTGTATCAAAGTTTGTATCTGAATATTCCGGTGCCAGATATTGCTCCAGCTCCTGAAGAAATTCAAAGGCGTCCTCCGACCCATTGTCATCCAAAGTGCGGGGGTTCCCCCCGAATGCTTTAACAAATTCGAATACCGTAACCACGCTGGCTGGCCCGGGATATCCCTGGATGGCGACACGGCCCACGCCCTCTTTCTCCTTAAAAACCTTGGCTACTTCCTTCAACTCCTCCCAAGTCATGGGTGGTCTAAGACCATACTGGGCAAACTTTGGCTCGTTGTAAAAAGCGATTTTTATATTGGGCCGGAACGGCGCAAAGTACCATCTATCTTCACATTTGAGTAAAGGGCGTAGTGCAGGCAGAAGGCTATCAGGAATCAGCGTTTCGTATTCCGCATAATTTGATAGGTCCTCCACCAGGCCCTTTGCTGCCAGGGTACATGTCAAACTATTGTCTAAGGCGATGAGGTCCCATTTCATATCGTCCGAAGCTACCATGCGGTCCAGGCGTGCGACATAGCGGCTACGGTCGACATTCATGAGGAAAATCTTAGCTCCCAGTTCCGGTTCAAGCTCGTCCAAAATATCTCTCATCATCATCATCTCCTCATCGGCGAGGTCGACAACAAAAACAATCCGCTCACCTGGGGGAGGGGGAATCACTATGGCGGCAGCAAGCAACGTGATAGTGCTCAGGAAGAAGAGCCCGGTGAGAATTGGCCAAGTATATGCCCGCACTCTGCTTACTTGGTGGCGGATTCTTGGAGGCCCGAAACGGAACAGAATGACTGAGGCTAATATCAGCACCAGAATGGTGCCTAAGGCAACAGCAATTGGCCTCGGAGGTGGCTGCAAAATGGCAATCATCAGGGCAGTGGCCAGAAACACGAAGGCAAGGAGCCGCCAGGCCAGCTCACGTAGCCTTTTTAATAACCGCTGCACTCGCTCGGAGCCCATCCAGCGCAATAGAAGAGCCAGGCCACCGAGAATGGCTGCCCCAATGAGGCCCGCAATGAGGTCGGACAGGAACGCTGGTATGTCCATTTAGTTGTTTACCGTCTTCCTGGCTCGCCGCAACCCTTCTCTACCTCGAAGAGATCTAATAGGATGGTAGCACTTACGCCCAGTCAATACTTACTACCCATGCAACAAAGTCGTTTTAGGCTATTCTACGACGAACACTTCGCCCTGTATGGGTCCCAGGTCTAAGGAAAAGCTCCCCTTATCCGAGATCCGGATAATATTTGCCTTCTCTCGATGAGTGGAATAAATCATTCGCGCTGATTTCCCCGCGAGCTGTGGTAACCGAATGGTCTCGCTGACAGGCTCTCGGCCAAAATTGAGAGCGGTGATGACCCAGCCATGATGTTCGGGACGCTCGAAAAGCATCACCACAACACCCTGCTTGTCAATCTCCGGCACCGACACGAGTTTCGAAAATGCAATCCGGCTTCCTTTGCGTACTCGAAGCATTCGCTTTAGTTGCGATGCAAACGAGTCTGGATCACGCAGCTGCTCGGGGAGCGTTCCATAGATGGCCACAGCCCGGGGCAGGCCGCTGCGCGAGGCGTTGGCACCTGGATTCACTCCCATAAGGTCGAAGGCACCGCGGTTCATCCAGCGGTAATCGCGGTCATCTAACCATGAGCCCAAGCTTTCGGGCGGGACCGGAAGGGCGCCCACCAGATCCCACGCCGAGAGCGCAAAAACGCCAGGCTGCATGGCGTTGAAGGTCGCCGCCAGGAGGTGCAGCTGCCGAACAGCAGATTTTTGAGAAGGAGTCATGTTGTAGGGGTCTGGGATCTCTAATGCCGCGGCCGCAAAACCGGCCAGCGTTCCGCAGAAACCGAGGTTTGAAAATTCCCTGATACAAGGGGCTTCGCTGCCCATGATCTTCGCCTTCGCCCGCTCGTACATACTATCGTAGATTGCCTTGCCAGTCATTTCCTCACCGTTAACCAAGAATTTCTCATCCCCGTGTTTGCGTAAATGGGTGAGATCAAACATGAGCTCGTCATGGTTTTGCAGAGCATGAACGAGTATGCCTTGATCGAGCCCTTCTTGCTGCGTTAGTCGCAACATCAGGCGTAGTGGACCAGCATCCCCTACCGCCATGGCATACAGGTAGGCAGTCCGGGTGAAGAAATCGTAACTGAGATCGGGCCCCCAGGTGGTGAATCTCTTCAGATTCTCCAGAGGTTGGTTCAGCTCTTGAAACGAGTAACCCCCAAGTTTCCGAATCATCATCGCGATTAGGTTGGAGCTTCCCTCAGCCAGTGGATGCCCCTCAACCCAGGATTTATCAAGGCCAGGTCTGCCTTCGACACCAAGGAGTGGGCTGGCATCAAGCCGAAGTCCTGTTGCGCCCAGCACGTGCAAGGCGTGCACGACGTCAGCCATGACGATGCGTTGCGCACCGAGAGTGGGGTCCAGCCAGTTGAAGGACGGTTGCCCGTCTTTGAAGACATGGAGATAGACCCACCGCCTTTGTAGCCCATCAACGCCGGTAACGATATCTGTAGCGCTCCAGTTGGTATCTTTAATGCCCGGATCGTGAAATGGTATGCACTCCAGTTCTCCGGGAATGTACTCCTTGTCCTCTAACAACTGGACGGTCTCCGGAGTGAGATTAACGCTGTCCGCACCCTCCGGAACGGAACCGAGCAGTTCCCAATCCTCTTGGGGAATCTCGACCATGACGTACAGACCCTCGTAATTCTTGTAAGCTCGTTCCGCCAGGCGGAAATCCGCTCCCGTCCCGGTGTGAGCCGGCACCAGGTCACCGATGATGATGATGTTATGCTGCTCGGCGGTTGCTGTCATTCGTTTGTATTGTTCATCTGTCCCAAAGAGCGGATCTATGGTTAACTCGATTCGATCGAAGAGCCCATCAATTGTGGGTGTGTACCTGCGTCCGATGATTCCACCGGCCCGCCTCATTGGACCAGTATGTATGCCCTCAATCCCGATTTGTTGAAAAGCCGATAGCAGTTCCTTACTCCCCAGAGTTTGCACTACACTTTTGTCCGGGTGGGTGATTGTTGCCTTGGGATAGCTGGTGAACCAGACGGAGGCAGTACGGACAAAGTCCTGAGGGCGCGGATGGCCATAAGCATGCCGCCATTGCAGGTGCTTACCTGCGATGAGATCGCTCAACTGGTCGGCCCGATACAGCATCGAGCGGGATTCCAGCCATTGAATATAGGCTGCGCTTGGCGGTTTCGGATGCAGCTTTGGAGTAACTCGACCAGAACTCCCTGCCTGGCCAGCGATTTTGCGTCCCTTATTTTCGGAAGCATTCATGATGTTCCTCCCTCCCAGAACCGGTTATTATTCGTCCAATATTCATTTCTGTATCATCAACACTATCCAAACAAGTATCAGAATTGAGGGGAAAACAATGCCTAGCCAGATGTTTGGCTCCCCCAGCAGCCAAATACCTTTCCGCACTCGATATTCCGGCAACTTTTCTTCCAGTTTTTCTTTAATACGGTTGATCAGGAAATAGATCTGACATATTGATACATACAACCATACTAAAACAAAAAGAATCCCAGCAAGAGCTAAAATCATAGTGAGACTTGGATTTTCGTATGAGTTTATTGCGAATGCGATGAGAAGCATCGACTGCGCAACTACAAAAAAGTTTACTCGACTTGAAAACAGGTTATCTTCATGAAGTAGCCAGTCCCAATAATGTTCAACCGGAGCCTTCGATAGATTAGTCGCGTTTCGGTCTTCTTCGTCTTTCATATCTAGTTTCTATCCTCCCTCCACTTGGATGCTGTCAATTCCTTCTTAAAACGCTTCCGTTAAGAAGGGGCACCAGCCACCGCCGTATCATTTGGCGTTTCCAGTGTCCTCAGTCATCTCCTTACACCTCCAAAACCTAGTGCAACAAGTATTCTGTTTTAGGTTATTTCACATATTATGACTTGAGTTTAGTGTTCTCTCGTATCGATTGTTTCCTGTTGACCTTTCTTTTGTCGAGTCGAGAATAACATGACTACGACAATAGCTATTACTACTAGCACATTACTCCTGTCGGATACTATGATAAGCCAAGCAGCTGATAGGCTCGACTCTCGGATGACAATGTCATATGCCTCTAAACCTCTACTTATTAGAAAAGCGGGGTCACGAGGGTTCCGCTCGCTAAATCTCAGTACCAGTGGTTGAAGACCTTGCCCTTGTGCTGTGAAGACACTTATTTTGCAACCCGATTCGGAAAGTGTGCCGTACTCTGTCAACCACCGAATCCGATTAGGGATTCTCTTACTGTTCTCGTCGTAAATTTCAACGAGCTCACCCTCATCTCGGACAGTGCTGGAACGAACGGAAGGAGGAAAGGCAAATCCTGGTAAATAGACAAGATAAATCGTATAGTTTTCATTTTTTTCCATATGAACGTTGTCCAGGTGGACGTATCCCTCACTGTCTAACCCCACATCTCCCAAATTGGCTCGGAATACAGCACCAGAAAGAACCGATGAGATAAGTATGAGTGCTATAATGCCCATTCCTACCATTATTATTCTGACTTGTTTCTGCGTCACTGTTTCTCCTCCTCAATCTCTGAGCGAGGCACACCGCGCAAATTTCAGATAACAGCCATATGGCCTAACTTCCTCCGGCTTCTCACCTTACGACATTTGCCCCAATACTCCTCAATGTCAACCTGCTCCCGACACTTTGGTTACCCCTGTTTTACCTTATTTCGTAAGCGCTCAGGTTCGGGAAATCCAAATCAACTCACCGAGCAAGATTCGACCTTCTATAGTCAAAAAGGACACCAGCCACCGCCATATCATTTAGCGATTCCAGTGCCCTTTGTTCACCACCCTCATTTTCCCTACCCCAATTTCTATTGTTTTAAGACTGTTTTACATGTTGGAACTTGAGTTTAACCCTCGTATGAGATTTTGTCAAGAGTAAAAAAGGAACAATTGTTTAAGCAGCGAAAGGTATTGACATTATATAGGCCAACCTATAAAGATATTGTATGAATATTCAATTAAAGAGATGCTTAAGG